>VOFH01000383.1_pt1 | contig 100001 bp, 86 predicted proteins | sample 5384091 | NCBI WGS metagenome assembly VOFH01 (sample SAMN12384727, study PRJNA508395) | human gut metagenome | isolation source: healthy gut G | host: Homo sapiens
AAAATATTTATATGCAAATATACGGAATAAAATTGAATATTCAATATCAGGGAGTTAAAAATAGGTCTCCCGGAAACCGTTGTTTTCTATATACACAAAAAAGAGACATTTGCAACTGTTTTTCCGGAATCTTTTTGCGAAATTATTCACAACTTTGTCTGTCGAAAATGCGATACAATCACCCATCATGCTGAATAACACGCAGACATACAGCGATATGTGGCAGAACTGCCTCGGGATCGGATCAAGGCGCAGACCTCGGCCGAAGAGTTCGAGAAGTGGTTCCAGCCCATCGTTCCGCTCGAGTTCGACGGCACGACGCCCGGCCTGCGCGTTCCCAACGAAAGCTATGTGCGCCAGATCGAGAAGAACTACATCCCGTTCCTCAGGCCGATCATCTCGCAGCTCTACGGGCAGCAGACGCGGCTCCACTACGCCGTGCCGCGCGCCGCGCAGCCGGTTCCCGTGACGGCGGAGGCCGACACGACGGCCATCTCGCGCTTCAACACGCAGACGAACACCGCAAATATAAAGAATCCGTTCGTGATTCCGGGACTCAAGCGCATCGTAATCGACCCGCACCGAACCCGAACCTCACCTTCGCCACCTTCATCATCGAGGGCGAATGCAACCGGCTGGCCTGCTCGGCGGGCATGTCGGTGGCCGTCACGCCGGGCAACAACCCCTTCAACCCCTCTACATATACGGGGGACTCGGGGCTGGGAAAACCCACATCGTGCAGTCGATCGGCCACGAGGTGCGGCAGCGGCATCCCGAGTTGCAGGTGCTCTACGTCTCGATGAACAAGTTCCAGGCGCAGTTCCAGACCGCCTACAAGAACGGCGAGATACCCGACTTCATCCACTTCTACCAGATGATCGACGTGCTGATTATCGACGACATCCAGGAACTGACCGGAAAGACGGGTACGCAGAACGCCTTCTTCAATATCTTCAACCACCTGCAACTGGCCGGCAAGCAACTGATCCTCACCTCGGACAAGCCGCCCGTGGAGCTGAAGGACATCGAGCAGCGGCTGCTCACGCGCTTCAAGTGGGGGCTTTCGGCGCAGCTCAATACGCCGGACTACGAGACGAAGCTGAAGATCATCCGCGCCAAGGCGCAGAAACTCGGCGCACAGATCTCGGACGACGTGGCGGTGTACCTCGCCGACAACATCTCGGCCAACGTGCGGGAGATCGAGGGCGCGCTGTCATCGCTCGTGGCGAACGCCTCGTTCCTCGGCCGCAAGATCACCACGTCGCTGGCCAAGGAGATACTGAAGGTCTATGTACAGCTCTACCAGAAGGAGATCACCATCGACCACATCATCGAGGTCGTATGCGACTACCTGAACCTCGACTTCGCGCGCTTCAACTCCACGGAGCGCACGCGCGAAATCGCCCAGGCGCGGCAGATCGCCATGTATCTGGCCAAGCAGCACACCAAGGCACCGCTGACGACCATCGGCGCGGCCATCGGAGGGCGCAACCACGCCACGGTGCTCCACTCGTGCAAAGCCGTCTCGAACCTGCTGGAGACCGACAAGGCGTTCCGCCGCCAGGTCGAGGAGATCGAAAAGAAGGTGCTCGCCCAATAACAGGGCATACATAGCGTCAGTACAAACAGAAGATCGTGACAAACAATGTCACGATTTTTCGTATATTTGCAAGAAACGGTATGAAATCGTTCGTCATTCTTTTGATCGCTTTATTTTCAGGAATCGGAAACTGCCATGCAATCATTCCGGATACCGTATATATCAGGAAGCCGGAAAGCATGGGGCTGATATATAAAAATTTAGAAGTCATCACAAACGACGGGTACAAAATCGAAACCTGGTTTTTCCCCGCACAAAGCCCGCTGTCCGAGGGTGAGCTGCGGGATCTGAACGGAAACCGCCGAACCTACGAAACGCAGGACGAGACAAAGCGCCCGACCATAATCGTATGCAACGGCGATGCAGGCAACATGTCTTACTTCCAACTGTATCTGGCGAAGAGCTGGACTTCCCGAGGGTTCAATGTCGTCACTTTCGACTGGCGCGGATTCGGCAAAAGCTCACCCTTTGCAATGGATCGCAACTACCTGTGTTATACGGAAATGCTGGAAGATTACCGGGCTGTCGTACGAACCACCTCCGAACAGGAGGAGGTCTTGAACGGAGCGATAGCCGTCGTCGGCTGGTCGACAGGCGCCTATCTGTCCATGATAACGGCCTACACCGACGATCTGGTGAATGCGTTCGTCGGCCGTTCCCTTCCGACCGATTTCGACGATTTCATCCCTTTGGTCATGAAGTACAAAAACAAGACTCGCAATGAATTGCTGGTCCCGGAGGATTTTCCGACCGAACTGATGCCCGTACATATTGCTCCGGAATTCGGAAAACCTCTTTTCCTGATCGTAGGCGAGAACGATTTCCGCACTCCCGTCTGGATGAGCAGGAAAATAATCGAATCCGTGCCCGGAACGACTCCCAAAGAGTTGATGATCGTAGAAAATGCCGCACACGGCGGAAAGGAAGACCCGATACTGATCGCATTCGACGACTTCATAAAAAGAACATCCGATTTTCTTATGGACAATTTACGACCTCTGCACGGTAAACAGCCGTCCGCCACCGAATAATATGGACCAACCCAAACTGGAACGCCTGCTGCGGCTCATGAAGCTGCTCACGGCCAACACGACCTACAACGTGGACCAGCTGGCCGAGCGGCTCCGCATGTCGCGCCGCACGATCTACCGCTATATCGACACCTTCCGCGAGGCGGGATTCGTCATCAAGAAGTCGGGCGACTGCATCCGACTCGACAAGGAGTCGCCGCACTTCCGCGACATCTCGCAACTGGTGCACTTCACCGAGGAGGAAGCCGTGATCCTCAAGAGCGCCATCGAGAGCATCGACGACTCGAACCTGCTGAAACAGAACCTCAAGCGCAAACTCTGCTCGGTTTACGACAACAAGACGCTGGCCGACACGGTCGTGCGCGGCCGGAACGCCCCGAACATCCGCCGCCTGATCGAGGCCATCGAGGAGCGGCGGCAGGTCGTCCTGCACGGCTACCGGTCGGCGCACGGCGGGGAGGTACGCGACCGCCGGGTGGAACCTTTCGCCTTCACGACGAACTACGTGCAGGTGTGGTGCTACGACCCCGAAAGCGGTTTGAACAAGCTCTTCAAGACCCTGCGTATCGGCGAGGTCGAGCCGACCGAGACTCCGTGGGAACACGCCGGAGAGCACGCCGAAGGATTCATCGACGCATTCCGCATGCACGGCGAACGACGCATCCGCGTACGGCTGGAGATGGGGCTGCTGGCCTGCAACCTGTTGTGCGAGGAGTATCCGCTCGCCGAACGCGATATTCGCCCGGCAGGCCGGGGACGGTGGCTGCTGGACACCGAGGTGGCCGGCATGGCGGGCGTGGGGCGCTTCGTCGTGGGACTGCTCGACGACATCCGCATCATCGACTCCCCCGAACTGACCGACTACCTCCGGAACTACCTCCGCCAGCACGCCCTGCGGTAGGCTACCCGGAAAACGGCGGCCCGGACGGAATAAGAGACTCCGGGCGGTCCGCCCCGGAAATCGGCGGCCATTTTTTGCAAAAAAATCGAACCGTGTCAAAAGCTGACACAAACAAGCCGTTCCTTTGTACCGTGAACCTAAAAAAAACAGTAGAATATGGGAACAGCTTACAAAATCCGCTGCAAACATTGCGGCGCCCGGTTCGACCACTACATGCAGCCCGGTTACGGCATCCTGCCCGCGTGCGTGGGCTGCGGCGAGACGGTCGAAACCGAAACGGCCATCCGCTGCCCGGCCTGCCGCCGCAGGCTCAACGCCACGCAGGAGGAGTTCAACAGACAGATCGAAGTGACCTACCAATGGGACTGACCTGCAAAAAAACAGCCCCGAAACGCGGAAATCCGGGGAAAATCGCTATCTTTGAAAGGTAAATTCATTTTTCGGAACGATGACACATTTGCAGGAGGGAGACATGGCTCCCGATTTCAGGTCCACGACGCAGGACGGCATGCCGCTGACACTCGCCGATCTCCGGGGACAGCGCACGATTCTCTACTTCTACCCGAAGGACAACACCTCGGGCTGCACGCTCGAGGCCCAGAGTCTGCGCGACGGCAGGGAGGAGCTGGCCCGGATAGGATTCCGCATCGTCGGCGTGAGCCCCGACAGCGAACGGTCGCACCGGAACTTCTGCGCCAAGCACGACCTGAACTTCACGCTGCTGGCCGACACCGACCACTCGGTCTGCAAAGCCTACGGCGTGTGGGCCGAGAAATCCATGTACGGCCGCAAATACATGGGGGTTCTGCGCACGACGTTCGTCATCGACGCCGAAGGACGGATCGAACGGATTTTCACGAAGGTGGACACCAAGAACCACTACCGGCAAATCCTCGACGCATACGAATAGAGAGGAACTATGAAACGTCCGAACCGCATCGCGCTGCTGCTCGCAGGTCTGCTGCCGGCTCTCGCCGGGCGGACCCAGGAGCTCCCGGGCTGCATGACACCGGGGGTGCGGGCCGAAATGCGGGTCTTCCTCTACGGAAGAAGCGCTTTCGAACCGGCCCGGCCCGACGTGGGATGGATACGCGAGGAACTCGACCCGGTTCAGCGCGAACGCAGGCATCTGGAGCGTATGATGCGCTCCCGGGCCAGAGAGCGGGCGCTGGAGGCAGTCGAAGGGGCGGAGCGGTCCGCCGCGCCCGCCGACCCGTCGGTCGCGATCGGCGAATGGCGCGTAAGCGTCGGCAACAACGGCAACTGGAGCCCCTATCCGGACCGGGCGCTGGACGCACGGGCCATCCGTTACCCGATGCGCGACATCCGCGAACTGGACCGGGCGAAAAAGGCAGCGCCATCCCGGCCCGCACCGCCGAAGTAGCGGAACAGGGGAGAGAACGCCCGATGCGGCGCCCAGAACGGAACAAAAGAAAAAACGATAAAAAAAAGGAACAACAACATCCATGGCAGAAAAAGTACAGGTGAACCCGGACAAGCTCAAAGTCTTGAACGCGGTGATGGAGAAGATCGAGAAGGACTTCGGCAAGGGGTCGATCATGCGCATGAACAGCACGGAAGTCAATGACATTCCGGTGATCCCCACGGGGTCGATCACCCTCGACATGGCCCTCGGCGTCGGCGGCTACCCCAAAGGCCGCGTCATCGAGATCTACGGCCCCGAATCGTCGGGCAAGACCACACTGGCGATCCACGCTATCGCCGAGGCGCAGAAGGCGGGCGGCATCGCGGCCTTCATCGACGCCGAACACGCCTTCGACAGCTTCTATGCCCAGAAACTGGGCGTGGACGTGGACAACCTGCTCATCTCGCAGCCCGACAACGGCGAACAGGCACTCGAAATCGCCGACTCGCTGATCCGCTCGAGCGCCATCGACATCATCGTCATCGACTCGGTGGCGGCCCTCACGCCCAAAGCCGAAATCGAGGGCGAGATGGGAGACGCGAAGATGGGCCTCCAGGCGCGTCTCATGTCGCAGGCCCTGCGCAAGCTCACCTCGAGCATTTCGAAGACCAAGACCGTCTGCATATTCATCAACCAGCTGCGCGACAAAATCGGCATCGTCTACGGCAACCCCGAGACCACGACCGGCGGCAACGCGCTGAAATTCTACGCTTCGGTGCGCATCGACATCCGCCGCATGTCGGTCATCAAGGACGGCGAGGAGCAGCTCGGAACCCGCACGAAGGTCAAGGTCGTGAAGAACAAGGTGGCGCCTCCGTTCAAACGTGCGGAGTTCGACATCATGTTCGGCGAGGGCATCTCGAAGATCGGCGAAATCATCGACCTCGGCGTGGATTACGGCGTACTGAAGAAAGCCGGGTCGTGGTTCTCCTACGGCGACAGAAAGATCGGCCAGGGCCGCGACGCCGTGAAGGAGCTGCTGAAAAACGATGCGGCGCTGGCCGCGGAGATCGAAGAGAAGGTCCGCGAGGCGATGAAGAACCAAAAACAGTAGCCTATGGGATATACTGCCGAGGATGAAGCCCTGATCCGGGAAAAATGGGACGACCTGTTGTTCTCGTGCACGAAAATCTGCAAGAACGACGAGGACTGGAATTTCATCAAACGGGCGTTTTTCCTGGCCAAGGAGGCACACGAGGGGGTACGGCGCCGCTCCGGCGAACCGTATCTCCTGCATCCCATTGCAGTAGCCAAAATCGTCATCGACGAGATCGGGCTGGGCGTGAAGTCGGTCGTCGCGGCGTTGCTGCACGACGTCGTGGAGGACACGGAGTACACCGTGGAGGACATGGAGCGCATCTTCGGCCCCAAGATCGCCTCGATGGTGGACGGACTGACGAAGATGGCCGGCGTGTTCAACGCCGACACCTCCGAGCAGGCCGAATACTTCCGCAAGGTGCTCCTCACGCTTTCGGACGACGTGCGGGTGATCCTCATCAAGATCGCCGACCGGCTGCACAACATGCGCACGCTGGGGTCGATGCCCATGAACAAGCAGATCAAGATCACGGGCGAGACGATCTACCTCTTCGCGCCGCTGGCCTACCGGCTGGGCCTCTATTCGATCAAGAGCGAGCTGGAGGACCTCTGCATGAAGTACCGCTTCCCGCAGCAGTACGCCGAAATCACGCAGAAGTTGCAGGAGAGCGAGGCGTCGCGCCGGGAGTTCATCGACAAATTCAGCGCCCCGATCGTCGCCGCGCTCAACCGCGACAACTTCAACTACGAGATTTCGGGTCGCGTGAAGAGCGTCTATTCGATCTGGTCGAAGATGCAGCGCAAGCAAATCCCCTTCGAGGAGATCTACGACCTGTTCGCCGTGCGCATCGTCTTCAAGCCGCTGCCGTTCCCCTCGGAAAAGACGCAGTGCTGGCAGATTTACTCCACGATCACCGACATCTACACCCCCAAGCCCGACCGGCTGCGCGACTGGATTTCGATGCCCAAGGCCAACGGCTACGAAGCGCTGCACTCGACGGTGATGGGGCCCGACGGCGTATGGGTCGAAGTGCAGATCCGCACGCAGCGCATGGAGGACATCGCCGAACGGGGATTCGCCGCGCACTGGAAATACAAGCACGCCACCATTTCGCAGGACGAGGACGAATTCGACAAGTGGCTCAAGCAGATACGGGCGGCGCTGAACAGTCCGACGGAAAACGCCGTGGACTTCCTCGACAACTTTAAATTATCGCTATATACTTCTGAAATAGTAGTATTTACACCGAAAGGAGAATCCCGTAAGATGCCTTTCGGCGCCACGGCGCTGGATTTCGCCTACGACATCCACTCGAAGATCGGCAACAGTGCCATCAGCGCCAAGATCAACCACAAGCTCGAACCGATCACCACGCAGATCAACAGCGGCGACCAGATCGAGATCATAACGGCCGATACGGCCCGTCCGAAACCCGAATGGCTGGACATCGTCACGACGGCGAAGGCGAAATCGGCCATCAAGAGCTTCCTCAAACGCGAACGGCAGAACAATATCGAGCGGGGCATGCAACTGCTCGAGGAGAAGATGAAATCGCTCAATATCCAGCTCAGCGGCAGGGTATTGCGCAAGATCGTCCCGATCTACGAGAGTAACAACAAAGAGGAGCTGTACAGCAAGATCGGCGCGGGAATCGTCTCGCTGGACGATCTGGACAAGGTCCTGAAGGTCAATTCGAAGAGCAAGATACTCAAGTTCTGGACGCTCTTCATCCCCCAGAAAAAAGAGGAGGAGGGCGACGACACGGGCGAGATCGCGCCGCCGGCACAGCCGAAAGAGCCGGCCGACGAACCGCAGTTCGAGATCGCGGAGTGCTGCAAGCCGATTCCCGGCGACAAGGTCGTGGGGTATCGCAATCCGGTGACGGGAAAAATCATCGTCCACAAGGCCACGTGCGACGAGCTGAACCGGCTGGCCGCGCAATACGGGAAAAACATCGTCAAGGAGGAGATCAAATGGTCGCAGCACAAGGCCATGTCGTACCTCGTCACGACCGAGTTGCGCGGCATCGACCGCCAGGGGCTGCTGCTCGACCTGGCGAAGGTGGTCAGCGACGATTTCAACATCAACATCCGCGAAGTGAACATCCACAGCCACGACGGCATCTTCGAAGGCAGCGTCAGCCTGTATGTCAAGGACGCGGAGAGCCTGAATGCCGTAATGGACAAACTTCGAAAGATCAAAGGAATAGACAGTATTAAACGAACTATCAGTTAAGGTCATGGAAGACTTCTCGACGATTCTGTGGATCCTGGTGATCGCCACGGCTTCGCTGTTGTCGCAGGGCCGCAAGGCACGGTCCGGAAAGACATCGCGCAAACCGGGACCGGCGACGGACGACACTGCGCCGCATCCGACGCCTACGACACGTCCCGAATGGCCCGGAATCCCCGGATTTCCGAAGATTCCGGGTTTCCCGGAAGGCAAGATGCACGACGGAGAAACCCGGAAAGCCGCGGCGGAAAGCGCTCCGGAGGCTCCGGCACGCCGTGTCGTCTCCGGCCCGGAAAGCCGCGAAAAGCCTTTCTCCAAGCCGAAAACGACCGAAAGAGCACCCGGCACGGATCAGCCCGAAACCAGAGAAACAACTGTTTTTCCGGCAGATGCGGCCTCAGCGCGGAAGCGGCGGGACGAGAGTGCCCAAAGGCGGCAAGTCGCGGAACAGCGACGGATTCCGACCGTACAGCCCGCTCCGGAGGCGGTCTTCGGACTTCCGGCGACAGAGCGCACGGCCTCTGCAACGATCATGCAGGGTTCGATCGGTTCGGACGACAGCCCGTGCGTCGCGAACCGGACGGAAGAGGAGCCGGCGGCCGGAATAGCCGCGGATTTCGATCTGCGCAGGGCCGTGATCTACGCCGAGATACTCAAACCGAAATTCGAAGAATAACCGTCCCGGACAACCCCGACAAGGGCCAGAGGAAACACTCAGACGGCTCGGTATCCGAGCCCGACGAATCCGAACCGGGCATGGAAATATGCGAACGTTCCGGATAAAACAGGTAAAGGATGGACAGGACGAAGATGAACTGTCAGCCCCGGACGACACCCGAAGGAGCCGCGAATCGCCGCCTACGATCCCCGGAGGATCAGACGAACGCTCGGAATCCAGCGCAAACCGGGGAACGGTGTTCATGCCCGCCGGGGAAACCTGCAATCCGGCGCATCGCCCCGGAAAGATCCCCTGCGTTCAGTTCGCGGTACTCGCACCGAACGAAAGCGGCCTTGTATCATCGGAGACGCATATCGACCGGAAAAAGCCGCGGAACGAATCACAACGACACAACCTTATAAAATCAAAAGAGATGGCATCCATTTTTTCACGCATCATCGCAGGGGAAATTCCTTCCTACAAAGTCGCAGAGGATAAAAACTACTATGCATTCCTCGACATCAATCCGCTTACGAAAGGACACACGCTCGTGGTTCCGAAACAGGAAGTGGACTATATTTTCGACCTCGACGACCGGACGCTGGCCGGCATGATGGTATTCGCCAAGCAGGTGGCGGCCCGAATCAAGCGCGAAATAGCGTGCGCAAGGGTAGCCGTAGTCGTATTGGGCATGGAAGTACCTCATGCGCACATCCATCTGATCCCGATTCAGAGCGAAAACGACGTGGATTTTCACCGGGAAAAGCTCCGGCTGACACCGGAAGAATTCCGGGAAATAGCCGAAAAGCTGGCCCGGTAAACCGGAATTTACAAAAATACAATTCATTTTTTATCAGGCATATAGTGGGTTATCAACACTATATGCCTGCTTTTTTATTTAACATAATATAAGCTACGGAAAATAGATCCGAAAAAAGAAGCCAATCGTAATTCGAAATACCGGAAATTTATCGGAAAATCGACCGGATAGGGTAGATTATTTCCATTTGTAAACGACAACAAAGTGTATTCACTCTGCGTTATATTACAAATGTAAATACAACTCAGTTGTTCATGCTTGTTAATATATAGATATGGAAAATACACACCACTTGCCGATAAATAGCTTTTACCACCACACAAGCAGAAGTCAAAATAATTAACAAATAACATTAACCACTTAAATACCAATAGTTATACAAATCATATAAAGTAATGCAGCAGCCATAGACAATGAAATCAACCGAATAACGGCAGGGTATTCTTCGAGCAGGGTGAATAACACACAAACACCAAATATACCAGTCATTTAAATTTATTTATATCTATCTATACTTTATATAAGAGACTCCGGCGACTTTTAACCATATCCGAATGATTACACTTGTAAACTTTTTCAACACTTATTAACATTTTACAAATAGAAAATTCCTTGTTTTACAAAAGAAAAATATTTATTTTTGTAAAAAATTAGGCCGATGAGGGAAAAATTGCTCGATTTGATGAAAAACGAAGGGCTGAAACCGAGCCAGCTCGCGGAGACACTCGGAATCAACCCAGCCGGAATTTCGCATATCCTCGCCGGACGGAACAAGCCGGGGTTCGACCTGTTGCAAAAAATTCTCCGCCGGTTTCCCCGGATCAACCCCGACTGGCTGCTGCTCGACGCTCCGCAGATGTACCGGGAACAAATCCCGGGAAACCCGACGCAGTCTCAATCGGCTGTTCCGGAAAACGAACCGACGGACGGATTGTTCGGACAACCGGCGACGGAACCGGGCCGGCCGGGAATCTCCCCGACATCGGTTACGGAACGTCCGGAAAGACCGCGAACGCTCACGGAGCTGCCGGTCGGAAAAAAAGCGGGCGTCTCGGTGACGCGAATCGTCCTGTTTTACGACGACCAGACCTTCGAAAGTTATACGCCCGAGAAGACGATGAAATAATTTTTCCGGGACAGTCTCCGGAATATCGCAGGCACGAGGCGATAAAATACGATAAGGAAGCTCGCAGCCGACGAATTCGCAGCACGGTCATACCCCGGCCGGATACCCGGAAAATCGCATATAGCGGATTCGTATCGCCGAAAATTACGGTCGCCGCATGGATTCGCTCCGGGGATATCATCCGGAATCGCCGCAGTTAGGAAGCAATCCAACAAAATCCGAAAACCATACGACCGACAGATGCCGACGGAAAATCCCGGAAAACATTCCGCCGCGGCAGTCCGGCCCGTATCGGTTTATTAGGCTTAAAGACGTCAAAGGGCAGATATCAATACAAAGATAAAGATATAAATGAATTAATATTTATATTATGTTAAATAATAGGTCGTATCATCCGAATCTTCCAAATATCTATGCAAATTATTACTTTTGTACATTTATATGAGCGTTCGACCGACATCTCGACAGTATTTGCGTTGCATTCCGCCGCATGGCATTTCGCCTCACGGCCGTTTGAATGCCGACCGGAAATCCGCAAACCGCACGCGGTGCGTACGACGACCTGCCGGTCGGCACAATTTCGGCCAGAAGACGGAAGACGCCATACAAGCGGATTCGTATCGCCGAAAATTACAGTCGCCGCATGGATTCACTCCGGGGATATCATCCGGAATCACCGCAGTGCGGACAACGGGTTTCGGGACCTCTGCACCGGAACTCCGAATCCGAAGACTCCGGCCAATCCGCAGCAAGTCGCATTCCGGCGCTTGTGTTGCCGTTCATTCGCAGCCGGTATCGGAAGAAGCGTACGGACGAAGGCCGTTCAGAATCGGGACGATGGCAACCGCCGATCGGAAAATCCAAACCGGGCTTCGGGATAACCGCCCTTCGGTCCGCAAGCGGAAAGACAGGGAGCACCACCCTGCCGCACAAATAAATAAATTATTGATTAACAATGAATAAGGCTATTTTCAGCTTACTTATCGCAGGATTCCTGAGCGCTTGTTCGCCGCAACCGGCATCGCAGGAAAAGACGCTGTACGTGTCGATTCTGCCGATGCGCAGTCTCGTCAAGGAGATCGTGGGCGAAGATTTCCGGATCGAAGTGCTCGTCCCGCCCGGAGCGAGCCCCGAAACGTTCGAACCGACACCCAGACAATTCATCGGACTGAACGAGGCCCAGCTCGTTTTCAACGTGGGTCTTCTCGAGTTCGAGACGGCTCTGCTGGACAAAATCGAAGACCGCACGAAGATCGTGGACCTGAGCCGCGGCATCGTACGGATCGAGGGCTCGTGTGCGCATGCCGGCAGGAACGGCAGCGACCATGCCCACGGGGTCGATCCGCACGTGTGGACTTCGCCGTGGGCCCTGCAACGGATGGCGGAGAATGCCTACGAGGCTATTCACGCCCGCTGGCCCGACTCGGCGAAGTACACGGCCAACCATGCACGGCTGCAGGAGGAGTTGCGGCAGCTCGACCTCCGCACGGCGGAAAAGATAGCCCGCAGCGGCATTCGCTATTTCATCATCTACCACCCCGCCCTGACCTACTACGCCCGCGACTACGGGCTGCGGCAGGAGGCCGTCGAGGCCGACGGCAAGGAGCCATCGGCCAAACGGCTGACGGCGCTCATCCGGCAGGCCCGGAAGGACGGCATCGGCCGGATCCTCTACCAGAGCCAGTTCCCCGTGTCGGTCGTGGAGACCATCGCCCGCGACATCGGCGCCGAGTGCGCGGAGATCGACCCGCTGCGCGAGGATGCGATCGCCAACATAGATTCGATCACCGATTTAATAGTCCGGCCGCAATGACACTGATAACGCTGCGCGACGTAGGCGTCGCATACGACGGGTACGAAGCCCTCGAGCACGTCGATCTGGAGATCGGGGAGCACGACTTCCTGGGCGTCATCGGTCCGAACGGAGGCGGCAAAACGACGCTCGTGAAGGCCATTCTGGGAACGATACCCCACTCGGGAACGATCCGCTACGCTCCCGAGCTGTTCCGCGGCGGAGAGCGGCTGATCGGATACATGCCCCAGATTTCGGATTTCGACCGCGCCTTCCCGATCTCGATGCAGGAAGTCGTGCTCTCCGGGCTGCAGGGACGCCGCGGATTCCGCTCGCGCTACACGAAGGAGGACCGGGCGAAGGCAACGGCCCTGCTCGAAGAGGCAGGGATCGCCGACACGGCCCGCAAACCGATAGGCGAAGTGTCGGGAGGACAGATGCAGCGGGCGCTGTTGTGCCGGGCCGTAATCGCCGACCCGAAACTGCTGATTCTGGACGAACCGGCGAACTTCGTGGACAACCGTTTCGAAAAGGAACTGTACCGCACGCTGCAGGAACTCAATCGGCGCATGGCCGTCGTCATCGTCTCGCACGACATCGGAACGATCACCAGCGTCGTGAAGGAGATCGTCTGCGTCAATCGCCGCGCACACCGTCACCGCTCGAATATACTGACCGAGGAGCAGTTACGCAACTACGACTGCCCGATCCAGCTCGTATCGCACGGCCATATCCCCCATACCGTGCTGGAGCACCACCCGGGCGACGGGTGCTGCGACGGCGAGTGATCCGCGACGACGACGCCCGCCCCGCACGGGACAGCCGGCGCGGAAATGCCCCGGACGAATGCCTACGGACTCCCGTATGGCACGGCCGGCGCGTTCCGGAACGGTTATTTTTCCGAACGGCACAATAACGATAGGGCCGAAAACGTTTCAATATAAACGCAATCAGCCCGATATGCATCGAAACGCCCCCGTTGGACGGATTCTTGCAGGAGTTGAAGCGACAAACGAAAAAAATAAAAAACCATGATCCGATTCCTATTAACGATAGTCGTGCTGTTCGCGGGCATGACGGCCGAGGCGCAGCAGTCCACGGTCAAACGCATCTATCCCAAACAGGAGCAGAAAAGCGAAAACAGAAGCGAACGCAGAAAGGCAGAGCGTAAACAGCGCCAGTCCGAAAAATTCATCCAGGCGGAGATCGACTCGATCAACTACGCGAACGCCCTTCAAGCGCTCGAAAACCTCGATTTCGTGCTGGAGGCCGACCAACTGGTGTTCAAACGCGGAATGAGCGTGTTCGTCTCCACCACGACCAATTTCATCTCGGTGCAGAACGACAAGGCCGTCGTGCAGATCGCGCCGTTCAACGCCGGCGGAGGCCCGAACGGCGTGGGCGGCATCACGGTGGAGGGAGTGGCGTCGAATATCCAGATCAAGACCGACAAACGGGGAACCTCCTACTTCTCGATGAGCGTCATGGGCAAGGGCATTTCAGCCACGGTATCCATCACGCTGCCGAAGGGGACGGACCAGGCCTCGGTGACGGTCAATCCCAACTTCCACTCCAACCGGATCACGCTCAACGGAACGCTGATGCCGGCTGAAAAATCCCGCGTATTCCAGGGAATCACCTTCTGATCCCGCCCTGGCCGAAGCGGACGGAAGGGGCCTCTTCCGCGCACGAAACGAAAACCGCTGCGATCGTTCGGATCGCAGCGGTTTTTCATTGCGGATACGACACCGCCGTTCCACGGCGGTCTCCCCCGCCCCGCGGAAGAAATCCGCACGACGGCAGGGACGCGTCCTACCCTACTTCTTCTGCTCGTTGATGGCGCTCAGCTTCTCGAAGAGCTTCTCGAAAGCATCGGCCATTTCGGCGCGCAGTGCGGCGTAATGCTTGCGCACGAGCGAGCGGTTATGCGGTTCGGCGGGGTTCATCGCTTTGGAGAACAGATCGTTGCGCAGAGCCACGGCCTCCTGCATCACTTCGAAAATCTCTTTCTCCTTCGACGGCTGGAAGCAGATAGCCATATCGCAATCGAAAACGACCTCCTCGAGGCGGTAGTCGATCTCCTTCTTCAGGTAACGTAAATTTGCCATATAAAAATTAGGTATTGGAATTTTCCGCAGACAAAGATAGGAAAACGTTTCCTTATTACCAAACGCCCGGCACGGGAAATCGCCCGGAACGTCCCGGTCGGAACGGCGTAGGAAACTGAACGGCGGTCGGACCGGACGGAACAGACCGCAGGCGGCGGCCGGACCCGGAAAAGGCCTCGCGGCCGCGGACAGCCGCACGATCCCCTCCGGAATCCGGGCCGGAAAACCGGAAAAAAGACATCCGGATACGATTTTCCGGGCCGGAATTTTGCATTTTCCGGAAAAATCCCTACATTTGCGTAAATGAATAACCGCAACCATATCCATCGTCATCACCACCATTTCCGCAATCCGGCAAAGGGGCAGACGACTATGTATATGTATCGCAGATAGACCGAATCAATCCGTACACAATACACACGAGCTCACCCTCTGCGGGATGAGCTCTTTTTTTGTTCATCGCCGCCGGAGGGTGTCTTAAAAACACCGAAAAAACATGCTGAAAATCGCCATCCAGGCCAAAGGCCGGCTCAATGAACAGAGCCTCGAACTGCTCTCCGAAGCGGGTATCCGGGTCGCCGAGAGCAAACGCAAACTGATTTCCCGCGCGGAAGGGTTTCCGCTCGAAGTCCTCTACCTGCGCGACGACGACATTCCGCAGGCCGTCTCGATGGGAGTCGCCGATCTGGGCATCGTGGGGCTGAACGAGGTGGCCGAAAAGGGCTTCGCGGTCGAACAGCTCATGGACCTCGGCTTCGGAGGCTGCCGCCTCTCGCTGGCCGTTCCCCGGACGGCGGATTACGAAGGGCCCGACTTCTTCCGCGGCAAGCGCGTGGCGACCTCCTACCCCAACATCCTCGCCCGCTATTTCGCGGAAAAGGGAATCGAGGCCGACATCCACACCATCGAAGGCTCGGTGGAAATCGCCCCGGCCGTGGGCATGTCCGACGCCATCTTCGACATCGTATCGTCGGGCGGCACGCTCATCTCGAACGGACTTACGGAGGTCGAGAAGGTCTTCTTCTCGGAGGCGGTGCTCATCGCCGCACCCGACCTCGACCGGGCGAAACGCACGGAGGTCGGGCAACTCACCTTCCGCTTCAACTCGATCCTCGACAGCCGCGACATGAAATACGTGCTGATGAACCTGCCCCAGGAACGGCTCGACGAGGCCATCCGGATCCTGCCCGGCATGCGCAGTCCGACGGTGCTGCCGCTGGCCCAGGAGGGCTGGTGCTCGATCCATGCCGTGATCGACAAGGCGCAGCTTTGGGAACGCATCGAGCGGCTCAAGGCCATCGGTGCCGAAGGCATCCTGATCCTCTCTCTCGAAAACATGATCCGCTGAAACAAACCGCAGAAACGATGGAAATACTGAAGATTTACGACAATCCCGCCCGGCCGCAATGGGCGGATCTCACCCGGCGCTGTACCCGGCAGGAGGGCGAAATCGCCGAACAGGTCGCCGGCATCCTCGCCCAGGTGCGCGAAGGAGGCGACGAGGCGCTCCGCCGCATCGTCCGCCGCATCGAGGGCCGCACGCCGGAGGCATTCGAAATTCCGGCCGACATCCGCCGCAAGGCCGCGGAGGCGGTCTCCGACGACCTGAAAAAAGCGCTCGCCGCGGCCAAAGCCAACATCGAGGCCTTCCACCGCGCCCAGTTGCCGCAGGAGGTGCGCATCGAGACGATGCCCGGTGTCCGCTGCATGCAGCGCGCCGTGCCGATCCGCCGCGTGGGGCTGTACGTTCCGGGCGGCCAGGCGCCGCTCTTCTCCACGGTGCTGATGCTCGCCGTCCCGGCACGGGTCGCCGGATGCGGAGAGGTGATCCTCTGCACGCCGGCCTCGCGCGAAGGGGCCGTCGCCCCGGAGATACTCTACGCCGCCGACCTCTGCGGCGTGGACCGCATATTCGCCGTGGGAGGCGCGCAGGCCGTGGCCGCCATGGCCTACGGCACGGAGAGCATCCCGCGGGTGGACAAGATCTTCGGTCCGGGCAACCGCTATGTCACCCGGGCCAAGCAACTGGTCGCAGGCGACACGGTGGCCGTGGACCTTCCGGCCGGCCCTTCGGAGGTGCTGGTGCTCCTCGACGACGACGCATCGCCCGCCTTCGCCGCCGCCGACCTCCTCTCGCAGGCCGAGCACGGGGGCGACAGTCAGGCGATGCTGGTCTGCGCCTCCGAAACCTTCGCGCGGCGCGTGCAACTCGCCGTCGAAGAGCAATTGCAGCGCCTCGGACGGGGAGCGGTCATCCGCGAGGCGCTCCGCACGAGCCGGATCGTGGTGCTCGGCGACCGGGAGGAGCGCATCGCCTTCGCCGACGCCTACGCCCCCGAGCACCTGATCGTGGCGATGCACGACCCGTGGGAGGCCGCCGGACGCATCGCCGCGGGCAGCGTCTTCGTGGGACCCTGGTCGCCCGAAAGCGCCGGGGACTACGCCTCGGGAACGAACCACACGCTGCCCACGGGCGGCTGGGCGAGGGCTTGCAGCGGCGTGAACACCGATGCATTCCTGCGCAAGATCACCTATCAGGAGCTCACGCGCGAAGGGCTCGGGCGTCTCGCGCCGACGATCGTCGCCATGGCCGAAGCCGAAGGGCTCGGGGCACACGCCGCAGCGGTGCGCATCCGGATGAAAGGAGGTGCGCTATGAAACCCCTCGAAGAGTTGGTGCGCCCCAACATCCGGGCGCTGCGCCCCTACTCCACGGCCCGCGACGAGTACGCCGGAGGCGAATACGCCGGGAGTGCCGTCGAGACCTGGCTCGACGCCAACGAAAATCCCTTCGAGAACGGCATCAACCGCTACCCCGACCCGCACCAGCGACGGCTCAAGCGGCAGATCGCCGCGCTGAAAGGCATCGGCGAGGAGCGGATTTTCCTCGGCAACGGCAGCGACGAGGCGATCGACCTGGCCTACCGCATCTTCTGCGTCCCGGGACGCGACAACGCCGTGTCGATCTCCCCCACTTACGGCATGTACCGCGTGGCGGCCGACACGAACGACGTGGAGCTGCGCGAAGTGCCGCTCGGCGAGGGGTTCTCGCTGCCGGTCGAGGCGCTGCTCGCCGCTGCGGACGAGCGCACGAAACTCCTGTGGCTCTGCTCGCCGAACAACCCCACGGGCAACGCCTTTCCCGAAGGGGAGATCGAACGGCTGCTCGCCGGATTCGACGGGATGGTGGTACTCGACGAAGCCTACATCGACTTCGCCGACGGACCGGGATTCCTGCCGCGCCTCGCGGAGTTCCCGAACCTGATCGTCCTGCAGACCTGCTCGAAAGCCTGGGGCATGGCGGGCCTGCGTCTCGGGCTGGCCTTCGCCTCGGAACCCGTCGCGGAACTTTTCGCAAGGGTCAAATACCCCTACAACATCAACACCCTCGCACAGGAGGCGGCCTCCGAACGGCTCGCATGGGACATCGCCGGGCAGACCGCCCTGATTCGCCGCGAACGCGCCGCCGTGGCCGAAGCCCTCGCCGGGGCCGCCTGCATCGAACGTGTTTACCCCTCCGAGGCCAACTTCCTGCTGGTACGCACGCCGGATCCGGACCGTCTCTACGACACCCTGATCGGGGCGGGCATCATCGTCCGCAACCGCTCGCGCATCCCGGGATGCGCCGGATGCCTGCGCATCACCGTCGGAACCCCCAGGGAGAACGCCCGGCTCATCGAAACCGTCAAAAATTTCAGACCATGAAAAAAGCCCTCTTCATCGACCGCGACGGCACGATCGTCGCCGAACCCGCGGACCAGCAGATCGACAGCCTCGGGAAGCTGGAGTTCGTACCCGGCGCCATCTCGGCGCTGAAGGCCCTCGCCGGGCTCGATTTCGAGCTGGTGCTGGCCTCGAATCAGGACGGGCTGGGAACCGACGCCTTTCCCGAAGCGGCGTTCCTGCCCGCACACGAAAAGATGCTCTCGACGCTCCGCGGCGAAGGGGTCGAATTCGCCGACCAGTTGATCGACCGCACGTTCGAGCGCGACGGAGCCCCCACGCGAAAGCCCCGCACGGGCCTGTTCGGCAACTACCTCGGCGGCGGATACGACCTGGCCGCGAGCTACGTCATCGGCGACCGCGCGACCGACATCCTGCTGGCCCGCAACCTCGGGGCGCGGGGCATCCTGCTCGCCCCGCGCGGGAAGGGCGAACGGCTGCTGCGCGAAGCGGGGGCCGCGGAGGCCTGCGCACTCGTCACCGACTCGTGGGAGGAGATCGCCGAGTACATCCGCCGCGGAGAGCGGCGGGTCGAGGTACGGCGCGAAACGCGCGAGACGCGGATCGCCGTGCGCCTCGACCTCGACGGACGCGGGGCGTCCGGCTCCCGGATCTCGACGGGGCTGCGTTTTCTGGACCACATGCTCGAACAGATCGTCCACCACGGCGGCGTGGCGCTGGACGTGGAGGCCCGGGGCGACCTCGACGTGGACGAACACCACACGGCGGAGGACGTGGCCATCGCGCTGGGCGAGGCGATCGACCGCGCGCTGGGCTCCAAGGCAGGCATCGCACGCTACGGATTCGCCCTGCCGATGGACGACTGCCGGGCGCTGGTGCTCCTCGACTTCGGCGGACGCATCGACTTCGAATGGGACGCGGAATTCCGCCGCGAACGCATCGGCGACATGCCCACCGAACTGTTCAGCCACTTCTTCCGCTCGCTCTGCTGCGCCGCGCGGTGCAACCTCCAGATCGCGGCCCGCGGCGGGAACGAACACCACAAGGCCGAAGCGATCTTCAAGGCCTTCGCCCGCGCCCTGCGGATGGCCGTGGCCCGGCAGGGATTCGGATACGACATACCCAGCAGCAAAGGAGTCCTATGATAGCGGTGGTCGATTACGATACGGGCAACCTGCGCTCGGTGGCCGAGGCGCTGCGACGTGCAGGCGCGGAGTTCCGCCTCACGGCCGACCAAAGGCTGCTGCGCGAAGCGGAAAGGGTGATCCTCCCCGGAGTCGGCGAGGCATCGTCCGCCATGCAAAGGCTCCGCGAACGGGGGCTCGACCGGGTGATTCCCTCGCTCGCGCAGCCCGTGCTGGGCATCTGCATCGGGATGCAGCTCATGTGCCTTTCGAGCGAGGAGGGCGACACCCGCTGCATGGGCATCTTCCCGGCACGGGTGCGGCGACTGCCCGCCGCCGCGCCGGACGGCGGACGGATCAAGGTCCCCCACGTGGGCTGGGACACGCTCTCCGGCCTGCGGTCGCCGCTGTTCGACGGGCTGGACGAGGGGGCATATGTCTATTACGTACACTCGTTCGCCGCGGAACCCTGCGCGGAGACCGTCGCCGTGACCGACTACGGCGGGCCGTTCAGCGCGGCACTCGCGTGCGGCAACTTCTTCGGCGTGCAGTTCCACCCCGAAAAGAGCGGGGAGACGGGTGCGCGCATACTTCGCAATTTTCTGAACATGAAATGAAACGACTTTACGCATGATCGAAATGATTCCCGCAACGGACCTCATCGGCGGCCGCTGCGTCCGCCTCACGCAAGGCGACTATACGAGCCGGAAAACCTACTACCGCGACCCGCTCGAAGCGGCGCTTCGCTTCGAAGAGGCGGGCGCACGCCGCCTGCACATGGTCGATCTCGACGGCGCGAAGGCCGCCGAACCGCAAAACCTGGCGGTATTGGAACGCATCGCCGCGAAGACCTCGCTCGAGGTGCAGTACGGCGGCGGCATCAAGAGCCGCGCAGCGCTGCGCAGCGTCTTCGACGCCGGGGCACGCCGAGCCGTCTGCGGCAGCGTCGCGGTACGCGAACCGGAGCTGTTCGCCCGGTGGATCGCGGAGTTCGGCCCCGAACGCCTGATCCTCGGAGCCGACGTCCGCGACGGCGTCGTGGCGATCCAGGGCTGGACGGAGCGTTCGGAACGCACGGCGCCCGAGCTGATCGAAACGTTCCTGCCGGCGGGGCTCAGGCAGGTCGTCTGCACGGACATCTCGCGCGACGGAATGCTCTGCGGCCCGGCAGTCGCCCTCTACGCCGACCTGCAGAGGCGGTTCCCGCAGGTCGAAATCACCGTCAGCGGCGGCGTCTCGTCGCCGGACGACATCGCGCGGCTGGAGCGCGAAGGACTGCGCAGCGTCATCGTCGGCAAAGCCCTCTACGAAGGCCGCATCACCCTCGAAAAACCCGGACCATGCTCGCCAAACGCATAATTCCCTGCCTCGACATCCGCGACGGCCAGACCGTCAAGGGAATCAACTTCACCGCGCTGCGGCAGGTCGGGGACCCCGTGGAGCTGGGGGCGAAATACGCCGCCGAAGGGGCCGACGAACTGGTGTATCTCGACATCAGCGCCTCGGAGGAGGGACGCCGCACCTTCACGGGACTGGTATCGCGCATCGCCGCGCGGATCGACATCCCTTTCACCGTCGGGGGCGGCATCGCGTCGGCCGAAGACGCCGCCCGGCTGCTCGACGCCGGAGCGGACAAGGTGTCGCTCAACAGCGCAGCCGTCACGAATCCGGCGCTCATCGACCTGCTGGCGGCCCGGTACGGGTCGCAGTTCGTCGTGGCGGCGATCGACGCCCGGAAGACCGGCGAACGCTGGCAGGTGACGACCCACGGCGGCAAGCGGGCCACGGAACGCGAACTGTTCGAATGGGCCCGGGAGGTCGCCGACCGGGGCGCCGGAGAGATTCTCTTCACCTCGATGGACCACGACGGCACGCGGAACGGCTATCCGTGCGACCTGTTCGCCCGACTGGCCGAACTGCCGGTCCCGGTCATCGCCTCGGGCGGCGCGGGATGCGTCGGGCATATCGCCGACGTGCTGACGCGCGGCAGAGCCGACGCGGCGCTGGCAGCCAGCATCTTCCACTACGGGGAAATCCCGATTCCCGTCCTCAAGCGCGAGTTGAGGAAAATGAATATAAACGTCAGACTATAAACAAAACAGAGAAAACATGAAAATCACAGCGAAACCCTTTTCGGAACTCGATGCCGAAAAGCTCCCCGACGGGCTCGTTCCCGCCGTCATTCAGGACGACCGCACCCTGCAGGTGCTCATGCTGGGCTACATGAACCGCGAAGCCTACGAGAAAAGCCTCGCCGAAGGACGCGTCACCTTTTACAGCCGCACGCGCCGCCGCCTTTGGACGAAGGGCGAGACGAGCGGCAACTGGCTCGACATCGTTTCCGTGGCGGCGGACTGCGACAACGACACGCTGCTCATAAGGGTCATCCCCCACGGCCCGACCTGCCATACGGGGTCGAAAAGCTGTTTCGGAGCGGCCCTGCCCGAAACGGAAGGGTTCATCCGCTACCTGCAAAGCGTCATCCGCGGCCGGCACGCCGAAATGCCCGAAGGCTCCTACACCTCGAAACTCTTCACGCGCGGTGTGAACAAAATCGCCCAGAAGGTCGGCGAGGAGGCCGTGGAGACGGTGATCGAGGCCGTAGCGAAGAACCGCGAGGCGATGATCTACGAAGCCTCGGACCTCATATACCACCTGCTCGTGCTGCTCGAAGCCACCGGGTGCTCGATCGCGGACCTCGAGAAGGAACTGGCGCGCAGACATGCCTGAAGAACGCCCGCCGGAACCGGAAGGACGGACCGGAAAGACCCGAACGCCAAACGGCCCCGGAAAGGCCCGCAGCCGGACGAAAAACGCCCCTGCCGCATTGCACGGCAGGGGCGTTCGTTCGCGTCCCCGGACGCGGTCCGATCACATGCGTTCGGGGACGTCGATGCCCAGCAGGCGCATGCCGCTGCGAATGACGCGGGCGACCTGCCCGGCCAGCCGCAGACGCATCCGGCGCACGGCGGGGTTCTCCTCCCGGAGAATCGAATGATCGTGGTAGTAGCCGTTGAAGGTCTTGGCCAGTTCGTAAACATAGGCTCCGACGATCGAAGGGGCGAAACTGTCGCCCGCGGCCTTCACCACGGCAGGGTATTCCGTCAGCGATTTGACGAGGGCGATCTCCTCCGGCAGGTAGTCCGCGGCGGCTCCGTCGCCCTCGCCCTCAAGACCGATGCCCGCCTCGGCAGCCTTGCGCAGCACGGAACGGATGCGTGCATGGGTGTACTGGATGAAGGGGCCCGTATTGCCGTTGAAGTCGATCGACTCGCGCGGGTCGAAGAGCATCGTCTTCCTGGGATCGACCTTGAGGATGAAGTACTTCAGCGCCCCGAGGCCCACCATCGCCGAAACGGCGTCGGCCTCCTCCTCCGTGCAGCCGTCCAGCTTGCCCAGTTCGGCCGACATCTCGCGCGCGGTCTGCACCATCGCGGCGATCAGGTCGTCGGCATCGACCACCGTGCCCTCGCGCGACTTCATCTTGCCCTCGGGCAGCTCGACCATGCCGTAGGAGAGGTGCGTGATATGATCGCTCCACTCGGCGTAGCCCAGCTTCTTGAGAACCAGTTTCAACACCTGGAAGTGGTAGTTCTGCTCGTTGCCCACGACATAGATCATGTCGTCGAGCCGGTTGTCCTCGAAACGGCGGTAGGCCGTACCGAGGTCCTGCGTCATGTAAACCGACGTGCCGTCGCCGCGCAGCAGCAGCTTCTCGTCCAGCCCGTCGCCCGTGAGGTCGATCCACACCGAATTGTCCGGGCGGCGGTAGAAGACGCCCTTGGCAAGGCCCTCCTCGACGAGCGACTTGCCCAGCAGGTAGGTCTGCGACTCGTAGTAAACCTTGTCGAAATCGACACCCAATGCCTTGTAGGTTACGTCGAAGCCCTCGTAAACCCAACCGTTCATCGTCTCCCAGAGCGAATAGACCTCCGGATCCTTCGCCTCCCAGCGGCGCAGCATCTCCTGCGCCTCGCGCATGATCGGCGCGTTCCGCTTGGCTTCGTCCTCCGACTGCCCGGCGGCCACGAGTTCCCTGACCTGCTCCTTGTAGTGCTTGTCGAACTCGACGTAGTACTTGCCTACGAGGTGGTCGCCCTTCATGCCCGACGAGGCGGGGGTCTCGCCGCCGCCGTAGAGTTTCCACGCCAGCATCGACTTGCAGATATGGATGCCGCGGTCGTTCACCAGGTTGGCCTTGATGACCGTGTGGCCGTTGGCCGCGAGGATCTGCGCCACGGAGTAACCCAGCAGGTTATTGCGGATATGGCCCAGGTGCAACGGCTTGTTGGTGTTGGGCGACGAGTACTCGATCATCACGGTGCGGCCCGTCGGCGCGGCCTGGCCGAAATGGTCGTCGGCGGCGATCTCCTCGAAGCGGGCCGCCCAGAACGCGCCGTCGAGCGAAAGGTTCAGGAATCCCTTGATGACGTTGAACGACGCGATCTCCGGCACGTGGGCCGTCATGTATTCGCCTATCTCGGTCGCAGTGGCCTCGGGCGACTTGCGGCTGCGGCGCAGCAGCGGAAAGGTCACGAGGGTGTAGTCGCCCTCGAATTCCCTGCGGGTTTTCTGAATCTGCAACTGCTCGCCCGAAAGCTCGCCGTAAAGCGCCTCCACCGAACGGCGGACCGCATCCGAGATAAAGGTTTCGATATTCATTGTGTGCTCTGCGATTTTTCGCCTGCAAATTTAGCGATTTTCGACGAATAATCAATTCCCGGGGGCGGGAATCTCCCCAATATCGGAAAACATTGCCTATCTTTGCGGAAAATAACCCGCGCGATGCGGGCGGCAGGCCCCGGCCGGGCCGCATCCGTCCCTTCGGAACCGCCGCCGTCCGCCGCCGGAAAACGACCAACACTCGTCAGATGGAAATACTGATCATTCTGTTACTGATCCTGCTGAACGGCCTGTTCGCCATGTCGGAAATCGCCTTCATCTCGGCGCGCCGTTCGAACCTCGAAATGCAGGCCCGGCAGGGCAGCGCGTCGGCACGGCAGGCGCTCAAACTCGCCCGGGACCCGGACCGGTTCCTCTCGACCATCCAGATCGGCATCACGCTGATCGGCATCCTCACGGGTATCTACTCGGGCGATGCGCTGGCCGGCAAGGCGGGCGCGAAGCTGGCGCGGCTGGGTATTCCGATCGCCACGGCCACCCTCGCGGCGCAGTTCGCCATCGTCATCGTCGTCACCTACCTCACGCTCATCTTCGGCGAGCTGGTTCCCAAACGGATCGGCATGAACGCCGCCGAACGCATGGCCAAGATCATGGCCCGCCCGATGCGGCTGCTCGCGGCCGCGGCCTCGCCGTTCGTCTGGCTGCTCTCCAAGAGCACGGCAGGCGTGACCCGCCTGCTCGGACTGCGCGAGGCCGAGACGAAGGTCACCGAGGCGGAAATCCGCTCGATCATCCAGGAGGGGGCCGAGGACGGCGAGGTGCAGCAGGTCGAACAGCAGATCGTCGGCCGGGTCTTCTCGCTGGGCGACCGCACGGTGGAGTCGATCATGACCCACCGCAGCGAAATGGTGTGGCTCGACGCGGCGATGAGCGCGCAGCAGATCCGCGAGAAGGTCGCCGCCGAGCCGCACAACCGCTACCCGGTGGGAGACGGAACGCTCGACAGGCTGCTCGGCGTGGTTTACCTCAAGGACCTGTTCGTACACCTCCCCGACGAAGGGTTCGACCTGCGCGCGCTGATCGAGCCGGCCAAGTTCTTCCACGAGGGTTTCGAGGTTTACAACGCCCTCGAACAGTTGCGCAACGAACAGTTGGGATACGGCATCATCTGCGACGAATTCGGCGTGACGCGCGGCATCATCACCCTGCGCGACATCTTCGAGGCGCTCGTGGGCGAGCTGCCCGAGCAGAGCGAGGAGCCGGACATCGTTCCGCGCGAGGACGGCAGTTGCCTGGTGGACGGGCAATGCCCGTTCTACGACTTCCTGCTCCACTTCGGTGCCGAGGAGGAGCACCCCACCAACGCCTACAACACCGTCAGCGGCCTGATCCTCGATCAACTGAAGCACATCCCGACAACCGGAGAGCGGCTGCAATGGGGCGGTTTCGGATTCGAGATCGTGGACATGGACGGCGCACGCATCGACAAAATACTCATCACGCGCATCCCGGAAGACCCGGCACAAGAGGTATGAAAATAGCGGACATCGAATTGGGCGAGAAGCCGCTTCTGCTGGCTCCGATGGAGGACGTGACGGACCCGTCGTTCCGTTACATGTGCAAACGGTTCGGGGCCGACGTGGTTTACACGGAGTTCATCTCCTCGGACGGTCTGATCCGCGACGCGGCCAAATCGCTCCGCAAGCTCGAGATCGACGAGGCGGAACGCCCCGTGGGCATCCAGATTTACGGCCACCTCGTCGAACCGATGGTCGAGGCGGCGCGGATGGCCGAAGCGGCCGGGCCGGACATCATCGACATCAACTTCGGCTGCCCGGTGAAGAAGATCGCCGGACGGGGAGCCGGATCGGGCATGATGCGCGACGTGCCGCTGATGGTCGAAATGACGCGGCGGATCGTCGGGGCGGTGAAGAAGCCCGTGACGGTGAAAACACGCCTCGGATGGGACGACGAGTCGAAAAATATCGAGGAGATCGCCCTCCGCCTGCAGGACACGGGCATCGCCGCGCTGACGATTCACGGCCGCACGCGCGCACAGATGTACCGAGGCGAAGCGGACTGGACGCTGATCGGCCGGGTGAAGAACAACCCGCAGATACGCATTCCGATCATCGGCAACGGCGACGTGGATTCGGGACCGAAGGCGGCCGAAATGTTCGAACGCTACGGCGTGGACGGCGTGATGATCGGCCGCGCGACCTACGGCCGGCCGTGGATCTTCCGCGAGGTGAAGCACTTCCTCCGGACAGGCGAGGTGCTGCCCCAGCCGTCGGTCGCGGAGCGGGTGGAGATCGCCCGGGAGCACCTGGGCAAGTCGCTCGAGGTCAAAGGCCCGCACGTGGGGATTCTGGAAATGCGCCGCCACCTGACCAACTACTTCAAGGGGCTGCCCGATTTCAAGGCCACGCGCCTCAAACTCGTGACGTCGCTCGATCCCGACGAACTCTACTCCACGCTCGACTTCATCGCCGAGCGCTGGGGAGGCTTCGACCTCTCGGGCACGGTCCCCGCGCCGCTGTCGCACGACCTCTGACAGCGGGGAACCGCAGCCAGACAGGGAGAGGCGGCGGTAACGGCCGTATTCATGCCGCTACTTCAGCACGCGCTCGATATAAGCCTTGTAATCTTTGACCACCGGCTCGTAGCCGTCATCCTCGAACAGCGGCGAGGAGATCAGGAAGTCGGCCGAAGAGCGGTTGATGGCCGTGGGAACGTTGTAGAGCGTCGCCAGGCGCAGCAACGCCTTGACATCGACATCGTGCGGCTGGGCCGACATGGGGTCCCAGAAAAAAATCAGCGCGTTGATCCTGCCGTCGGCGATGAGCGATCCGAGCTGCTGATCGCCGCCCAGCGGGCCCGACTTGAGCAGCGTAATGCGCAGGTCGGGATGCGGTCCGTCGGCCTTGTCGTGCTCCCTGCGGTGATCGCGGAGCGTCTTCTCGACCATCTTGCCCGTCGTACCGGTGCATATCAGATGGTGCGGACTGAGTTTCGCGCAGTTCCAATCGACCCATTCGGCCAGGTCGCGCTTCATGTTGTCGTGGGCCACCAGAGCCAGCGCTTTGATCTTCTGTTCCATATCGTCGTTTCTTCATGAAAGGGTCCGCGGACCCTCCCGTTTCCGTAAAAAACCGGCCCCCTTACGAGAGGCCGGGCATAGGTCCGCTACTCCTCCTCGGCGGGGAGACGGAATTCCGTGAAACCGGCTCCAATGAGGATGTTGAACCACGCGAAGCACTTCTTCATGTCCGAGACATGCACCCTGTCGCGGTCGTACTCGGGGAGTACCTCGGCGAAGAAGGCCCTGAGCTTCTCGGGAGCCTCCTTGGGGCTGACGGCCTCCTTCCCGCCCGTATGGGCGTAGAGGCGGGTGAACACCTCGGCGAGCGGAATGTCGTCGCCCTCGGTGAACATCGAAATCTCCGAGAGGGCGCTCACACGGGCGTTCGCCGCGGCGTTCATGCGCCGGCCGTCGAGCAGCGACTCGACGATCACGCCGCGCGTGGACTGCGCCACATATTTATAAAGTCCGGGCTGCCCCGAAATGGCCAGAATCTCTTTCAGTTCCATAATCGTATGAATATCTTTGGGTTAAGGTTATTCGTTCTTCACATGCACGTCCATCTGCGGGAAGGGGAAGTTGATTCCCGCGGCTGGCAGCTCCTTGTAGAACCGCTCGTTGTACTCGAAAAAGACGTCCCAGAAATCGGAGTTCTTCGTCCACACGCGCACGGTGAGGTTCACCGAGCTGTCGGCCAGCGCCGAGACCCACACCACCGGCTCGGCCGGTTCGCGCAACACGCGGGGATCGGCCGCAAGCATGCCGAGGATGGTCCTGCGGGCCGTGTCCACGTCGTCGCCGTAGGAAATGCCCACGGTCCAGTCCACGCGGCGCACGTCGGCCGTCGAATAGTTGTCGATGATGGCCGTGGCGATGGAGTTGTTGGGAATGTAGATCGTCTGGTTGTCCACGGTCGTGATGACCGTCGAGAAGAGCTTGATCTCGCGGACCGTGCCCGACTGTCCCTGCGCCGAAATGTAGTCGCCGATACGGTAGGGCTTCATCAGCAGGATCATCACCCCGCCGGCGAAGTTCTGCGCCGTACCGCTCAGGGCCATGCCGATAGCCAGCGTGGCGGCCGAGAAGACGGCGATGAGCGACGTGACGTTCACGCCCAGCGTGGAGACCACGATGAGCACCAGCAACAGCGTGAAGACCACGCGGACCGTATTGCGGAGGAACGAACGCAGCGACACGTCCACCCTGCGCCGCTCGCAGACGGCATCGAGAAGGTGTATGATCCGCCGCACGATCCAGCGTCCGACGAAGTAGATCGCCAGCGCGATGAGGACCTTGATGAGAATCCACACCGACTCGGAGAGCAGGTTTTGCAGCAGCTGGTCCACGTCGAGGTTGGCCAGCTTGCGGACCGTTTCGGCGAAATTGGCCTTCTGCACGCTGTCGGGGACCATCAGGGGAGCCGACTTGTCCGCCTCGGCGAAAAGGACGAACAGGATACCGTCGAGAAAATTCATAATTCCGTTCCTTAAAAGTTTGCCATGCAAAAATAGCCAAAAAAAAGAGAAGTTTATTAACTTTGTCCATATTCTTGCAGAAGAGGACCGAAATACACCACCGAAGATGCGAAACGACGTAGAAATCATTCAGATCAACATATCCGGGGAGGACAAGCCCGGCATGACCTCGTCGCTGACCGAGATTCTGGCGCGCTACGACGCCTTCATCCTCGACATCGGCCAGGCCAACATCCATCAGTCGCTGACGCTCGGCATCCTGATACGGACCACGGCCGACAAGTCGGGCAACATCATGAAGGAGTTGCTGTTCAAAGCCTCGGAGCTGGGCGTGATGATCCGCTTCGCCCCGATCGCCGAACGCCGCTACGAGGACTGGGTGAGCCGGCAGGGCAAGAACCGCTACATCATCACGCTGCTGGGACGCACCGTGACGGCGCGCCACATCGCCGAGGTGACGAAAACCGTGGCAGAACACGGGCTCAACATCGACGCCATTAAACGCCTGACGGGACGCGTACCCCTGCGCGAGGACGACCGCACGGCGCGGTCGTGCATCGAGCTTTCGGTGCGCGGATCGCTCACCGACGAGGAGCGCGCCGCGATGCAGGAGCGGTTCATGAACCTCTCGGAGCTGGGGCTCGACGTCTCGTTCCAGCGCGACGACATCTACCGCCGCAGCCGGCGGCTGATCTGCTTCGACATGGATTCGACGCTCATCGAGACCGAAGTGATCGACGAGCTGGCCGACCGGGCCGGCGTCGGAGCCGAGGTGCGCGAAATCACCGAACGCGCCATGCGGGGCGAAATCGACTTCCACGAGAGTTTCACCCAGCGCGTGGCGCTGCTCAGGGGGCTGGACGTCGCGGTGATGGAGGAGATCGCCCGCTCGCTGCCCATCACCGAGGGACTGGAACGCATGATGACCATTCTCAAGCGCGTGGGCTACAAGACGGCGATCCTTTCGGGCGGATTCACCTATTTCGGCAACTACCTGCGGCAGAGGTACGGCTTCGACTACGTTTACGCCAACGAGCTGGAGGTCGAGAACGGACGCCTGACGGGCCGTTACGCGGGCGAAATCGTGGACGGACGCCGCAAGGCCGAATTGCTGCGTCTGCTGTGTCAGTTCGAGGAGATCAACCTCGCGCAGGCGGTGGCCGTGGGCGACGGGGCCAACGACCTGCCGATGCTCAGCCTCGCGGGACTGGGGATCGCCTTCCACGCCAAGCCCAAGGTGAAGGCCACGGCCCGGCAGTCGATCTCGACGATCGGACTGGACGGAATCCTCTATTTCCTCGGGCTCAAGGATTCGCGCATCGAGCAATGATACGGCGTGCAACGGTTCTCGGAGCGCTGCTGTCGCTGGCGGCGGGCTGCTACGACTCCTCGTTCGGGGAGCCGGACGACGGCGCGCAGCCGCCCCCGCGGACCGAAACCATCGCCGCGCTGCGCGCGCTCTACGCCGGGGAGACCTTCCCCGTGACGGGCGACATCACGGTCGAAGGCACGGTGACGAGCAGCGACCGGGCGCGCAACTTCTACCGCTCCCTCTGCATCGAGGACGGGAACGCGGCGATCGAGGTCATGGCAGGCATAGACCAGCTTCATAACGACTACCCCGCGGGCTGCCGCGTGACGCTGCGTCTCGAAGGGCTCGCCGTGGGCGAAAGCCGCGGCGTACTGCAGGCCGGACGGCTGCCCGGCCCCGGAAGCGGCTATGCGACGGATTACATCGGATCAAAGCCCGCGCTCGACGCCGCGCTGATCCGTCACGGAGAGACGTTACGGGAGCTCGAACCCGCGAGGCTCCGGATCGCGGAGCTGACGCCGGAGCGCTGCGGAACGCTGGTGCGTATCGACCGCCTCGTCTACCGTCCCGAAGACCTTCGGGTTCGACCTGGTCCGGATATAAACGCTTCGCCGACGACGAGGGCGCGGAAGTCTACACCTACGTCCGCACCTATGCGCGTTTCGCGGACGAGGAAGTGCCCGCAGGGCAGATGTCGCTCACGGGGAATTCTCCAGCGCGACGAGGCGGGCGGAGGCCGCTACATACTCAAACTGCGCGATGAGACGGACTGCCGGACACTTTGAAGCGCTGCTCGCCGTATGCGCGGCTGCGCTCGCGGCCGGATGCGACGAGGCCACGCATCCCGCGCCCCGCGAGGAGCAGCGGGCGACGAACTCCGTGGCCTATCTCAAGTCGCTCTGCGACGGAAGGAACAGCGTCGTCGTGACGCAGGAGATCACGGTGCAGGGCTACGTCGCGGCGAACGACCGCTACGGCGAATTCACCAAATCGCTGGTGATCGAGGATGCGACGGGCGGAATCACCGTCGCCGCAGACCTCGAATCGGTGGCGGACGTCTGTCCGTTTGGCTACGTGGCGACGCTGCGCTGCCACGGTCTCGTGCTGTGCGACTACGGCGGAAAGATCCAGATCGGGGTCGCCCCCGAAGGCAGCGGCGCAGGCCGCATTCCGGCGGAGGATTTCGCCCGCTACGTCAGTATCCGGATGCCGGAGGCGGGCGAGGGGCTGCGGGCCGAAGCCGTCACGATCGACCGGATCGCGGAACGGCATATCGACACCCGCGTCCGGATCGACGGCGTGCATTTTCCGCAGGCAGGCGCGAAATGGTGCGACACCGACCCGCAGACGGGCCGGAGCGTGACCACCGAGCGTACGCTCGCCGACGACGAGGGACACACCTTGCCCGTGCGGACCGCCGGAACCTGCACCTACGCCAAAGAGCCCGTACCTGCGGGCACGGGCTCGATATACGGCGTAATCGACTATTTCGACGGAAAATACACGCTGCGCGTCACCAACCGCGACATCCTGTTTCCGGGGAACGGTCTCTGACGTGAAGGACGGGGCCGGCGAATATATCGCCTCCGGCAGGACGGGCTCCGGCGGATCAGCGCTGGAGCGCCTCCCAGAGCATATCCTTCAGCTGCCGGATATTCAGCCCCGACACCGAGGAGATGAACACCGCCGGAACGCCCTCGGGCAGGTGCGCGCGCATCTCGCGGATCAGCCCATCGTCCAGCATGTCGCACTTGGTGACGGCCAGCAACCGCTCCTTGTCGAGTAGCTCGGGATTGTACTGCGTGAGCTCCCCGAGCAGAATGTCGTAGTCGCGGCGGATGTCGTCGCTGTCGGCAGGAATCATGAACAGCAGCACCGAATTGCGCTCGATATGGCGCAGGAAGCGCGTGCCGAGGCCGCGGCCTTCGTGCGCCCCCTCGATGATGCCCGGAATGTCGGCCATGACGAACGAACGGCCGTCGCGGACCTCCACGATACCCAGATTGGGCTCGAGCGTCGTGAAGGCGTAGTTGGCGATCTTCGGCTTCGCGGCCGAGACGACCGACAGCAGCGTGGATTTGCCCGCATTGGGGAAGCCCACCAGCCCCACGTCGGCCAGCACTTTCAGTTCGAGAATGAAAGCGCCCTCCTCGCCCTCCTCGCCCGGCTGGGCGTAACGCGGCGTCTGGTTCGTGGCGCTCCTGAAGTGCCAGTTGCCCAGACCGCCCCGGCCGCCCCGGAGCAGCACGAGCCGTTCGCCGTCGGAGGTCACCTCGCCCACGGGTTCGGTGGTCGTCGTGCCGTCCTCCAGCTCCACGACCCGCCGTGCGACCGTACCCAGCGGCACGGGAATCACAATGTCCCGCGCATCCCGGCCCGACGAGCGGGCGCCCGATCCGTTCTGCCCGTCTTCGGCGAACTGGTGGCGCTGGTACTTGAGGTGGATCAGCGTCCAGTACTGCCTGTCGCCCTGCAAGACGATGCTGCCGCCCTTGCCGCCGTCGCCGCCGTCCGGACCGCCGAAAGCCACGAACTTCTCGCGGCGGAAATGCGCCGAGCCGGCCCCGCCGTGACCCGAGCGGGCGAAAATCTTCACGTAATCTACGAAGTTGGAACTTGCCATAACGGTTTTCTTTTCAAGGGGCAAAGATAGTGCAAAGCGGGCGCTGCGGCAAATTTATTTGATGCGGCGCAGAACAAAACGCCCCGCACCGGTTCCGCATCCGGCGTACCGGAACGGATTCCGGGAAAAACCGGACCCGGAGCGGCAGACGGCACGTCCCGCCGCAGACGACGGCTGCGACGGGACGTTTTCCAGGACGCTCCCCGGAAGATCAGAGCGCCAGCGGCTCGTACTCCAGTCCCCACGCCTCGGCCACGGGACGATAGACCACCCGGCCCTCGACGATGTTCAGACCGAGCGCCAGCTCGGGATTCTCCTTCGCGGCGCGGCGCCATCCCTTGTCGGCCAGCTGGAGGGCATAGGGCAGCGTGGCGTTCGTGAGCGCGAGGGTCGAAGTGCGCGGCACGGCGCCCGGAATGTTCGCCACGCAATAGTGCAGGATACCGTCCACGTAATAGACGGGATCCTCGTGCGTCGTCGGATGCGACGTCTCGAAACAACCGCCCTGGTCGATGGCCACGTCCACCATCACCGTTCCGGGTTCCATCTCGCGCAGCATCTCCCGCGTGACGAGTTTCGGCGCCTTCGCGCCGGGAATCAGCACCGAACCGATCACCAGATCGGCGTGTCTGAGCTCCTCGCGGATGTTGTATTCCGAGGACATGAGCGTCTTGACGTTGCGCGGCATCACGTCGGCCAGGTAGGTGAGCCGTTGCAGCGAAATGTCGCAGATCGTCACGTCGGCGCCCGTTCCGGCGGCCGTGCGGGCCGCGGCCGTACCGACCACGCCGGCTCCGATGACGAAGACCTTGGCGGGTTTCACGCCCGGAACGCCGCCCAGCAGCACGCCCTTGCCGCCGCGCGGCTTCTCGAGGAAGTAGCGTCCCTCCTGCGTGGCCATGCGCCCCGCCACCTCGGACATGGGAATGAGCAGCGGCAGCGAACGGTCGGCCCGTTCGACCGTCTCGTAGGCGCAGCAGACCGCCCCGCTGTCGATCATCGCATGGGTCAGCGCCTCGCAACTGGCGAAGTGGAAATAGGTGAAGACGAGCTGCCCCCGGCGGATGAGCCTGTACTCGGGAGCGATCGGCTCCTTGACCTTGACGATCATCTCGGCCGTGGCGTAGATCTCCTCGATCGTGGGGAGGATACGGGCGCCGACCGCCTCGTAGGCGCTGTCGGGGAAACCGCTGTTCTCGCCGGCCGAAGCCTGCACGAAGACGTCGTGTCCCCGTTTGACGAACTCCTGCACGCCGGCGGGAGTGAGGCCGACGCGATTTTCGTTGTTCTTGATCTCTTTTGGAATGCCGATAATCATAACGCGGGATATTTTAAAGGTTTTTCACCTTCCAAAATACGCATTTTGTATCGAAATGCAAAAAAACCGAACGATTTTTTACCCTCCGGTCAGAAACGGTAAGAGACCGTAAGGTAGAACGAACGCGGCCAGGCGTACGTCCGGCGCGAAGCGTGGGGCATCCACTCCGTCGCGTCGCCCGAACGGATGCGCCGCACGCGCAACGACTCGTAGCCGTTGTAAACCGTGTCCCGCCCGCCCGTGAGGTTGCGCAGCAGCAGCGAAGCGGTCAGCCGCGAACGGTCGAAATAGAAGGTTCTGAACAACGACGCATCGAGCGTGAAGGCGTCGGCGAGGCGTTCCTGACGGGTGAAGGCGTCGAACGCCTCGGGCGTGAGCGCGGCCTGTCCGGCGATGCGGTCCGTGCGGCGGAGAGGCATCGGCTCGACGTAGCGTCCGCCGACATAGCCTGCCGACAGACGGCCGCCCCACCCTTTCGGACCGAAGTAGGAAACCCCGGCCGTGGCCGCGGTCTGGGGCGTTCCGCCCACCGCGCAGCCGGCCATACGCCCTGCGGCGTGCGTCAGAACCGCCGTGTTGTCCACGTCGGAGAGGACCGTGAGGAGCGGATCGCGGATATGGCGGTAGCGGCCCGCCGAAGCGGCCAGCGCAAGGCTCCAGCGGTAGGAAAGGCGCACCTCGGCGGCAGCCTCGATCCCCAGGCAGAGACGGCCGATCCCCGCAACGGACATGTCGCAGAAGAGCGCCGCCAGATCGTCGTAATAGCGCCGTGTCTCCAGACCGTCGAACACGGCGACGGCGAAGGCCGTAATGCGCATGTCGAGCGAAGGCCCCCGTGCGGCGCCACGACGCTTCGGCGGCGAAGGTGCGCTCGGGCGACGGATCATCGACGATGCGGTTGTTGTAGGAAGGCTGGTAGAAAAGCGCTTCGGAGAGCGGCGGTTCGGCTCCGGCCATGACGGCGGCCTCGAGGTAGCTGCGCGGGGAGAAGGACCAGCCGGCGAGCGCCTTCAGTCGCCACGGGGCGAAACGGACCGTGCGCGAAGGTCCGTAGGAGAGCGCCCCGGGGAAGAGCTCCTTCTCGTAGAACCCCCGCCGCCGGACGGCGGCGGCGCCCAGCTCGGCGCAGAGATCGAAGCGGAAACGGTCGGAGCGGTATTCGGCGCAGAACCGCGCCCGGATTTCGCGCGAACGGATCGCATAGTCGTAACCGAAGCGGTCGCCCTCGCGGATCGTGCGGTCGGGATGGCGCAGATCGTTCTGGAGCAGGTTGCTGTACGTGTCGTCGTCCACCAGGTAACGGTCGATATCCGTCACGTAACCGGCCCCGAGCAGATCGCGCATCTGCCGGTAGAAACGGGTTCGGTCGCTGCGCAGCGACACCCCGCAGCGGAGCGTCAGGCGGGAGTCCGTGCGGACCGAAAAGGCGGCGTCGAGGCAAAGACGCACGGGCCGCTCCACCCGGTCGTCGAGCGCATAGACCGCATGACCGCCCTGCATCCGGTTGCGGCGAATCAGCTCGTCCCAGTCGATCTGCGTATAGCGCGGGTCGCGCGTGAGCCACGCCCGCTCGGTTTCGAGATCGTCCGTGTAGCTCGGCAGGTAACGATAGTTGTCGGGCATCGGGGTGCGGGCGTCGTACCAGTCGAGCATGCTGTAACGCGCGACGCCCGCTTCGGCCCCGAGGCGGAGCGAGAGCGAGGCCGCCTCCGAGAGCGGCACGGCGTAGTCGGCGACGAGGAGCGGCAGCGTCTCGCGCCGCACGCGCGAATTGCGCACCCGCCCGTCCTGATAGCCCCACGCCGGATTGTAGAGCCGGTCGCCCGTCAGCGTGAAAGCCTCCTCCGAGGAGGAAAGACGCGTGCCCCGCACCGAGGGCGGGACGATACAGACCAGCGACAAGGCGTGCTCCCCGCCGAAACGGCGGAAGAGCCGCAGTCCGACGGTCAGGGCATTGGTGAAGACGCCCTCGACGTGCATGTCGCGTCCCGTGCGGGCATCCAGCGCCAGCGAGGCGCGCCACCCCCGCCCCAGATGCGCCGAGGCGGCGACCTTCGCCCCCGCGAGGTAATTGCGGTCGGTCAGCCGCACCGACGCCAGAAAGGGCTGCAACGGCTCCCCGGCGGAAAAGCCGACGAGACGGACGCCGCCCGTGCCGCCCGACTCGCCGGGCGGCGGCACGAGTCCGGCGTAACGGATCTCCTCCGCGCCCAGCAGCCGCAAGGCCGGAAGATAACGGTACGACAGGTCCATGCCCGCGAAGGAGATGCGCCCGGCGCGGCGTTCCAGCCCGCGACGCTTGAAGGCCACCTGCGGCAGGTTGAAGTCCGTCTGCTCGCCGTAGAGGTCGGCGGCGGACTGGACGGCACGGTAGAAAAGGGTCGAATCGGTCACGAGCAGTTCCCGCCGCTCCTCGCGTTCGGCATAGGGATAGTACTCGTCGTCGGGATACTGTGCCGCAGCCGTTCCGCCCGACAGCAGGAAAACGACGAGGCAGAAGAGACTTTTCGGCATACGATCAGGTCCTTTTGTACTACAAATATAGCAAAAATTCCGGGAGTGCCAAACGCGAAAGCGGCGTGCGACAAACGGTTTGTCGCACGCCGCTCCGAACGGAATGCCGCCGGATCAGAGGCTACGCAGCGTCTCCAGCAGCAGCTCCCAGAATCTGGGGACCGTGGCGATTTCGAGCCGCTCGTCGGGCGAATGGACGCCGCGCAGGGTCGGCCCGAAGGAGACCATTTCCAGACGGGGATATTTTTCGAGGAAAAGCCCGCATTCCAGCCCGGCGTGAATCGCACGGACCCTGGGCTTCGTGCCGAACAGCCGTTCGTAGGCGCCGGCGGTCACCTCCAGCAGGTGCGACGCGGGGTCGGGCTCCCAGCCCGGATAGCCGTCCGAATGGACGACCTCGGCCCCGGCCAGCGCGAAGACCGCCTCGACGCTCCGCATGACACAGAGCTTGGCGCTCTCGACCGAAGAACGCTGCGACGAGGTGACGACGATGCGGTCCTCGCCCTCGAACTTCACCGAGGCGAGATTCGTGGAGGTCTCGACCAGCCCCGGCACGGCGAACGACATTTCCACGACGCCGTTCGGCACGCCCGCGAGCGCATAGACCAGCCCCCGCTGCGTCGCGGCGTCGATGACCGACGCGGGGCGCTCCGTCTCCGAAAAGTCGATCCTAAACGACGGCTCGCGCAGGCGGAATTCGGCTCCGAGGTCGGCGGCGAACCGCTCGCAGAAGGCGGCGAACCCGGTCTTGCGGCCGGCCGGCACGCCGAAGACGGCCCATGCCTCGCGCGGAATGGCATTGCGGAGATTGCCGCCGTCGAAACGGCTCAGCCGCAGGTCGAACTCCTGCATCGCGGCCCACAGGAAACGCGCCACGACCTTGTTCGAATTGACGCGGCCCTTGTCGATGTCGTCGCCCGAATGGCCGCCCTGCAATCCCGAGACCCCGACGCGGAAATAGGCGTAGTCGGCAGGTGCCGCCCCGGCCGTGTAACGGAACGTGGCGAGGGTGTCGATGCCGCCGGCGCAGCCGATGAACAACTCGCCCTCGTCCTCCGAATCGAGGTTCAGAAGGTATTTGCCCGTGAGCATCCCCTCCCCCAGTCCGAAGGCTCCGGTGAGCCCCGTCTCCTCATCGACGGTGAAGAGTGCCTCCAGCGGCCCGTGCTGCGCCGCGGGGTCGAGCAGCACGGCCAATGCGGCGGCCATGCCGATGCCGCAGTCGGCGCCGAGCGTCGTTCCTTCGGCCTTCACCCACCCGCCGTCGATACGCGTGCGGATGGCGTCGCGTTCGAAGTCGAACTCGACATCCGAACGCTTCTCGCAGACCATGTCCATGTGCGATTGCAGGATCACGCCCGGACGGTCCTCGTAACCCGGGGTGGCGGGCTTGCGCATCACGACGTTGCCCGTGGCGTCCTTACGGTATTCGATGCCGTGCTTCTCGGCGAACGCGACGAGAAATTCGATGATCCTGCCCTCTTTCTTCGAAGGGCGCGGAACCCGCGTGATGGCATCGAACTGCTCCCAGACGATGCGGGGTTCCAGCGAGGTGATTGCTGACATACTATAAAAATGTTAGAGTTACACTTATTTTCCTCAATCTATGCAACGCCCTTACGCCGCCGTGCGAATCCGGACAACCGCGATTCGCCGCCCGCGACGGCACGCACAAGTCCGACTCGGCCCTGAATCCCCGCCCCGGGCGGAGGCTTTCGCAACGAAAGCGCAGCAAAACGGGACGCCCGGCCGGCGATCCGGAAACGCACCGCACGTGCGGATACGCCCCATCGGGCGGAAAGCCGGGACAGTCCCGGGATTCCACCCGTAAAGGTACGGATTTCGGACGGAAAAACCGCGGTCAGCCGCAATAAAAAATAGGTTTCGACCAGCTTGCGGACCTTCTCTTCGTCCCCGGCCAGCTCCCGCCGCAGGTCGGCGTCTCGGAAAGCCGCGAGGCGTGCGACGAGTCCGTCGATCAGGCGCGGCGAAAAGACGCCGTGGCGCTCGTAAACGGCCCGGTGCTCCTCCAGCCGCCGCGCCGACTCCTCGCACGAGGCGGGAAGCCGGTTCAGCCGCGCCAGCACCTTCCGATGCCGCTCGTCGAAGATATTGACGTCCACATAGCGGTCGCGGGCGTACTGCGTGCCGTTCTCCATCTCGAAGCCGTGGCGCGCAGCGACGGCCAGTCCGGCCAGCAGCAGGTAGATGTCGGCCGAGCCGTCGGGACAGCGGAACTCGACGGTCTGCTTGAGGTTCACGTCCGGCGTCGCGGGCCGCTCCAGCGGATTGGCGTCGCAGGCCATGCGGCCCGCCCCTGCGCTCCAGCCCAGCGGCACGCGCACGAGCACCGAGCGGTTGCGGTCGCCCCAGCAGATATTCGTGGGCGCCTCCTGATGCGGAACGAGCCGGAAATAGGAGGTGGGATTGGTGTTGCCGAAGGCGGTCAGCGAAGGAGCCAGCCAGAGGTAGCCCGCGATGGCCTTCAGAGCCTCGTCCGACAGCGAGCCGTCCGGCCCCACCATCGCGTTGCGCTCCCCGCGCATCAGACGCGTGTGGACATGCAGACCGCTGCCGGCCTTGCCCGCAGTGATCTTCGGCGCGAACGTCACGTCCACGCCGTACTCGCAGGCCAGCGTGCGGATGATCCATTTGGCCACCACGAGCTGATCGGCGGCGGACTCGAGGTCCGTGGGAAGGAATTCGATCTCGTTCTGCTCGTACATGCGGTCGCCCTGCGTGAAGTTTCCCACCTCGGAGTGACCGTACTTGATCTCGCCGCCCGCCTGGGCGATGTATTTCATGGCCTGCGCACGGAACGCGGCGCCCTTGTTGAAGGGCGTCGATTCGTGGTAGCCCCGCTGGTCGGCAGCCAGAAAAAGATCCTGTTTCGGCGAGACGACGTAGAACTCCAGCTCGCCCATCACGTGAAAGTCCAGCCCGGTCGCGCGCCGCAGCTCCTCGTGCGCACGGCGGAGGGTCTGCTCGGGAGCCATGTCGAGCGGTTCGCCGTCCTTCGTGTAGTAGCTGCACAGGATGTCCACGGCGGGAATCCCGCCGAAGGGATTGCGGAACGCCGTGCGGTAGCGCGGCACGACGTACAGGTCGCTCGCCCCGGCCTCGATGTAGGGAAAGAGGCTCGACCCGTCCACGCGTTCGCCGCACGTGAGGATGCTCTCCAGGTAATCCTCGTCGTTGATGACGAAGTTGAGCGTCTTCAGGCGGCCGTCGGCCCCCGGATAACGCAGGTTGATCATTTCGATTCCGTTCTCCCGGACATACCGGACGATGTCCGAACGGGTGAAAGCTGCCCGGGGCTTTCCGAGAAAGCGCACCAGCGGGTCGGGATTGAGCGTCGTGTTCATAATATTTCGAAAGTTTAAGGTTCGTTTTTCCGCCGATCCGGAAGCGAATCGCACCTAAAGATACGAAAATAAAACACAAACGGCAAAATCCGGACGGAAAATTTCCGGCGGACTTGGCAAAAAGGCGGGAGAGCGTTATCTTTGTATGTCAAGAAAAGCCGCCCGGTGCGGTCCGACGTTCCCGGAAGAGAGGACGCGCGGGCACGCCGGCGGTGCGAAAAACCTCCGACACATGGATTTCAGAATAGGACACGGATACGACGTGCACGCCCTCGAAGAGGGGCTGCATCTGGTGTTGGGCGGGGTCGAGATCCCCCACACGAAGGGGTGCGTGGCGCACTCGGACGGCGACGTGGCGATACACGCCGTGTGCGACGCGCTGCTGGGTGCGGCGGCGCTGGGCGATATCGGGCTGCACTTCCCCGACACGTCGGCCGACTTCAGGGCATCGACTCGAAAATTCTGCTGCGCCGCGTGGCGGAGCTGCTGCGCCGCGAGGGGATACGAGATCGGCAACGTGGACTGCACGATCCGGATGCAGCGCCCCAAACTGCGTCCCCATATCGACGCCATGCGCGCGGCGATGGCCGAAGCGATGGGCGTGGAGACGGACCGCGTGTCGGTCAAGGCGACGACGACCGAACGGCTCGGGTTCGAAGGCCGGGAGGAGGGCGTGTCGGTCTCGGCCGTGGCGCTGATCTACCGGGAATAACCGCCCGCCGGAAAACGGACGGACCGCTCCCGGCCGCATGAGCTGCCGGAAACGGTCGCCGAAGGAGGGTCCGCGGTCGCCGCGGAAAAGCAAAGTCCGCTAATAGAACTGCGAAATCGTGCCCGTATATTGCACGGGGTTGTACCACGGATTGGTGATCGTCAGGTTCGCCCCGCCCGTGCGCGAGAAGATCTCGAGGGTGAAGGTATAGGTCGAGGCCGAGAAGAGCGAGGTCGAGAAGCTGACCATCCACCCCTCCTGGGTCTGTTCGGTGGTGTAGCCCTGCAGATCGGAAACCGTGTAGTTGATGATCGTGACGTAGTAGGGAGCCACATACCCTTTTATATAAGGCAGGCAGATGTCGGCCGTGCCGTCCCAGATGCCGAGGCTGAACTCGGGGTTCATGATCTGGCGCAGGGGCCCCGCCGGCTGGCGCTGCATCGACTGCGGATTGAACTGGAAGTTGCGCGACTGCACGAGCGAATCCATGAACTGTTCGTAGTTGGCGATCCGCTCCGCACGCCGTTTCTCGCGCACTTCGCGGCGCTCCTGTTTCGGAGAGAGCACCTTTTTCTGTCCGATGACGGTGACGGCCGCCGCACACATCAGCAGCCCGAGCACGATGATGACTGTTTTTTTCATAGCACATAAGATTTGTTACGGCTATGAAAGCAAAATCGGGGCCAGCGAAGGCTAAAGACCTAATTTTTCGAGAAATCGGCCCGTATGGCTCTCCGGACAGCGCGCCACCTCGTGCGGCGTGCCGCAGGCGACGATCCGGCCCCCGGCCGCCCCGCCCTCGGGGCCCATGTCGATCAGATGGTCGGCGACCTTGATGACGTCGAGGTTGTGCTCGATGACGATGACCGTGTTGCCGCGGTCCACGAGTTTGTCGAGCACCTCCAGCAGCAGGCGGATGTCCTCGAAATGCAGTCCCGTGGTCGGCTCGTCCAGAATGTAGAGCGTGCGGCCCGTGTCGCGCTTCGAAAGCTCCGAGGCGAGCTTGATGCGCTGGCTTTCGCCGCCCGAAAGGGTCGTACAGGGCTGCCCGAGCGTCAGATAGCCCAACCCCACCTCCTGAATCGCGCGCAACTTCTGGTGGATGGCGGGAATGTTTTCGAAGAATTCCACGGCCATATTGACCGTCATGTTCAGCACGTCGTCGATATTCTTTTCCTTGTACTTCACCTCGAGCGTCTCGCGGTTGTAACGGTGGCCGCCGCACGCCTTGCAGCGTACATAGACGTCCGGCAGGAAATTCATCTCGATCGTCTGCACGCCCGCGCCGCGGCACTCCTCGCAGCGTCCGCCCTTGACGTTGAACGAGAAGCGTCCCGCCTTGAACCCGCGGATCTGGGCGTCGGGGGTCATCTCGAACAGCTTGCGGATATCGGAGAAGACGTTCGAATAGGTCGCCGGATTCGACCGCGGAGAACGTCCGATGGGCGACTGGTCCACGACGACGAGCTTGTCGATATGCTCGATGCCCTCGACCGAATCGTATTCGAGCGGCTGGTCGAAGGAGCGGTAGAGCGCCTTCGAGAGAATCGGCCGCAACGTCTCGTTCACGAGCGTCGATTTGCCCGAACCGCTCACGCCGGTGACGCAGACGAGTTTTCCCAGCGGGAACTCGACCGTGACGTTCTTGAGGTTGTTGCCCCGCGCACCGCGGAGGACGATGCGCCCGCCCGTGCCGGGACGCAGATGCGCGGGAATCTCGATCCGCCGCCGGCCCGTCAGGTAGTCGGCCGTGACGGTCCCCGACTTCAGGATGTCGTCGAAAGTGCCTGCGGCGACGATTTCGCCGCCCCTGCGGCCCGCGCGGGGGCCGACATCGACGATGAAATCGGCGGCGCGCATCATGTCCTCGTCGTGCTCGACGACGATCACCGAGTTGCCTGCGTCGCGCAGCTCCTCGAGGCTGCGGATCAGCCGCCGGTTGTCGCGCTGGTGCAGCCCGATCGAAGGCTCGTCGAGAATGTAGAGCACATTGACCAGCTTCGAACCGATCTGCGTGGCCAGCCGGATGCGCTGGCTCTCGCCGCCCGAAAGCGAACGCGACGAGCGCGACAGCGACAGGTAGCCCAACCCCACGTCCATCAAAAAGCGCAGCCGCTCGCGGATCTCCTTGACGACTTCCTGCGCGATACGCCACTCCTTCTCGGTCATCCGCTCCCCGATACCGGCCACCCACTCCGAAAAATCGGCGATCGACATGGCCGATACTTCGGCGATATTCTTTCCGTCGATGCGGAACTGCAAGGCCTCCTTCCGCAGGCGCGAACCGCCGCAGACGGAGCACTTGCGGTAGATGAGGAACTGGTCGCGCCACTTCTGGCCGCGCTTCGAGTCCTCGTCCTCCGTGCGGCCGATGTACTCGGCGACGCCCTCCCACTGCAAGAACTGCCGCCCGCCCGAGGAGCTGAACTCCGAAAGATCGACCGTCAGCGGCTCCGAATCGCCGTACAGCACGGCGTTCAACCCCTCTTCGGAGAAACTCGACACGGGATCGTCGAGCGTGAAGTCATAACGGCGGCCCAGCATCTCCAGCATGGCGAAGAGCAGGTTGTTGCGGTACTTGCCCAGCGGCTCCACGGCCCCTTCGCGCAGCGACAGCCCCGGATCGGGGACGATCTTCTCCAGGTCGAAGACCGCCTCCTCGCCCAGGCCGTTGCAATGGGGACAGGCGCCCTTCGGAGAGTTGAACGAGAAGGTGTGCGGCGCGGGGTCCTCGAAAGCGATGCCCGTCGAAGGGCACATCAGGTGGCGCGAATAGAAACGCTGCTGCTCCGTCCCGTAGTCATAGACGGCCATCGTGCCCTTGCCCTGCCGCATGGCCTCGCGGAGCGAGGTCATAAGCCGCTCGGCCGACTCCCCGCCCACGACGAGCCGGTCCACCACCAGGTCGATCGTATGGATCTTGTAGCGGTCCAGCCGCATCCCGGCCGAGATTTCGCGTATCTCGCCGTCGATGCGCGCATAGATGTAACCCTTTCTGGCCAGGGTCTCGAACAGCTCGCGGTAGTGGCCCTTGCGGCCCTTCACCACGGGCGCCATGACGGCGATGCGCCGCCCGGCGAAGCCCGAGAGGATCAGCTCGGCGATCCGCTCGTCGGTGTAGTGCACCATCTCCTCGCCCGTGACGGGCGAATAGGCGCGCGAGGCGCGGGCGTAGAGCAGACGCAGGAAATCGTTGATCTCGGTGACGGTCCCCACCGTCGAGCGGGGATTCTTGTTGGTCGTCTTCTGTTCGATGGCCACCACGGGGCTCAACCCCGTGATCTTGTCCACGTCGGGGCGCTCCATCGTCCCGACGAACTGCCGGGCGTAGGTCGAAAGGGTCTCCATGTAGCGGCGCTGCCCCTCGGCATAGATCGTATCGAAGGCCAGCGAAGATTTTCCCGAGCCCGAAAGGCCCGTGATGACCACCAGCTTGCGGCGCGGAATCTCGAGGTCCACGTTCTTGAGGTTGTGGACCCGGGCGCCGTATATCTTAATCGTGTCTTCCATCGTTCGGCAAAAAGGACGTCCCGGAGGCGCGCTTCATCGGATCGCGGCCGCCGGGCGCGAATCGGGCCGTAAAGATACGACATTCGGAGCGGAAAAACAAAGCCCCGCTATCCGAGAACGAACTCGTCGGCGTCGCGTCCGGCGGGAAACGCCTCCCGGAACTCCCCGGCTGCGGCCGGGTCGAACGCACCCGTCAGCGTGCACGCCTCCGCACCGGCCTCGGCGAGGGTCCGGCCCCGGAAATCGACGAGTGCGGAATCCCCCGCGTAATGCGCCGCCGGATCGCATCCCACGCGGTTCGCGGCGGCGACGAAGCATTGGTTCTCGATCGCCCGGGCCCGCAGCAGCGTCCGCCACGCGTCGCGCCGCGACGCGGGCCACGAAGCGCAGCAGAGGATGGCGTCGTAGTCCCCGCGACAGCGGCTCCAGACGGGGAAGCGCAGGTCATAGCAGACGAGCAGCAGAAAGCGCACGCCCCGGTAGCGGACCACGACGCGGCGCTCGCCGGGAAGGTAGCCGCGCGCCTCGCCGCCGGGCGAGAAGAGGTGACGCTTGTCGTAATGGGTCGTCCGTCCCGAAGGCTCGACGAAATACATGCGGTTGCGGAAACCCTCCGGCGCGGCCACGGCGACGCTGCCGGCGACGGCGCAGCCGCACCGTGCGGCCCAGCGGCGCATGGCGCCGAGGATCGCACCGCCCTCCGCCGGTTCGGCCACGGCGGCCGGATCCGTGCAGAACCCCGTGGCGAACATCTCGGGCAGCAACGCCACATCGGCCCCCGAGGAGGCTACGAAGTCTCCGGCGCGCGCGAGGTTCCGGGCGGGCTGCGCCCACTCCGGGTCGGTCTGAAGAACGGCGATTCTGAGTTCCATACGCTTTCCGTGCTGCGTCCGGACACGCCTTTCCGGAAGGACGACACGGCCGGACCGTGTAAAAATAGCGTTTTTCCGCATAAAAGCCAAACTTTCCGGCCGGCCGGACTCCCCGGACCGCCGGGACGTTTGGATTCGGAGGAAATAAAACGTACTTTTGCAGCGAATCGAAAAAGCAAACGAGATGCTCAAAGCCGGACGCACCCAGACACTCACCGTAAGCCGCACGACGGAACACGGAATCTACCTCGCGGACGAGGAGCAGGCCGAAGTGCTGCTCCCGAACCGCTACACGTCGCTCGCGGACAAGGTCGGCGACCGCAAGGAGGTCTTCGTTTACCACGACTCGGAGGACCGGCTGGTGGCCACGACCGAACAGCCGCTGCTGCGCGTCGGCGAGGCGGGATACCTGCGCGTGGTGGACAAGACGGCGCACGGGGCATTCCTCGACTGGGGACTGCACGGAAAGGACCTCTTCCTGCCCAACCGCAACCAGCAGGGAGGCATCCTCATCGGGCACAGTTACGTGGTTTATCTCTACGAGGACAACGTCACGGGCCGCTGCGTGGCCACGACCAAGCTCAAGAGCTTCGTGAACAACGACCCGATCACCGTCGCCGAGCGGCAGCGGGTGACGCTGCTCGTCGCTTCGGAGAGCGAGATCGGCTACCGCGTGATCGTCGAGAACCGCCACTGGGGCATGCTCTACCGCAACCAGCTTTTCCGCCCGGTGGCCGTGGGCGACCGCCTGACGGGCTACGTGCGCCGCATCACCGGGGACAACCGGATCGACGTGAGCCTCCAGCAGACCGGATACGCACAGGTGCGGGACACGGCCGGGGAGCTGCTGCAACTGCTGCGCGACAACGGCGGCTTCCTGCCCCTGAACGACGACAGCTCGCCCGAAGAGATCGCCCGGCTCACGCGGACGAGCAAGAAGGTTTTCAAACGGTCGCTGGGCGTGCTGCTCAAAAGCGGCGAGGCGGAGACGACGCCCGAGGGCATGAAACTGCGGAACAATGGCTAAGATCAACACGGCGGAACGGGTCTCGCGCGAGGCTTCGGACAACTTCGTATTCCAGCGCTCGCTGCTGGCCTACCATGCGGCGGCGGAGCGCATAGCCGGCGACGTGCTCGAGATCGGCACGGGCTCGGGCTACGGCATCGAGGTCGTGGCGCCGCACGCACGCCGCTTCACCACCATCGACAAGCACATCCCGCCGCAAGAGCTGCTCGCACGGACGGACGTCGCATTCCGGCAGGCCGTCGTGCCTCCCCTCCCTTTCGCCGATGCGTCGTTCGACTGGGTCATCACGTTCCAGGTGATCGAGCACATCCGCCGCGACGGGGAGTTCGTACGGGAGATTCACCGCGTGCTGAGGCCCGGCGGGCAACTGATCGTCACCACGCCCAATGCCCCGATGTCGCTCACGCGCAACCCGTGGCACGTGCGGGAATATACGGCCGGAGAGCTGCGCACGCTGCTCGGAGAAAGTTTCGCTGCGGTCGAGACGCTCGGCGTCTTCGGGAACGCGAAGGCGATGGCCTACTACGAGGAAAACCGCCGCAGCGTGCAGCGCCTCCTGCGCTTCGACCCGCTGGACCTTCAGCACCGCCTGCCGCGCCGCCTGCTGCAACTCCCCTACGATCTGCTCAACCGCATCAACCGCCGCCGGCTGCTCGCGCGCAACACCGACCTCACGACGTCGATCCGCATGGACGACTACCGCATCGGTCCCGTCGGCGAAGGGTGCTTCGACCTCTTCTACATCGCCCGGAAATAGTTCCGGAACGGATACGATACGCCCCTGCCGCACATCGGATGCGGCAGGGGCGAACCATTTTAATTAAGAAGGGCCCGGGGACGCCGCCGGAAAGCAGTCCGCCCTCCGCACAGCGGTCCGACGAACGGGGCGAACCGGGATACGGGGCTTCACGGCCGGAGCGTCCCCAAGAGGATGTCCTGCAAGGCCCGCACCGGGAGATCGTCCGCAGCAGAGGGTCAGTCGAGCGAGACGTGCAGGGTACGTCCGTCGCGGATCGTCCTGCGGCAGACTACCCGGTCGCCCGCCGTGACACGGACCTCCAGGCCCTTGTCCGCACGGGCCACCTCGACATCGAAGCAGGAACCGAACGCACGGATATTCCTCAGGCTCATCCGCTCCCACTTCGCGGGCAGGCGGGGCGTGAGGTCGAAGGAGCGCAGACCGGTCGGACGGATGCCGAAGACGCCCTCGGTGAGAATCCGGCAGTAAAGCCCGCTCTCGGCCGAAAGGTGCCGCTGTTCGCCTTCGGGCCACGCCTCGATGGCATAGGGCACGTGGTCGCCCAACAACCGCCGCGCGGAGTAGAACGACAGGTAGTCGGTGGTCTTCCCGGTCTCGCCGCAGGCATAGGCGCCGCGCAGGGCATAGAGGGTCGCACGGTCCCAGAAGGTCTTGTCGCCCGACTGGGTCAGCAGCCCGTTTTCGGTCCACAGGGCCGGAGAGAAGAGCGCCCGCACGGTCTCTTCGCTCCGTGTGTCGATCCCGACGGTGAGGGGAATGCAGATCCATGCCCGGAGCCGGTCGTTCCCCTCATAGTAGCGGTAGGTGTCGAAGCCCTCGACCCGGGCGCCGAAATGCCGTTCGATGGCCTCGCGCAAGGCGGCGGCTTCGCGGCGGTAGGCGGCGGTCTGCGCGGCGGGCTTATGCAGCTCGCGCCCCAGCATGGAGGCCGAAAGCAGGGCGTCGTAGTAGAGCGAGGAGGTGCAGAGGTTGGCGTTGCCGGCGGGGAAACGCCCCTCCAGCTCGTCGGAATCGGAGGCCACCACCCCGTCCGGTGTCAACTGCCGGCGGCAATATTCCAGACACCACTCCACGAGCGGCCACAACTCCCCGGCCTCCCGCCTGTCGCCGCGGGCCAGCGCATAGCGCGAAGCGCCGTAGGCGATCATGGCCGCATCGCCGCGGTCCCCGGCGCCGTTCCAAATGCCGGTCCCTTCGGCGATGACCGAACTCGGCACCGGCCGGAAACCGGGATTCATGTACCGGGCGAAGTGCCCGAAGGAGCAGAGCGCCGAACGGTTGCCGTTCTCATACCCCAGATAGGGAAAGAAGGGATTGATGTACTCGGCCTGGTCGTTGGCCCAGATCGCCGCATAGTAGCGTTCGCCGCCGGGTCCGTGCATCAGGCCGCCGCGTGTGGCATAGATGCTCTCCGCCGCGCGGATTTTCGCAAAGGCGAACATCGCATCGACGACCGGATCGGGCGTGTCGAGCACCAGGTCCTCCTGCAGACGGGCGATCAGACCACGCCGCGCCGTGAGTTCCGTGTCCATATCCAGCGAAGAGGGCCGCTCCCCGGCCTTCCGTCCGCCGAAGAAGGCGCCGAAGGCGACCTCCTCCTGCGGCGCGAGCGTCAGGGTCGTGTCTCCCCGGATTTCGGCGACCAGCTCGTAGCTTCCCTCCACGCCCTTGTCCGCACGGGTACGGATCACCGACCGCGCCGCGGGAATCTCGACGAGGACGGGAGCGGAACCGCCGTTCCTCAGCACGTACTTCTCACAATAGACCGGGGCATCGACCGAAGGAAAGAGCACCCGGGTCAGCGAAAGGGGCTGTCCTCCGGCGCTCTCCCAGTCGCTCTCGACGGTCAGCGTCCCGTCGAACCGGATACGCCGCACGCGCTCCCCGCGCAACTCCTCGCCGTCGGCCTCGATCATCGCGGGAACATCCCACGCGAAACGCCGCATCAGCGAGGCGTGCGTATTGTTGGGTACGGTGCGCAGCATCGGCCAGACGACATTGCGGTTCAACCGGAATCCGCCGTCGGCGTCCACGCCGTAACGCACTACGACAGAGACCCGCAGACCGCTCATTTCGAGGTGGTCCCGGTGCGCATCGCCCTCCCGGACGATCCATTCGATAGCCGGATTTCCATCCGGAGCGATCCGCCAGCGGGTCCCCTGCGGTCCGTCCGCAGCGAAGAGCGCGGAAGCGCACAGCAGAGAGACGACGGCGGTAAAACAGTTTTTCTTCATAACATGAAAGCCTTTTCAGTATTTTCGGCATTTTTCGATTCGCAACCAGCCGACGACGACCGCAACGGCCGCCGGACAGCGAACAGGCGCGAACGAAGTAAAATTAGGCAAAATTTCAGTTCGAAACAACCTTCCGGCTCCTTTTTTTCGATTTTCGTCCCGAAACCCGGCCGCCTGAGCTTTCCGCGCAAGCCGGCAACAGCGCACGACAAACCGCAACAAACTGATTAAAAACCATTTGACGTATAATATTTCATGTCACATCATTTTTTCTTTGTTTTTATTGTTTTTTTTATATTTTTGCAAGTCGATCCTGCCGGAGGAAGCAAGGACCTCCGAGCATAATCGACTGAAAAACCGAAACTTAAAAACTTTATACTATGTATTGGACACTTGAACTGGCATCGAAACTCGAAGATGCTCCCTGGCCTGCCACGAAAGAAGAGCTGATCGACTACGCCGTGCGGTCGGGAGCGCCGCTCGAAGTGCTCGAGAACTTGCAGGAGATAGAGGACGAAGGCGAAATCTACGAATCCATCGAAGATATCTGGCCCGACTACCCTTCCAAAGACGATTTTTTCTTCAATGAGGAGGAGTATTGATCGTCCGATATACTTCACGGGTTATTCCATCTGACAGAAGCAGTCCGATTTCGGGCTGCTTCTGTCGATACGGGAGAGACGAGAGAACGAAGCGCCCGATTTCCGTGCACGGGGGAAACCTCGCGCACGGAAAAACCCGGCGCGGATGACGCTACATGCTGCGGCCGAAACGGGATTCGCGTCAGGGAATCCACAGGGTCTCCCGTACGTCGTAATACGCCGTGAGCGTACGACCCAGCAAATAAAAATAATCCGACAAGCGGTTGAGCCAGACGAGTGCCGTGGAATCCACGCCGTATTTCGCATCGGCGCGCAGCGCGGCCCGCTCGGCGCGGCGGCAGACCGTGCGGCAGACATGGCACAGCGACACGGCCGTGTCGCCGCCGGGCACGGTGAACTTGTCGATCGGCTTCAGGGCCGCCTGCATCGTGTCGATGCGGCTTTCGAGCCACGAAACCGCTTCGGGAGCCAGCGGGGAGACCTTGTCGCTTCCGGCCTCTCCCGTGGCGAGCAGCGCCTCGACCGACATGAGCCGCGAGAGAATGCGGTTCAGATCCTCCACATACGCCGCCAGCGCGGCATCCCCGCGGATGCGGTCGGTCAGCAGCGCCGCGAAAGCCGACAGTTCGTCCACCGATCCGTACGCCTCGACCCGCTCGTCGGTCTTGAACACCCGTTCGCCGCCGATCAGCGAGGTCATTCCCTTGTCCCCTGTTTTCGTATAGACTTTCATATCCGGAAATGTTGTTTCGGTAAATAATTGTGGAACAGCAGCAGATAACCGCGGTTATCCACCGATGTCGAACGGTGCGCCGCGACCAGCTGCCGGCACAATGCCTGCCGCTCGCAGCCGTCGTAAGGCGCCAGCACCGCCACGGTACGCCCCGCAGCGGCAGCCTCCCGGACGAGCCCGAGCGTCTCCTGACGTCCCAGACCGCGTGTGGCGACGCAAAATTCCGCATCCGCCCGGTCCAGTCCGAAAGTCGCATAGCCGCAATGGATCGCCAGGTTCTGCAGTTGCACGGCCCGGCGGCGGCTGACGCCCGCCTCCAGCAGCGCCCCGTAAAGCGCCCGGTCGCCCGGCAGCAGCTCGCGCCGCATGAATACCTCCCGGACGATAGTATAGACGAACGGCGAATGCACGCCGTGGCCACGGAAATAACGCGCCCGCGACAGCCGGTTGCGCAGCTCGGCCATCCGGCCCGACAGCCGCAGTCCGATGGGATGTCCGCCCGGTTTCATCGCCGCCTCACTTTTTCAGCATGCCGGCCAGCCGCCCCGTCGAGAAGGCGATCTGAAGGTTGTAACCGCCCGTATTGGCATCGAGATCGAGCACCTCGCCCGCGAAATAGAGCCCGCGGACCCGGCGCGACTCCATCGTCTCGGGATTCACCTCGTCACAGCGCACGCCGCCGGCCGTCGTCACGGCATATTCGAAGGGCGCGTAATCCGTCACGGGGAAGGTCAGTCCCTTGAGCGTGCGGATCAGCCGCACGATCTCCGCCTCGGAGAGCTTCGAAACGTATGTCTTCGAGTGAATATCCAATTCCTGCGCCAGAGGCAGCACCATCGGACGGGGAACCAGCTTGCGCAGCAACTCGCCGAAAAACTCCGTCGGCTCCATCGCGGCCAGCTCGCGGGCGATGCGGTCGCGCAGCACCTCCTCCGTGAGCGCGGGCTTCAGATCGACGACGATCTTCACCCTCCGGCCTTCGATGAGCGCATCCACCGCATCGCGGCTCATGCGGAGCGCCACGGCGCCCTCGATGCCGCGCTCCGAGAATCCCAGCTCGCCGAACTCCTCGCGCACGGGAGCGTCGTCGATCCACAACGTCGCGCGGACATTGCGCAACAACAGGCGGTCGAGCTGACGGACCCGCGGATGGGACGAGACGAGCGGCGTGAGCGACGGCCGCAGCGGCTCGATCGTATGTCCCAGATCGGCGGCGAACGCATACCCGTCGCCTGTCGAACCGGTCGCCGGATAGGAGACGCCGCCCGTGGCGAGGATGACCTGCGGACACTCCTCCTTGCGTTCGAAGCCCCGCTTGTTGACGTATTTCACGCCGAAGACCCGGCCGCCGAGGGTCATAATCCCCGTAACGCGCGTGTCGTAGAGAATCTTCACCCCGTTGTCCACGCAAAAGCCCAGCAGGGCGTTGGCGATGTCCCACGCCTTGCCGCTGTGGGGAAAGACGCGTTCGCCGCGCTCGATGTCGAGCCGGACGCCCTGCCGCTCGAAGAAACGGATGGCCGCGCGGTTGTTGAAGGCGGCGAAGGCCGGGGCGAAAAACGCGGCGTTCGTGCGCACCTGCGCGGCGAACTCCTCCGCCGGCCGGGCGTTCGTCACGTTGCAGCGCCCCTTTCCCGTGATGCGGACCTTGCGGCCCGACTTCTCCATCTTTTCGAGCAGCAGCACGCGGCAGCCCCGCTGCGCCGCCGTGCCCGCGGCCATCATGCCCGCGGCTCCCGCCCCCACGACGACGACGTCGTAGGGCCGTATCTCTTCCGTTCGTTCCATAACGGATGCAAAGATAAGGATTTATTCGGTTCCGGGGACGAAAACTCCGCCAGGAAAGCGCCCGTGCGGGGAAAAATCGGTTTTCGCTTGATTTTCCGCGCGGCATGCACTATCTTTGCAGCCGCAAAATCGTTCTATAAGATATGTTGAGCAGAAGATTACTCCGCATCAAGGTCGTCAAGGCGCTGTTCGCCCACCTCAAGTCGGGAGCCGACAACATGATCGCCTCGGAAAAGACGCTGATGGCATCCGTAGACAAGGCCTACGACCTCTATTTCCAGATTCTGACCCTCCCCGTGGAGATCGCGCGCTATGCGGAGCAGCGTCAGGAGTTGGCCAAGCAGAAGAAACTGCCGACATTCGAAGACCTGAACCCCAACACCAAATTCGTCGAGAACGGCGTCATCCGCATCATCGCGAACAGCGACGCGGTGAACGACCACACGGCCGCACGCAAACTGGGCTGGACACGGTATCCCGAACTGATCCGCACGCTCTACGGACAGCTCACCGAAAGCGACTACTACAAGGAATACATGCAGCGCGAGGAACGGTCGTTCGACGACGACCGGCGGCTGGTCGAGGACTTTTTCAAGGAGTTGCAGAGCTACGAGGCGCTGGACGACGCGCTCGAGGAGATGTCGATTCTCTGGAACGACGACCTGCCCTATATCGTCATGATGATCCTGCGGACGCTCTCGAACCTGCGCCCGTCGCACACCGACCTGAAGGTCCCGCCGAAGTTCAAGAGCGCCGAAGACCCCGAATTCGTGAAGACGCTCTTCGAGAAGACGCTCGTGAACTACGACTCCTACCAGGACTATATCGAACGCTACACCTCGAACTGGGACGTGGAGCGCATCGTGTTCATGGACAACCTGATCCTCGCCACGGCGATGGCCGAGCTGATCTCGTTCCCGTCGATTCCCGTGAAGGTGACGCTCGACGAATGGATCGAAATCTCGAAGTATTACTCCACGCCGGGCAGCAGCACCTTCATCAACGGCGTGCTGGACAAGATCGTGGAATCGCTCACGGCCGAAGGCCGCATCAGGAAGGCCGGCCGCGGGCTGATCTGACCCTCCCCGCCATGCGCCGCACCGCCCCGCTTCTGCTTACGGCCGCCCTGCTCTGCTCGTGCGGCGGCCCCGCTGCCCGTCCGCAGGCCGGTTCGGACCGGGCCGAAGCGGTCCGGTCCGGGGAACGGAAAGGCCGGATCGTCTCCCTTTCGGACGTGTTTTTCGAACGGGGCGGGACGGACACCGTCCGCTTCGGCCGCCTCCGGTCGGGCGAAACGGCCGTCGTGCGCTTCTGGATAGCCAACGATTCGCCGCAGACGACGGCCATCCTCTCCTACGACCGCAACTGCGGCTGCACGACGCTGAAATTCAACTCCGAACCGATCGCACCGGGGGATGCGCAGCGAGTCGAAATGAGCTTCGATTCGCGGGGCACGCGGGGCTGGCAGCTCAAAACGCTCGACGTGACGCTGGCCGGAGCGCAGCGCCCGCTGCGGCTTTACGCCGAAGCGGAGGTAGAGTGAGGGCTTGCAGATTCGCCGATATTTCGTATATTTGCCGTGCTGAACCGAACAAACACTTAAAAAGCGAATAAGATTATGATCGATTTTCTTCAGGCAGCGGCGCCCGCACAACCTCAGCCGGGCTTCATGCAACAGTACAGCTTCATCATTATGATCGGCCTCATGGTGCTGGTCCTCTGGCTCTTCATGTGGCGGCCCGAAGCCAAGCGCCGCAAGCAGATGCAGGCGTTCCGCGACGGGCTGAAAAAGGGCGACAAGATCATCACGGCCGGAGGCATCTACGGCACGGTGAAGGAGGTCAAGGAGACCACCCTGCTGATCGAGGTGGACGGCAACGTGACGCTGCGCATCGACAAGAACATGGTCGTGGCCGACAATTCGGACCTCCAGCGCCAGTAGAGGCCGCGCATCATACGGAAAAGAGCTGCAAGGATTTGCAGCTCTTTTTTTCATATCCGTCACCGGAAACGGAGGTCAGCCGAACAGATGCAGCGCCGCGACGTCGATGAGCCGCTGGTTGCGGCTGCCCCGGAAATCGAGCGACAGGTCGCGCAGCGCCTCGACGTAGCGGCCGTCCACCAGCGTGTCGATCCAGCGCAGGCACTCCCGGCGCGCCGGGTCCGCGAGGCACTCCTCGAGCGTATAGCCCGTATAGCACCAGACGTTCTGCCCCGTGCGCTCCCGCACCCGGCGCAGAAAGGCCGCCATCGCCGCGGGATGCAGCAGCGGATCGCCGCCGCTGACGGTCACACCGTCCAGAATCGGGTTCGCCGCGATCGCGTCGCAGATCCGCTCCGTCCACTCCGCGGTCAGCGGTTCGCCGCCCAGCGGATCGTGGCTCTGCGGATTGTGACACCCGGGACAACGGTGCGCACACCCCGCGAAATAGATCGCGTAGCGCAGGCCGTAGCCATCAGAGATGGTTTCGGGATAAATGGCCAGGATGCGGAGTGGTTCCATCGGCAAAACAGGGTCAGATATACATTTCCTGCGGAGACGATTTAGGAATTCGGACGGAGCCGTCTGCGGCACGCGCCGTCCCCGGCGCGGGTTGCACATGCGCCAAACATGTCCGCCCCTGCCGGAGTGTCCCGAACAGAAGAGCCCCCGCCAAGACGGGGGTTTGGTGGTGGGTCGCACTTGCAAACACGGCCGAAGGCCGTGAAGAAGCGAGGGCGGAAAGTAAAACGACAGACATAATCGCCAAAAGCGGATTATCTGTGTTTTACCCGGTCGCGCTCCTCGGCCTGCTTCGCGGAGTTCCACGATTCGAGACTGCCCGTCAGGTAGCCCGTGATGCGGCGCATGCGCGAGATGTTGTCCGAACCGCAGACGGGACATTTCGAGTAGATCACCCCGCGGTAACCGCACTTGCGGCAGGTGTCGATCGGATGGTTGATCGACCCGTAGCCGATGCCCGAATCCTGCATCACCTTGACGATCTTGAGAATCGCCACGGGATTCTTCTTCGCTTCGCCGTCCAGCTCGACATAGGTGATATGGCCGCCGCGCGTGATGGCGTGGAACGGCGCCTCGAGGCGGATCTTCTCGACGATCGACACCGGTTCGCGGACATCCACATGGAACGAATTGACGTAGTAGTCGCGGTCGGTGACGCCCGGAATCTCGCCGTAACGCTTGCGGTCCATGCGCGTGAAGCGGCCGCTCAGTCCCTCGGCCGGGGTCGCCAGCACGGAGTAGTTGAGTCCGTAGCGGACCTTGTACTCCTCGACCACGCGGTTCATCGTCAGAACGGCATCGTAAAGCGTCTGCCACGCCTCCTTCGAGGTGGCGTGCCCCTCGCCGTAGATGGCCACCATCGCGTTGTGGCCGCCGATGAAGCCGATGCCCAGCGTGCCGTGCTTCAGCACGTCGCCCACCTCGTCGTTGGGTTGCAGCGCGCCGCCGCCCTTCCAGACATCGTTCGACATCATGAACGGGAACTGCCGCGCGAGGGCCGTGCGCTGGAACTGGTAGCGCTCGTAGAGCTGCTCGGCGATCATCGAGGCCGTCTTGCGAACCGATTCGAGGAAGATCTCGCGCGCCTCCTTGCGGATGGCGTGCTTGTTGCCGTCGGGAATCAGGTCCGAAGCCTCGCGCACCGCCTCGATGGCCAGCCGCGGCAGGTTCATCGAGGTGAACGAGAGGTTGCCGCGGCCCCACGAGGTCTTCTCGCCGTGCAGGTCCTCGAAGACGCGCGTGCGGCAGCCCATCGTGGCCACCTCGTAGCGGAAGCGGTCCGGGTCGTCGATGCGCCACTTCTCATGGCGGTTGAACGGCGCGTCGAGGAACATGAAGTTGGGGAACAGCGCCACCGAGGTCGTGCGGCACGCCTCGACGAGCAGGTCGAAATTCGGCGTCCGGAACCGGATTTCGCCCGCCAGCGCCTTGTCGAAATCCCGGACGGCCGCCCGATAGTCCTCCTCGCACCACGAAACGCCCTCCTTGACCTTGAAAATCTGAATCGGGAAGACGGGCACTTCGCCGTGCCCCAGCCCCTCGACCGTGGCGGAGAGCAGTTCGCGGATCACCATGCGCCCCTCTGGCGAAAAGTCCGTGCCGTAGTTCACCGAACTGAAAACCACCTGATTGCCGCCGCGAGAGTGCATCGTATTGAGGTTGTGGATGAATCCCTCCATCGCCTGATGCGTCTCCTTGCGCGTGGCCTTGTAGGACTGTTCCCAGATACCGCGCAGCTCCTTGTCCGAAAGGCCGATCCCCGCATCGGCGAGGGCCCCGCCCAGCGCGGCGATCCGCTCATCGGAGAGCTCGATCGTCGGGAGGTGTTCGGCGCAGAGGGTTTTGAGCCGTCCGCGGTCCGGCTCCCCGGCCCCTCTGAGCACGCAAAGGAACGACACCGTATCGACGACGTGCTTGCGGAAGGTCTTCAGCACGCCCGGAGCCATGAAACGGTCGAAGGCCGGAATCGACTGCCCGCCGTGCTGTTCGTTCTGGTTGGTCTGGAAGACGATCGTGGCCAGTGTGGCGTAGCTCTGGATCGACTGCGGCGTGCGCACCGAACCGTTCTTGGTGGAGAAGCCGCGCCGGTAGATGTCCTCCAGATCGTACTGGATGCAGGTCGTGGTCTTCGTGGGATAGTAGTCCAGGTCGTGAATATGTATGTCGCCGTCGCGGTGCGCGCGGCCGTGGCGCACGCCCACGAGGTACTTCAGCGCATAGTCCTTCGTGATCTCCGAAGCGAAGGTCATCATCTGCCCGGCGGGCGTGTGCGACGACATGTTGGCGTTCGAGAGGTTGATGTCGTTCTTCTCCACCGTCACGATTCCGTCCATGACCCCCTTGATCGACGAACGGCGGTCGCGCTCGACGTTGCGCCACTCGCGGTAGATGATATAGCGTTTGGCGATCGAGGGATTGAGGCGCATCAGCCGCTCCTCGACCATGTCCTGAATCTCCTCGACCGAAATCTCGTTCTTCGAAATCGCTCCGGCGACCTCCGCCGCCACACGGGCGATGGTCTGCTCCTCGTCCGTGATGCCGCCCGCACGGTAGGCTTTCGTGATGGCGCGGACGATCTTCTCCAGCGAGAAAGGCTCCGTCTTGCCATCACGTTTGATGATGGAAATCTGTGCGTAATCCATTGTAAACGAATATATGTGTTTCACAATAGGCCCCGTTTCCCCGCAGGACCGGACATTGCTGCGCGGAGGCAGGTCTTCTGACTCGCGCCGATCCGCAGACGCCTTCCCGCTCCCCGCAGGGAACAGTGGCTCGAGACGTGTCTGCGGCCTATGACGCTTACAGCAGCGGGAACTGTCCGGGATTCGCACCCGGTTCCCTCTTATCCCTCCGTCCGGCGGACGAAGGGAAACCTCCGCAAGGACAAAGGTCCGCAGAATCCGGAGCAATTCAAAGCCCCCGGCACAGAAGTTTTCAACATTTTGTGAAAGATTCCGCCCGTCTTCCCCCGCATTGCGCTATCTTTGCGCCGCAAACGACAATACGACATCATGATCCGGAAAATATCCTACACCTGCCGGGGAACCTGCTCCCGGCAAATCGACATCGAACTCGACGGAGAGACGATCCGCAGCGTCGTCTTCACGGGCGGCTGCCACGGCAATACGCAGGGCATCGCGGCGCTCGTCAGCGGCATGCGGGCCGAAGAGGCCATCGCACGGCTCGAAGGCATCGACTGCCGCGGCAAGGGAACCTCGTGCCCCGATCAGTTGGCCCGCGCGCTGAAAACGGCGCGCTGACGCGGCGGACGCGCACCGCGGCCCGGAACCGCAGGCGGGTACGGATTTTGCACTCGGTCTTCATGTCATCAAAAAACGAAAGACTATGTATTTCCTATGGTATCTGCTTATCGGGCTGGCGGCCGGATGGATCGCCAACCTGCTGGTCAAGGGCAGCGGCTCGGGCCTTATCGTCAATCTGATCGTCGGACTCATCGGCGGCGTGCTGGGAGGCTGGCTGCTCTCGCTCTTCGGACTCGTGGCGGCGGGCACGCTGGGCAGTCTCGTCACGGCCGTCATCGGGGCGATCGTGCTGCTCTGGATCACAGCGCTCGTCTCGCACCGTAAAGCGCGCAAGGCATGAGACCGCGGCGCGACGACCGGGAGGCGCCGGGAGACGACGGAGCTCCTCGCCGGACGCATCGACGACGCGACGTCGTGCGGACCGGCCGCACCGGAGCACGTGCCGGACGGCCGGGACCCGGAAAAGAATCCGGACGGGAGGCGGGGACGCCGCAGTCCGGAGCGCCCTGCGGCGATCCGTCGCGGAATTTCCTCTCCGGAGAGACCCGCGGCCGGACGATCCGGAAAATGCGGCGGACGACAGACAATCAGCCAGCGTAAAAGATAATCTGCCCGCACAAAATTGGATATTGGGATTTTTTACGTATCTTTGTGCCGCTTTCGAGCGAATGTTTGAGCTGTGGTGTAATGGTAACACAGCAGATTTTGGTTCTGTCGTTCTGGGTTCGAATCCCGGCAGCTCAACACGAAAGGGAGAGGTCCGCGAGGACTTCTCCCTTTCGCAATTTCCGCACGTAACCGGCGGTCGCCCCGCCCTTTCCGCGGAGGACGGGGAAGCCTCCGCGGAAAGGGCGGCGGGAAACCGCTCCGGATCCCGAGGATCCGGCCGGGTCACTTCACCTTGGACATGAATTTCGCGCGGTCCACCACAAAACGCACGTGAACCCCCTCGCCGATCATTCCTTCGGCATCGCGGGCCCCGACGTTGAAGGTCAGCTTGCGCCCCTCCGCCTCAGCGAGGATGGCCGTGGCCGTGATCTCGGCCCCGAGCCCCGAGGGCTTGATATGGGTCACGTTCATCTCGGCGCCCACGGTGGTCGCCCCTTCGGGCAGCGCGGCGGCCACGGCCCGCATCGCGGCGTTCTCCATGAGGGCCACCATCGCGGGGGTGGCGAATACTTCGAGGTCGCCCGAACCCATCGCAACGGCCGTATTGCCGGCCGTTACGGTCGTCGTGCTCCGGGCGGAAAGTCCCTTTTCCAACATACGATCTCTCTTTCGGTGTTACGTCAAACGATTTTTTGAATTACCTTTGCCTCCGAACCGCATCCGCTCCGGCGGCATCCTGCGCACCGGGATGCGCAGGATGCGCAAAGGTAACGATTTTTCCGATCATGAAGAAACGGCTGGCCCTTCTCCTCGTCGCATGCACGGCCGCGCTCTCCGGAGCGCTGGCGCAGGGCGGCCGCGGCTTCCTCAGACAGGAGTGGATCGTCGAACGGGGCGACTCGATCCCGTTCGTGCACATCCTTCCGGTCTGTGTCTTCGACCGTCCGGCGGACCTGCGCCGATATCAGAAACTGGTGCGGGCCGTCAAACGCGTCTATCCCGTGGCCAGGGCCGCCCGCGCCAAGATGGCCGAAATGGAGGGCGAACTGCTCCGCCTGCCGGACAGAAAGGCGCAGAAAGCCTATATCCGGGAGGTCTATCGCCAGATCAAGGAGGAGTACACCCCCGTGGCCAAACACATGACCCGCACCGAGGGGCGCGTGCTGCTCAAGCTCATCGACCGCGAGACGGACTATACGGCCTACGAGGTGCTGCGCGAATTCCGCGGCGGATTCGTGGCCGGATTCTGGCAGGGCGTGTCGCGCATCTTCGGACAGAACCTCAAGTCGGAGTACGACAAGGAGGGTGAGGACCGGATCATCGAGCAGATCGTCGTCTATTACGAAGCCGGACTGCTGTAAAACAGTCAGAACGTCAGGGCAAGGCCGCCGCTGAGGCCGACAAACGAGCGGTGCGGCGGATCAAGCACCCGGTCTGGGCGCGGTATCCCCTCATCGAAACTGCGCGTCAGGTAGTAATGGTAGGTGAAGTCGATGAATAGACGGACACGGCCGATCGGCAGATTCAACCGTCCCCCCGCATCCGCCGTACAGACAAATCGTTGCCGGATGTCATACAAGTCCTCGTCCTGCGAATGGATCGGGCCGAAGAGCAGGCCGGGCGTCAGGCCCGCATGCAGTTCGAACACCGAAGGAACCTCCGGCACGAAGGTTTCGAAAAGGGTCCGGCCGACGGAGGGGGCCGCCATATCACGGTCCGGATACCAGGTCCCGTTGTAATAACAGCCGTCGGGCGATGAGGTCGGCATGCGCCGCACGCCCGAGCGCCAGGAGAACTGCAACGGAACAGAGGCGTACTGTCCGTCGTGCAGGGGCGAGGTAAAGAGGTTGAGCCCCGTACGCAGGCCGATCTCCTTGTTACGGACCCGCTTTCTCACGAAGGCGGGATCCGGAGCGGATTCGGAGACGGACTGCGCATGGAGCGCAACAAAGGCGAGACATCCGGCAAGGGCGGTCGTTAGTCGTTCCATGTTCGGCATTCGGGCAAATGCGGTATTTCCGGCAAATATAGCCTTTTCGGGTCAATCTGCAAATCCGACGGCCGAAGATGCCGAAGATACGGCACAAAACGCCAAAGACAGCTCCTTCGAGAACGGGGCTACATGCGGCGCAGCCGGGCGGCGAGCGTCTCCATCTGGCGGCGAAACTCCGCTTCGGTGCGCGGACGGGGATTGCGCGGCATCATTTCGCCGAGCGGTCTGGCATAGAACGCATCCACGATCGGCTGCATCTCCATCCGGACGGAGTCGTAGGTCAGCACGCGCTCCCGCGACTTCAGCTCCCGGTCGATCTCTTTCATATAGAGGTCGAACTCGGGCAGGTAGTAGTAGTCGAACAACTCGCTGATGTAGGTGCGGCAATAGCTGTTCTCGGCGTTGCCCTTGAGCGCCTGCTCGAAAGCGGGATTGATCGGAGCGCGGACCTCCTCGATCCGCCGCAGGGAGGAGAGCATCGAGTAGTCGTCGTGCAGGGCGAGCACGTCGCGCAGGGCGGCGAGCAGCATCCGGGCTTCGGAACCCGCACGGCGCACCTCGGCGGCCGTCACGTCGCCCCGCTCCCAAGCCTGCTGGGCAATGAGGTAGCGGTAGTACCGCACCGTGAAGAGACGGCTCACGACCGTGCGCGCGAGGTCGATGGCATCCCGATCGACGAAGGCGTCGCCCCGGCCGTAAGGCATGGCGGCGAGCGCATCCAGCACGTCGGAAGCGCCGGCCAGTTGCGGAGCGATCCGCTCCAGCGTTCGCGCGAACGTCCCGACGGCGGCCGAATCGGGCTTGGCCTGCGCGATCTCGCGGATGTCGCGGAAGCGGAGCGGCAGCTCCTCGCACAACTCCGCGAGCGGCAGCGCGGCGCGCCACGCACGCTCCATCACGGCGGCGTGCCGGCCGTAACGGTCGCGGCAGAACTCCGGAAGCAGCTCCTCGGGGCGCATCGCGTCGGGCGACCAGGCATTGCGGGTGAAGAACTCCATAACGAGCGGATCGCTGTGCGAGGTCTCGGGCCAGAAGACGAAGCCCTTGCACATGGGGTCGGACGCCGCGACGGGCAGCCGTTCGGCGATCAGGTCGTAATAGCCGCGGATGTCGTTCTCCCACTCGTAGGCATGGAAAATGCCGAACGTATAGGGGAAGCGGCCCACCACGCCCCAGTTCGTGAAGTCGGTGTTGCTCTGGTTCGACGGCAGGTCGGAGGTGTAGTCCAGGATGATCGTCCGCGCGGGATCGAGTTGCGAAAGGAGCCGGCCGATCTCCTCCCCCTTCCATCCGGGCAGGTAGAAGTCCCACGAGGCGATCAGCACGGGCGCCGTGGGATAGTGTTCGCGGAGTTTCGCAAGGATGCGGCGGTAGGCGTAGAGCTTCATCTCCAGATTGTCCGAACGGTCCTCGAACACCTCGCGCTCGGCAATGCCGATCGTATGGAACATCTGCGGAGAGCCGTATGCGTCGATATGCGTCTGCGTGAGTTTCCAGTAGTTGTCCAGATTGCGGTCGTCGCGGATATCCCACACGGCATTGCAGGGATCGCCCACGTAGGCGCCGCCCGACTGGGGGCAGAACGAGGGGTTCTCCGCCTCGAGGAACGCCTTCGGCGTGCAACTGTACCAATGGGTCATCGTACCCATGTCCTCGGGATGGATCAGCTCGCGCTCGGCGGCATAGCGCAGTATGTGGCGGCGCAGCTCGCCGCGGTATTCGAGCGGCCAGGCCGTCGTGCGGTCGTAGAACGACCGTGGCTTGGCCTCGGGAAGCGGTCCGTCCGCGGGCGGATAGGGCACGACATCGGGGAACGCCTTCTGGAAAACGTCGTCCATGCCGATACGGAGCATGAAGAGGTTCAGCCGCTTCTTGAGCATCCAGTCGATCTCGCGCTCCCACTCCCGGGGCCCCCAGTGCTCGGCCTGAAAGCGGCCGAGGCTGCGGTGGGCGAAGTAGCGGAGTCCGCGGTAGTAGAAATGCGGCGTTTCGCGCACGTCGAGCCCCGTCATCGGAATCGTCTCCCGCGCGGGAATCACGTCCCCGTCCCAAAAATAGCGGCATCCGGCCTGCCGCTCGAAGAAGTCATAGACGGCGTAGAGCGTCGCCCGGCCGTTGCCGCCGGCCAGAAAGAGCAGGTCGCGCTTCCCGTCGCGGGCCGACACGATGCGGTAGGCGTCGCTTTCGGCTCCGAGGTCGAGCGGGGCGATCAGCCGCCGCTCGACGGCATCGCGGGTGAACCGATTGACGCAGTCGGAACCGATGACGACCATCGGAACGCCCTCCGCAGGCTCCTGCACGATCTCCAGCTCACGGCCCGTGACGGCGCGGTAAAAATCCCGGAACTCGTCGGCCGCATGACGATAGACCTTCGCGGCATTCCGGGGACAGAGTATCTTCCACTCCGGCCTCTCCTGCGCCGGGAGGCAGAGCGGCAGCGAAAATGCGAGGAAAAGGGAGAGAAACAGGTTCTTCATAGGTCGTTCGGATTTTCTATTCGGGCTCAAATTTAATAAATAAATTAACAATACAATGCATTCGATCGGAAAATATTTTACCACAAATCAACACCTCGATAAATTCACGACATGCAAAACCGAAGACCGCGGGCCGTCGCAGACGAGCGGGACGACGAATCGGACCGCCCGAACGGCGGGCGGACGCTGCGGAAGCGGGCTTTTCGCCCGCAAGGCACAAAAAAGTAGCAGGACAAAAGGTAATTCCGCCTTTTTTCGTATCTTTGCGCTCCGGAACAAGCAATCGACACCCTATGTTTGAAAACTTAACCGACAAACTCGAACGGTCGTTCAAAATACTCAAGGGCGAGGGCCGCATCACGGAGATCAACGTCGCGGAGACGCTCAAGGAGATCCGCCGCGCGCTCATCGACGCCGACGTCAATTACAAGGTCGCCAAGACCTTCACCGACGAGGTGAAGCAGAAAGCGCTGGGCCAGGACGTGCTCAAGGCCGTCAAGCCGGGCCAGATGATGACCAAGATCGTGCGCGACTCGCTGGCCGAACTCATGGGCGGCACGGCCTCGGACATCCGGCTCGACGGCACGCCGGCCGTGGTGCTCATCGCGGGTCTGCAAGGTTCCGGCAAGACGACCTTCTCGGGCAAACTGGCTTCGTTCATCAAAAGCAAGAAGGGCCGACAGGTGCTGCTGGTGGCCGGCGACGTCTACCGCCCGGCGGCCATCGACCAGCTCAAAGTGCTCGGCAGCCAGATCGGCGTGGAGGTCTATACCGAGGAGGGCAACCGCAATCCGGTGGAGATCGCCGAGAATGCGATCCGTTACGCCCGGCAGAAGGCCTTCAACGTCGTAATCGTCGATACGGCGGGCCGTCTGGCCGTGGACGAGGCGATGATGCAGGAGATCACGGCCATCAAGGCCGCGGTGAAACCCTCGGAGACGCTCTTCGTCGTGGATGCCATGACGGGTCAGGACGCCGTGAACACGGCCCGGGAGTTCAACGACCGACTCGATTTCGACGGCGTGGTGCTCACCAAGCTCGACGGCGACACGCGCGGCGGTGCGGCGATCTCGATCCGTTCGGTGGTGGACAAACCGCTCAAATTCATATCCAACGGCGAGAAGATGGACGCCCTGCAGGTGTTCCACCCGGAGCGCATGGCCGACCGTATCCTCGGCATGGGCGACGTCGTGTCGCTCGTGGAACGCGCCCAGGAGCAGTTCGACGAGGAGGAGGCCCGCCGCCTGAAGAAGAAACTCGTCAAGAACCAATTCAATTTCAACGATTTCATCGCCCAGATACAGCAGATCAAGAAGATGGGCAACCTGAAGGACCTCGCCTCGATGATCCCCGGCATGGGCAAGATGCTCAAGAACGTGGACATTCCGGACGACGTCTTCAAGCAGACCGAGGCGATCATCTCGTCGATGACCCCCGCCGAACGCGAACACCCCGAGATCATCAACGCACGGCGGCGGGAGCGCATCGCCAAAGGCTCCGGAACGACGATGGCCGACGTGAACCGACTGATGAAGCAGTTCGAGGACACGCGCAAGATGATGAAGGCCGTGGCGGGCGGCAACATGAAGATGCCCAGAATACCGGGCCGGCGATAGCACCCGGCCCGACGCACGAATCCCACATTCCGGAAATGTGGGATTTATTGTGTGCGCTCCGCGGCGAATCTTCACGGATTCTTCACACCGCCTCGCGGAGGAAATGCGTACATTTGCGGCGACGGAAACAGAGACACTCCTTATTAACCAATTTTATAACCATGCAAAAATTCTGTTTTTGGAAACGGACGCTCCTCGCGGCTGTCATGCTGACGCTGGGAGCGGGTCTGGGTTCGTGTTCGGACGACGACACGAACGACGACACCACGATCCCGGAGATCGAGGTGACGCAATCGCTGCTCTTCGACTGCGCCGAGACGCAGACCAAAGAGCTCGAAATCAAACTCAACGGCAAGATCGACTGGAAGATCGAAACCAACGCCGACTGGATCGAAACCGCCCCCGCGAGCGGCAAGGGTTCGGCGACGGTGAAAGTGACCGTTCCCGCCAACGAAACGTCGCGCACGGGTGTCATCACGGTAACGGCCACGGGGTACATGGGCATCACCGACGAGGGCAAATGCACCGTGAAGCAGACCCCGGGCGGCGTGGACGAAGGCCCTGAGACGAACGTGGCCGAAATCCGCAGCCTCGTGCTGGAGAACGAGCCGGGCGGCGACGAAACCGACCTGTCCGACGAAATCCGGGCCAAGAGCCTGCAAGGTATCGTCGTATCGGACAAGGGGGGGGGGAAACCAGCAGCCCTTCATCGTCAATATCGCCGATGACACGCAGGAGGGCGGAGCAGGCGTAGCACTGGAAATCAGCCAGAGCAACAACACCTTCGAGCCGGGCGACGTGATCGCGGTTTCGCTCTCGGACGCCACGGCGCAGCTCTTCAACGGTCTGCTCCAAATTTCGACCCACAACAAACCGGAGCTCGTCGAGCACATCGAACCGCTCGATCCGGTAGTCATCACGGCCGACAAGATCGGAGCGTACGAATCGCAGTACGTGAAGATCGAGCACACGCAGCCCGAGGCAAGCGAATCGGGCACGTGGAACAGTTCGAGCAACAAGGGCAACGTCTCGATGGAGACCCTCGACGGCCAGTCGTATAAAATCCGCACCATACAGAACGCTTCGTTCGCCTCGGAACCCATTCCGACCGACAAAAGCGGCTCGATCGCCGGTATCGCCGGCATCTACAACACCACGTTGCAGCTCTCGCCCCGCAACATCGACGACATCCAGCTCACCGAAGAGCGTTTCACCGTGACGGGCTCCGACGCCACGCTCGAAGAGGTGCTCGCCGCCGAACCCGGATCGACCTTCTCGGTGAAAGAGGCCACGGTCATCGGCCACAACGAGCAGGGCGTGCTGCTCCAGCAGGGCGACGCCCGCATGTACGCGTTCAAGGGCGCGGCTCACGGGCTGGAAGACGGCGACATCGTGACCGTGACGGGCAAAACCGAAAGCCGCAACGGCCTGTTGCAGTTCGGCAAGGGCTGCTCGTTCGACAAGACGGGCCACGACGACAACCCGGCCCGACCCGAACCCGCCGCCTTCTCGGCAGCCGAAATCGAAGCCTACATGGATGCTCCCGAGGTGAAATACGTGACCTATACGGGCGTGGTGCTCGTGTCGGGCAACTACACCAACGTCGAAATCGAGGGGACCTCGGTCCAGGGAAGCCTCGACTACATGAGCGAAGATTTCAAAAAGAAATACAACAACCACGAGGTCGAGATCACCGGCTGGCTCTTCGGCTCCTACAAGAGCTACATGTACACCATCCCGGCAGAGGTCGAAGACCTGGGCGAATACGAGGAGGTGGTTCCCGAAGGGGCCATCTATTACAGCACGTTCGACAAGGAACTGGCCTCGCAGACCTACGGAACCGGTTCGTCGTGGCCCTACCTCGACCAGTTCGACGGATGGATCAACCACAAGGGTTCGGGCGCAAACGACGTGACCTACGACTTTAAGAGCATGTCGGTACGCGCCAACCAGTCCTCGAAGGGCGACCTTTCGCTCTACGACGGTTCGGGCAAGAACAACATCTTCTTCAGCACCGCACCCAACCATTTCACGATCGAAAAGATCGCCGTGACGGACCGCAACCTGCAGCTCTCGTTCGGCGCGCAGCGGTATGCGCAGGGCGCGTCCAACGCCTTCCTCAAATCCAACTTCGAGGTGCGCGTCTCGCAGGACGGCCAGACTTGGTCGCAGGCGCTCGAATACGACTTCGACGTGGCCGACGATCCGGGCCAGTGGCGTCTGGCCAAGGCCGACTTCACGCTGCCCGAAGGCGTATCGACGCTCTATATCAAATTCGTGGCCGTCACCAGCAGCGTGAACCGCATCGACGACGTGCTGCTCAAAGCCGGCAACGGCGGCCAGCAGATCGTTTTCGGCGGCAGCGAGGAGATCGAAAAATCCACGATCGCCGACGTGCTCGCCGCACCGACCGACAAGAAATACGCCATCGAGGGACAGGTGATCGCCACGCACACCAAAGGGTTCCTCGTAAAGGACGCCACGGGCACGATCCTCGTCTTCAAGAAGAACCACGGCACCGAAATCGGCGACAAGGTGGCCGTTACGGGCCCGACGACCGAATACGGCGGCATGAAGCAGTTCGACGAGACGAGCGAAATCGAGACGCTCGGCAAGGGCTCGTTCACGCAGCCCGCGCCCGATAAGTTCTCGGCATCCGATTTCGACGCCTATGTGAAGAATCCCGCAATCCGGTACGTGGAGTACGTGGGTACGCTGACCTCCTACCGCGACGAAATCTACCAGATGCACTACAACGTGCTGGTAGATGGAACCGCCGTGCAGGGTTCGGTGCTCTACCCCAACGGCGACCTCAACGTGGAGGCGCTCGTGGACCGCGAAGTGAAGGTGACGGGATACGCCATCGGCGTCTCGGGATCGACGACCAAATACCTCAACACGATGACCGTATCGCTCGAAGCCACCGAACAGGAGACCATGCCCGACGAGAGTACGGCGCTGACGGTCAGGGAACTCAACGAGAAGCTCGCCTCGGCGACCGCAGGCGACAAGCTGAAAGACCTGGTGGCCGTAAAGGGTTACGTGGCGGCCAACAACGAGGGCGGCAACCTCTATCAGGTGATCTCGCTGGTGGACAACACGGGCGAAGCCAAGAGCGGCATCATCATCAAGGGAGAGGACCACACGGAAAAGACGCTGCCCGTGGGCACGAAGGTCGTGGTCAGCCTCCGGTATGCCGAATACGACAATTACCAGGGACTTCCGCAGTTGCTGAAGGCCACGGTATTCGCAACGGAGGAGAAGGCCGAAATGAAGGTCCCGGAGATCACCGACGCGGAAGCCGCCGATTACCTCGGCCAATACGTGACGGTGAAGAACCTGACGCCCGCCAAAGACGCTAAGACGTGGGTGGTGGACGGCCAGACCACGACGACCGACTTCACGGGCGAAACCGGCGAGACGATTCCCGCCCGCGTAACCCGCTACGCGGAGTTTGCAGACGAGAAAATCGCCCAGAAGACGGCGAACCTGACCGGCGTGATGGAGGTATATAAAGGAACCTACCAGCTCTATCCGACCAGCCGTGAGGACGTAGCCGGGTTCAGCGAGAAATAGCCCCGCACCGGGCGTACCGGGGGAATGCCCCGCACGTCCGCCGAGTTCCGGCGGCCGTATGCAGCTACGAAGCTCATACGGCCGCTTTTTCATGCCCGGACGGTCGCCGGCGCCGCAATTTGTGCGGGCGAACGGGCAAATTATCCCCCGAAGCGTTTGCAGGGCTTTTATTTTATCGCTACCTTTGTCCGAATCATATCCCGAACAGCCCCATGCACAAATCCGGCTTCGTAAATATCATCGGCAACCCCAACGTCGGGAAATCGACGCTGATGAACGCCCTCGTCGGCGAACGGCTCTCGATCATCACCTCCAAGGCGCAGACCACGCGCCACCGCATCATGGGCATCGTCTCGGGCGACGACTTCCAGATCGTCTATTCCGACACGCCGGGCATCCTCAAACCCACGTACAAATTGCAGGAGTCGATGATGAAGTTCGTCACGGGCGCGCTGACCGACGCCGACGTGATACTCTACGTCACCGACACCGTCGAGCAGAGCGAACGCGCGGCCGGGATCATCGACCGCATCAACCGCAGCGGCATCCCGACGATCGTGGTCATCAACAAGATCGACCTCTCGACGCCTGCGGCGCTCGACGCGCTGGTCGGGAAATGGCAGGCGGAGATTCCCGCGGCGCGGATCGTGCCGGTATCGGCCAGGGAGGGCTTCAACGTCGAGGGCGTGTTCCGGACGATTCTCGACCTGCTGCCCGAAGGCCCGGCCTTCTACCCCAAAGACACGCTCACGGACAAGACGCTGCGGTTCTTCGCCTCGGAAATCATCCGCGAAAAGATCCTGCGCTTCTACGACAAGGAGATACCCTACTGCTGCCAGATCGAAATCGAAAGCTACCGCGAGGAGCCGGCGATCGACCGCATCGCGGCGACGATCTACGTCTCGCGCGAGTCGCAAAAAGGCATCCTGATCGGCCACAAGGGTGAAAAGCTCAAACGTGTCGGGCAGGCCGCGCGCGAGGACATGGAGCAGTTCCTCCAGAAGAAAGTGTTCCTGCAACTCTTCGTCAAGGTCAGCGAGGACTGGCGCAACGACGACCGCCAGCTGCGGCGCTTCGGTTACGAGCTGGAATAATAAACGAACAGAAAAGCACGTTTGGGAAGCAGCATGAGCGAAAAATTGCGGAAACTCGTCGTCGGAATCCTCCTTGCGTGGGCGCTGCTGTGCGGTGTCCGGGCGCAGGCACAGTACAACCGGGAGTATTTCTTCTGGGTCGGGCGGTCGTGCATGATGAACAACGACTACCAGGAGGCCATACGCACGCTCAACACGCTGCTGCGCTTCGACGAAAAGGCCTACGAAGGCTATTTCCTGCGCGGCATCGCCAAATACAACCTCGACGACCTGCTGGGCGCCGAGGCCGACTTCTCCACGGCGATCCGCCTCAACCCGGTCTATACGCAGGCCTACACCTACCGCGCCATCACGCGCTCGCGGCTGGGGAACTACGACGACGCCCTGCAGGATTTCCGCGAGGCGATCGAGCTGCGGCCCGACCTGCCGGGCCCCTACTACAGCCGCGGCGTCACGCGGCTGCTCAATCAGCAGTTCCGCGAGGCGATCGACGACTTCGACATGTTCATCCGGCAGGAGACCAAGGTGGCCGACGCCTACATCTGCCGGGGCCTGAGCTACCTCCACCTCAAAGACACCACGCGCGCCTACGACAACTTCAACCTGGCGATCCGCACCAACCGCGAAGACCCCAACGGCTACAACCGCCGGGGCGGGCTCCATCTGGAGCAGGAGCAGTACGAAGAGGCCGAGGCGGACTTCAACAAGGCCATCCGGTGCGATTCGAACTACCTGCTCTCCTACTTCAACCGCGCGCTGGTCTATAACGCGACCAACCGTCCGATGCAGGCCCTCGCCGACTTCGACAAGGTGATCCGGCTCGATTCGACCAACTCGCTGACCTACTTCAACCGCGCCATGCTGCGCACGCAGATCGGCGACTACAACCGCGCGCTGGAGGATTACGACCGCGTGGCGCTCTACTCGCCCAACAACGTGCTGGTTTACTACAACCGGGCGGGGGTTTACGCCCAACTGGGCGAACTGGAGAAGGCCGTCGCGGACTACACCTCGGCCATCGACCTCTACCCCGACTTCGCCAACGCCTACATCTACCGCGGACGGCTGCGCGAGGTGCTGCGCGACCCGAAAGGAGCCAAGCGGGACCTGGAAACGGCGCAGCGCAAGATCGCCGAATACCGCTCGCGGCTGAGCGACAGCACCTACTCGATCTACGCCGACACGACGCAGCGCTTCGACCGCCTGCTGTCGTTCGACAGCAAGTTCGCGGGAGGCAGCTTCGACCGCATCACGGGCCACAACGGCGGACGCGAGGAGATGCGCCTGCTGCCGCTGTTCAAGTTCACGCTCATGCGGCCCGACACGGCGGCCGCGCCGAACCCCTACCGCTTGCAGCGTGTCGAGGATTTCCTCGCCCGCGTCGGCGACGGCCTGCTCACGCTCTCGTGCCGCGAAAGCAACATCGCCCCCGACTCGCTGCTGGCCATCGACCGCCGGCGCGCCGAGGAGCTCAAAGCGGGCGACGCATCGTGGATCACCCAGTTCGAACGGGGCGTGTCGCAGGCGCTCATCAAGCAGTACACCAACTCGGTGAACACCTACACGGCGGCCATCGACCGCAACCCGTCGAATCCGTTCCTCTACTTCAACCGTTCGACCACACGGGCCGAAATGATCGACTTCATCTCCTCGATCGACAACTCCTACCAGCGGATCACGATCGACTCCGACCCGGCGAACCGGCTCAACAACAACTCCAAACGCACGTACAGCTACGACGAGGCGGTGGCCGACCTGAACAAGGCGCTCAAGCTCTTCCCCGACTTCGCCCACGCCTACTACAACCGGGCCAACCTGCAAGCGCTCTCGGGACGGCTTCCCGAAGCGTTCGAGGACTACACGAAGGCCATCGGACTGAACCCCTCGTTCGCCGAGGCATACTACAACCGCGGCATCGTCCAGATCTTCATGAAGGACACGCGCAAGGGCTGCCTCGATCTCTCGAAGGCCGGCGAGCTGGGCATCACGGAGGCCTACGAGGTGCTGAAACGCTATGCGCAAACCCAGGACTAATCCAACAACGATAACTTTATGACAGAAACGATCCAACGAAAAATCAACGACTCGGCATTCGCGCGGTGGACGGCGCTGGTGCTGATCGCCTCGACGATGTTCTTCGGATACATGTTCGTCGATGTGCTCTCTCCGCTGAAAAACCTGCTCGAAACCTCGCGGGGCTGGAATTCGACGGTATTCGGACTCTACGGAGGCTCGGAATTCATTCTCAACGTGTGCGGATTCCTCATCGTGGCGGGCATCATCCTCGACAAGATGGGCGTGCGCTTCACGGGGCTGCTCTCGGCCTCGCTGATGGTGGCCGGAGCCGCCGTCAAGACCTACGGCATCAGCGAATACTTCTGTCAGGGAGGATTCGGATTCGAGTTCTTCAGCTCGTTTCTCACGGACATTCCGGCCAGCGCGAAACTCGCCTGCCTGGGCTTCATGATCTTCGGCTGCGGAACCGAAATGGCGGGTATCACCGTCTCGAAAGCCATCGTCAAGTGGTTCACCGGAAAGGAGATGGCGCTGGCGATGGGTCTCGAAATGGCCATCGCCCGGCTGGGCGTCTTCGCCGTGTTCAGCCTCTCGCCGTGGGTGGCCGAGCTGGGGTCGCCGAGCGTCGTGCGCCCGGTGGCCGTGGTCGGCGTCCTGCTCTGCATCGGCCTCCTCACGTTCCTCGTCTTCACGGTCATGGACCGCAAGCTCGACCGGCAGACGGGTGCAGCGGCCGCAGCGGGCGAACCGGAGGAGCAGTTCAAGGTCAGCGATCTGCGCAGGCTCTTCACCAGCGGGACGTTCCTGACCGTGGCGGCGCTCTGCGTGCTCTACTACTCGGCGATCTTCCCCTTCCAGCGCTTCGCCACGGACATGCTCCAGAGCAACCTCGGCATCACGGCCAAGCAGGCCTCGGACATCTTCCGCTGGTTCCCGATCGGCGCCATGGTGCTGACGCCGCTGCTCGGCTCGTACCTCGACCACAGGGGAAAAGGCGCGACGATGCTCCTGCTCGGCGCGATCCTGATGACGGCCTGCCATCTGATCTTCGCGCTCGTGCCGCTGACCCCGCTGATCGCATACAGCGCGATCATCCTGCTGGGCATCTCCTTCTCGCTGGTTCCGGCGGCCCTCTGGCCCTCGGTTCCGAAGCTGATCGAGAACCGCCTGCTCGGTTCGGCCTACGCCGTGATCTTCTGGATTCAGAACATCGGCCTGATGGCCTTCCCCATCATCATCGGCTGGTCGCTCAACGTCTCGAACCCCGGCGTCGCGGAGCAGATCAAGGAGGGCGTCGAAGGCGCAGCCTACAACTACACCGTCCCGATGCTCATCTTCTCGTGTCTGGGAATCGCCGCCTTCCTGCTCGGCCTCTGGCTCAAGGCGCAGGATCGCAGCAAGGGATACGGGCTGGAACTGCCCAACATCAAGAAGTAGCCCGAGCTACCCCGAATAAATGAAGAAGAAGAAGGGCCCGGCGCATGTCGCATGCGCCGGGCCCGCTGTTTTCTCGACGGCAGGCGTCCCGCTCAGCGCTCCGGAGTGCCGGAAACCAACCCGTAAAGCTCCGTCACGCGGTCGCACATCCGCTCCCACGAGAAGCGGCGGCGCTCCCCGACGCAGTTGCGGCGGAAAAGCGCCAGCGTTCCGTCATCGGAAATCCGTTCGACGGCCGCGGCGATCGCCTCCGCGGTCGGGGCGCAGACATACCCCACCTTCCCGTCGGGCACGATCTCGGCCAGGCCTCCCACGTCCGTCACGACCATCGGCGTACAGAACTGGTAGGCGATCTGCGTCACGCCACTCTGCGTGGCCGTCTTGTAGGGCTGCACGACGAAATCGGCCGCCGAGAAGTAGTCCTTCACGCCGGCGTCGGGAATGAAGCGGTCGTGCAGCAGCACCTCCTCTTGCAGGCCGCTCGCGGCGATCTGTTTCAGATAAGGCTCCTTCGCGGTGTAGAACTCCCCCGCCACGATGAGCCGCCGCCCTTCGGTCCGCCCCCTGCGCTTCAGAAGCGCCCATGCTCCGAGCAGCAGGTCCAGTCCCTTGTAGTCGCGGACGAGACCGAAGAAAAGCACGTAGCGCAGCGCCGGGTCCAGCCCCAACCGTCCGCACGCCTCGGCACGGGGAACCCGTTCGCCGAAGTTCTCGAACAGCGGATGCGGCGAGAAGAGCGCCGGCGCGGCGGTATAGGCCCGCAATTCGCGGTGCACCTGTTCCGACATGTAAATGAAACCGTCCACGGACGAAAGAAAATAGCGGTTGAACGGCCGGTCGGAAAGGTGGCGTTCGTGCGGTTCGACATTGTCGATCTGGCACAGCACTTTCGTATGCCCGTTGCCGCGGGCGAGGCGGGCGATCGTCCCGAAGCAGGGCGCCATGAAGGGCGTCCAATATTTCAGCAACACGAAATCGGGCCGTTCGCGGCGGATCGTGCGCCCCACGGACAGCCAGTTCAGCGGATTCACCGTATTGACGCACCGCCGGATGCGCAGGTCGGCGGGCGGAGGCGTCGCCACGGTCTGGCTCTCGCCGGGAAACAGCAGCGAGGGATATTGCAGCGTGAAGGTCTTGATGTCCACGTCGTCGCCCCTCCGCAGGAAAGTGCGGGCCATGATCTCCAGAATCGAGGCCAAACCGCCCCGGTAGGGGTGTGCGGGACCCAGTACGGTAATTTTCATAGGCTCCGGATACGGCCGCGGCGGCGGTTCCCGTCCGGAACCCGAAACCCGCCGCAGACGGTTTTCCGTTCACAAATATAACCGAAAAAACGGAATCCGCCGCACGGGATTCCGTTTTTCGCTTCGCGCCCGGCCGGCCGGGCAGGTCCGTCCGGGACCCGGAAGGTCACTCCTCTCCGCTGCTGCGGCCGAAACTCCGGGAAGCCTGCTCGCTGCCCGCCGCGGATTGCAGCGCCAGATACTCCCCGCCGTAGTCGATCAGGTTCTGCAGCTCGGTGCGGAACGTGTCGAGGTGCCGCTCCTCCTCGGCGATGATGTCCTGAAACATTCTGTGCGTCACCGCATCCTTGCACTCGGAGGCGATGCGCGAAGCCTCATTGTAGGAGTCGATCGTGCTCTGTTCGAGCTGCATGGCCAGGCGCAGCATCTCCTTCGGCTCGGTGATCCGACGGGTGCGGAACGAGGGATTCATGTCCACGTCGCCCTGCAAAAAAAGGATACGGTCCGAGAACTCCTCGATGTGCCGCATCTCGGCGATCGAAATCTCGCGCAGGATCCGCGAAAGATAGCGGTAGCGGTCGTCCTCGAAATGGGTGTGGAAATACATGTATTGCAGGGAGGTGGCGATCTCCTTGCCCACGGCATCGTTCAGCAGGTCGATGCTCACCCGGTACTTGTTCTCCGTCTTGACTTGAGTTTCCATAATAAAACAGGTTTTACGGCACGAGCTGCAAAACCCGTTCCACGCGACCTCCGCACGGGAACTGCCGCGCCCTGTCCGACGGGAAAGCGCGCATTTCGGCCGGAAAGGGCCATCCGCCGCACGGGTGCGGCCGGTTATTTCCACTCGACCGAGGCGCGTACGGCGGCCGGTCCGCCGTCGCCCGCGATCTCAAACAGCGCCGAACGTTCGCGCAGTTCGCAGCCGACGGCGAGCGTCTGACCGTAGCGGCACTCCTTCAGGAAATGGATGTCCAGCCGGACGGGATCGCCCGAGGTCAGCAGCTCGAGCGGCAGCATGTCGAGCATCATCTCGATATAGCGCATCGTATTGACATGGCGGTTGAAGTCGATGTCGCTGTAAACGACCCGGTGCTCGGACCGCTGCGTGGGGTTCACCTCGCGGATCTTGCGGGGGCGCTCCGTCGGCGAAGGGGCATCGACGATGGCGTCGGCATGGGCGTCGCCCACCCACGAAAGATCGACGGCCGAACGCGTCCGCAGGTCGATCATCGCCCATTGCGACACGGCGCGGCCGAACTCGCGGCCCGAGGCATCGGTGAGCGTAAAGTTACGGGTCGAGAGCACCCGGCCGTAATCGCTGATCCACGTGGCGACGGTATAGTCGGTGTACTGCACGGGCTGGAAATCGAACTCGATCGCCATGCGCGAAAGCACCCACGAGTGGTTGTCGGCATTGAGCGCATCCACGCCGAATCCCTTGCCGTGGGCGTCGATGCCCGCCGTGTTGAGAATCGCCGCACCGAGCGACGGAATCGTCGCCCGCAGGGTGAAATCCACCTCCTGCGGCTCGACGCGATAATTATAGAGCGATTTTTCTGCCATCGGTCCCGTTTTTTCGTTTTCGACAGGAACAAAGATAGGAATTTTTCCTATATTTGTTTTCGCAACCCTTAAAAACGAACGACTATGGAAACGAAAACGCTCGACTTCTCCGAAACGCTGCGGGACTCGCTCTGCATCGGCATCAAGAACGCCCCCTCGATCATTGCGGCCGTCGTGCTGTACCTCGTAACGATCTGGATTCCCTATATCAACATCGGTACGACGATCGCCATCACGCTCCTGCCCACACAACTGGCCAAGGGCGAGGTGATAAACCCGGCGAGCATCTTCGACAGCAAGTATCGCCGCTACATGGGCGAATACCTCATCACGACGGGTCTGATGATCCTGCCGATCCTGATCGCCTTCGCATTCCTCTACATCCCGGGCATCGTGCTCTCGCTGGCCTGGTCGCTCTCCTACTACTTCCTCATCGAGAAGGGCAAGAACCCGATGGAGGCCATCAAGGCCTCGAACGACGCCACCTACGGCAGCAAATGGACCATGTTTTTCGTGATGCTGGTCTTCTGCATCGTATTCGGCGTCACCTTCGGCATCCTCGGCGCGGTATGCAGCCTGATCGACGTGGGGTTCATCACCTTCCTGGTCATGTTCGCGCTCGTCGTGCTGGCCATCTCTATCGACATGGCCATCGAAGCCTCGATCTGGAAACAGCTGAAGGACAACGTGGAGTAGAGATTCCCTCCCATGCAACCGCAAGACGGCCTTGAGGGTCGTCTTTTTTTACTCCACGAAATAAAAAATTATCGAAAAACGATAAATATTATTTGTTTTTCGGAATCAAATAGCTATATTTGCCCAAGAAACAGACGAACAACACCGAACATGCAGAACAAAAAAACACTCCTGCAACGCCTGCTGGTCATCTACATCACGTTTTTCATCGTGCTGGTGGCGAGCATCGCGCACAGCGTCCTGACCGACTTCACGCGGGGAGCCGCCGAGGGGGTCGAACTCGGCGAGGACATCGCCGAGAAATGGAGCTCGGGGACGCCGCGCATGATCTACATGCTGGACAACATCCGGATCACGGAGACGCCCGACGACGCCATACGGATCGCTCCGGCGACACCCGGAGCGGAGGTCCGCGCCGAAGTCAAACGCCTCGGACTGGTCGTCGAGGAGCCCGCGCCCGGCGCATCGCCGCTCTCGCTGGCGTTCCGCTCGATCGGCGGCAGCGGATGGCTTTACGCGCTGGTGCTGCTCGGACCGCTCTTCTACGCCGTAATCATCGTGCTCATGTTCATGATAATCCATTCGCTGCGCCGCTCCATACGCGAAGAGCGCACGCTCGACAGGCGCAACGTCTGGTATCTGCGCTCGATCGGCCTGCTGACGATCGCCGCAGAGCTGATCGGCTCGGCCGTGGACTGGGTGATGAGCCGCCGCGCCGCGGAACTGCTCGCCGGAAACGGCTATGCCGTGGACACGGGATTCCACGTCTCCTACTCCATGGTCATCATGGGGATTCTGATTCTCTTCGCCGCCGAAGTCTTCGCCATAGGCCAGAACCTGAGCGAGGAACAGAAGCTCACGATCTAATACCGCAACGACTTATGCAATCCGTACGAACGACAAACGAAGGGGGGGGGAAGAGATGGCTATAATAATCAACATAGACGTAATGATGGCCAAACGCAAAATGTCGCTGGGCGAACTGGCCGAACGCGTGGACATCACACCCGCCAACCTCTCGATCCTCAAGAACGGAAAGGCCAAGGCCATCCGTTTCTCGACGCTCGAGGCGATCTGCCGCGAGCTGGACTGCCAGCCGGGGGACATCATCGAATACCGTCCCGAACCGGCCCCGGAAGAGTAAGAAACCCATTTTAATACCAATGCCTATGAAAAGATTACTGATGCTGGCCGCAGCGGTGTTCGCCGCAGGCAGCGCAATGGCACAATTCGATCCGATGCAGCCGATACCGGCGGACAAGGAGGTCCGCACGGGCAGGCTCGACAACGGATTGACCTACTACATCCGGCACAACGAAAAGCCCAAGGGGCAGGCCGACTTCTACATCCTGCACAACGTGGGCGCCATCCAGGAGGAGGACGACCAGCAGGGTCTGGCCCACTTCCTCGAGCACATGGCCTTCAACGGCACGAAGAACCTCCCCGGAAAACAGCTCATCGAGTACCTGGAGACCGTCGGCGTGAAATTCGGCTACAACCTCAACGCCGGCACGAGCTGGGACCAGACGGTTTACAACATTTCGGACGTCCCGACCTCGCGCCAGGGAATCATCGACTCGGCCATGCTGATCCTGCACGACTGGTCGCACTTCATCGCGCTCCGGCCCGAGGAGATCGACTCCGAGCGCGGCGTCATCATGGAGGAGCTGCGCACGCGCGACGGTGCTTCGTGGCGTTCGACGATGAAGCTGCTGCAAGCTTTGGGCAAGGGCACGCGCTACGAGCACCGCAACCTGATCGGTTACCTCGACGGGCTGAAGAGCTTCGAGCACGACGCGCTGGAGCGCTTCTACAAGAAATGGTACCGCCCCGACTACCAGGCGATCGTCATCGTCGGCGATCTGGACGCCGAGGCCACGGAAGCCAGGCTCAAGTCGCTGATGGCCGACATCCCCGCCCCGGCGGCCGACGCCGCCCAGAAGGAGGTGATAGTCGTGCCCGACAACGAGGAGCCGATCGTCAGCATCTACACCGACCCCGAAATGCAGGGTTCGCGCGTGCAGCTCTTCATCAAGCGCCCGGCCATGCCGACGCAGATGAACGACAAGGTGGCCTGGGAAGTGGTCAATGTGATCGAATCCTTCCTGACGACCATGGAGAACGCCCGCCTGCAGGAGATCGCCATGCAGCCCGACGCACCGTTCCTCGGCGCCGGCATGGGCTCGGGCGACGTCATCGGCATCATCCCGACGCTCAACGCCACGGCCTTCACCGCCATGACGCAGGACGGCAAGCTGGCCGAAGGCTTCGAGGCCCTCTATACCGAGATGGAGAAGATCCGCCGCCACGGATTCACGCAGAGCGAGTTCGAGCGGGCGCAGGAGAACCTGATGCGCCAGGTGGAACGCACCTATGCCAACCGCAACGACCGCACCAACGAGCAGTTCGTGAACATCTATCTGAAGAACTACCGCAAGAACGAACCGATGCCGGACGCCGAGACCGAATGGAAGCTCGACAGCATGCTCATCAAGATGCTGAACGTCGAGACGGTGAACGCCTTCGCCAAGGAGACCATCCAGCCGACGAACCAGGTGATCGTCATCACGGCTCCCGAGAAGGAGGGCATCGCGAACCCGACCGAGGAGGAGATTCTCGCCATCCGCGAGAAGGTGACCGCCTCGGAGATCGAAGCCTACGAGGACGACGTGGTGAAGGAGCCGCTGATCCCCGAAGGGACCCAGCTGAAGGGTTCGCCCGTGAAGAAGACCGTGGAGAACAAGGAGTACGGCGCGACGGTGTGGACGCTCGCCAACGGCACGCAGATCGTCGTGAAGCCCACGAAGTTCAAGGCCGACGAGGTGCGCATGAACGCGCAGTCGAAAGGCGGTCTGTCGATCCTGCCGGACGCCGAGTACTACATGGGCGAGATGATGCCCGCCGTAAGTTCGATGTCGGGCGTGGGCAAGTTCTCCGCCACGGAACTCCGCAAGCAGCTCTCGGGCAAATCGGCCACCGTACAACCTTCGGTGGGCGAATACGCCAGCGCGGTGAACGCCTCGTGCTCGCCCAAGGACATCGAGACGATGCTCCAGTTGGTTTACCTGAACTTCACGCAGCCGCGCTTCGACCGCAACGACTACGACAACCTGATGAAGATGCTCCGCACGCAGCTCGAGAACGCGAAGTCGAACCCCGACTTCCAGATGCAGGAGAAGGTCATCGACGTCCTCTACGGCCATAACCCGCGCCGCCAGGTGATCTCGACCGAACTGCTCGACGAATTCAGCTTCGAGGCGCTGCCCGCGATCTACAAGAAGCTCTATCCCGACGGCAACAGCTTCCGCTTCACGTTCGTCGGCAATATCGACCCCGAGACGCTCAAGCCGCTCGTGGAGAAATACATCGGCTCGATCCCCGCCTCGAAGAAGCCCATGACGTTCGCGGACGACAAGGCCTATCCGGTGAAGGGCGAAGTGACCGAGGATTTCAGCACCGCGATGCAGCAGCCGAAGGTTTCGGTCAATTACACCTTCACGGGCGACATGGACTACTCGCTCGAAAACAAGGCGGCCCTCTCGTTCCTCACGCAGGCGCTCAACTCGCGTTACCTGGTTTCGATCCGCGAGGAGAAGGGCGGCACGTACGGCGTGCAGGTTTACGGATCGACGGATTGGATTCCGCGCGAGACCTACACCATGACGATCGCCTTCGACACCAACGCCGAAATGGCCGACGAGCTGTGCGAAATCATCCTCAAGGAGCTGCGCACGATCGCCGAGGAGGGTCCGCTGACCGAGGACATCGAGAAACACCGCGAGTTCATGCTCAAGAACTGGAAGAACAGCCTCGACGAGAACGGCCCGTGGATGCAGTACCTGCAGGCCAAATACGGCTCGGGACTCGACTACCTCGCCGGACAGGAGCAGGCGATCCGCTCGCTCACCAATGCCGACGTGCAGGCGCTGGCCAAAAAGATCCTCGACGACGGCAACATGGTGAAAGTCGTCATGCACCCGGAAGCGAACGAAGATAAATAGAACAATTTTCCGAACCGAACGAAGAAGGCGGCCTCTGGGGAGGCCGCCTTCTTTGCGCGATCATCGCTACCTTTGTACGGCCAACAATTCGATACGATATGCAAAAAAGCATCCGGCTGGTTACCGGCCTCTATCTCAAATTCGCCCTGCTGACCGTCGTCGTCGGGCTGCTCCTGCGCATCGTCCTGCCGTTCAACGCACAGACGACCGACACGGGATTCGCATTCGGCGAATGGTGCGAAATCTTTCTCCTGGGCGCCGTGAACGACCTCTGCGCCGCGACCGTGGGATTCGCCTTCCTGTGGCTCTTCACGATGAGCATCTCGCGGACGAAATACACCCGTCCGTGGGGATATATCACGCTGGGCGTACTCACCGCAGCATTCTGCTACGTGGCGTTCTTCAATACGATCTTCGACGAATACGGCAGCGTCGCGCCCCAGATCGCAATGGGCGTACTGGGCTATTGGGCCGCCTCGTTCGCCCTGCGGCTCTTCCTACCCGGAATCCGGAGCCACTGGACAACGGTATGGTTCGCGCTGATCGTCGTCCTCTGCGTGGGACTCACGATATTCAACGGCGTGAGCGAGTACTTCTTCTGGAACGAGTTCGGCGTACGCTACAACTTCATCGCCGTGGATTACCTGGTCTATACGAACGAGGTGGTGGGCAACATCATGGAGTCCTACCCCATCGTGCCGATGGCGCTGGGAATCGTGCTCGTGACGCTCGTGGTCACGTGGTATCTCTTCCGGCGCGACATCGTGCGCGCCGACAGCCTCACGGGCTGGAGGTGGAAGGCCGCGGCAGGTCCCGCCTATCTCGCCGCGCTGGCGGCCGCCGTCGGGCTGCTCCACTTCAACACCCGTTTCCAGGACAGCCCGAACGTTTACGTGAACGAACTGCAGGCGAACGGGCTTTACAAGTTCTACGACGCCTTCGTCAAGAACAGCCTCGACTACGAACGGTTCTACCTCACGCGCCCCGAAGCCGAGGCCGAACGCTTCGTGCACAAGGTGTACGGCAGTACGGGCGAGAACCTGCGCCCCGTACGGGCCGAACGGGGGGGGGAGGAAATCCGGCGCAATATCGTGCTCATCACGATCGAGAGCATGAGCGCCGCGTACATGGAGCGTTTCGGCAACGAACAGGGGCTGACCCCGACGCTCGATTCGCTCTATCGCACGGGCCTCGCCTTCAACCGTGTCTATGCCACGGGCAACCGCACCGTCCGCGGGCTGGAGGCCGTCACCCTCTCGCTCCCGCCCTGCCCCGGGCAGAGCATCATCAAGCGGCCGAACAACGGCGGCATGTACTCCACGGGAGCCGTGCTGCGCGACAAGGGCTACACGGTGAAGTATTTCTACGGAGGCAACAGCTATTTCGACAACATGGAGACCTTCTTCTCGGGCAACGGCTACGAGATCGTGGACCAGAAGGACTATGCCCCCGAGGAGATCACCTTCGCCAACATCTGGGGCGTCTGTGACGAGGATGCCTACCGGAAGGTCATCCGCACGCTCAACGAGGACGCCGCCTCCGGGAAACCCTTCTTCGCCCACGTCATGACCGTCAGCAACCATCGTCCCTTCACCTACCCGGCCGGAAAGATACGCATACCGCACGATGCCAAATCGCGCGCCGGAGGCGTCATGTACACCGACTATGCGCTGGGGCGGTTCTTCGCCGAGGCATCGAAGCAGCCGTGGTTCGGCAACACGATCTTCCTCATCACGGCCGACCACTGCGCGTCGAGCGCAGGCCGCACGGAGATTCCGCTGGAGAAATACCACATTCCGGCCGTGATCCTCGCCCCGGGGCTCGTAGAGCCGTGCGAAGTGGACGGAATCGTCTCGCAAATCGACCTCATGCCCACGCTGTTCTCGCTGCTCAACATGAGCTACGACTCCCGGTTCTACGGTCGCAGCGTCTTCGACCCCGACTACACGAACCGCGCCTTCATCGCCACCTATCAGGACCTCGGATACCTCGAAGGCGACACCTTCACGATCCTGTCGCCCGTGCGCCGCGTCGAGCAGTACCGCGTGGTTCCCACGGAAAAAAATCCGCACAACCTCGAACCGGCCGCAAAGACCGACGAGGAGCAGGTGAACCGCGCCATCGCCTATTACCAGACCTCGTGCAAGTGGCACAAGCGGTAGAACGGGCGGCGGCGCATAAGCCGCGCAGGCCAGGACGGGAACCGCGCGGAACCCGCACACTCCAAACAAGAATCGCGGAGCCTTCGAAAGGCTCCGCGATTCTTGTTTGGGCCTGCGACCGGCCCGCTATTCGTTCTCGTAGTCGTCGCCGCCGACCTTCACGGGCGGCTTCAGCGATTCGGCCGGGGTATTGGCCTCGATCCACTCCTCGGTAAGCAGCGAACTCTCGGGAAAGTCGAGGTCTTCGAGGCGGCTGACCGAAATCTGGTACTGCGCATAGTCGTTGGCCCCACCCGTAAAATTACTCCGCTGCGAGTAGATGCCGTAGATGCCCAGCACCGTGCCCGTCGTACCGTCCTTCGGGATCGGCTTCATGGCGAACTGCGAATAACCGCTCGTGCGCACCGTATAGATACCCGGATCGGAGGTGTACTCGGCCTCGTCGTTGTAGGAGATCATCACCGAACCGTAGAGACGGACGTTGTTCCGGTTGTAGGCCCAATAGTACCACGTACCGAACTGCGCGTCGCCCCAGTCGGTCACGATCCAGCTCGGATAGGGATTCTCGTAGGAGCCGTTCTTGATCGCGGAGGGCGATTGCTCCACCCCGTTGTCGTCCTTATACGTAACACCGGCATAGCGGACCTTCACATCCTTGAAACGCACCAGACGGCCGAGGTCGTCCTTGCCCAACTGCGTGTAGGTTTCGGGAGTGACTTCGAGGATATCCGACTCCTCGAGGGTCGTCTTTTCGCCGGCGAAGACGTTGAGCGACGCCACCTTCGGGTCGTCGAGGTTCGAATTGGCGTAGAACTTGTGCCGGCCGGCCGTGTTGTAACCGTCCGACGGCGCGCCGCCGATCGAAAGCATCATGCGGTAGTTGCCCAGATAGAGCCCGTCGAGGCGCACGTACACCCACTGGCTGATCATGTCCTCCAGATCGAGGTAGAAATCCATGAACAGGCCGCTGTAAAGCTTCAGCTCGATGGCGGCCGTGCCGTCGTAGATGTGGAGCGACTTGTAGATATTGCCCTGCCGGTCGCTGCTGATCACCTTGCCCTTGATGTAGAAGTTCGAGGCTTCGGGCCATTCGTACAGCCCCTCGAAGTCCTTCTCGTCGGTCGTCTTCGTGCCGAACTTCAGCGTCCGGGTCGATGCGAAGTCGCTGTTCGTACCCGTACCCGACAAGCCCCCGCACTTGGACTCGAACATCTCCTTGACCTCTTTGATCGTCACATGCTCCAGTCCCAGCACCGTCATATCCTCGTCGGTAAAGAGTTTCTTGGGAGCCGGAGTGTCGAAGTCGTTGTAGCACCCCGCGGCAAGCACGCCGACCGCAAGAGCCAATAATATACGCAATCTTTTCATAAATCGTGATCTTTCTCGGTTAGAATCGGAAATAGACATTCAGATAGTAGTTCGTACCCAGCATGTAGAAATACTTCGAATCGAAACGGCTGTAACGCGTCTCGCCGTTGCTGGCGCGCACGCGGTTCATACGCATCTGCTCGTAACCGCCGGTATGGATATCCTGGTTGTTGAGAATGTTCTTCACCTCGAGGCTGAAGCCCAGCATGTAGTCGCGGCGGATATACCAGTTCTTGCCCACGCTGGCGCTCAGCGTATAAACACCGTCGAAACGCTCCTGCGCGCGGATCGTCTTGATCGACCGCAGGGCCGACACCTGCTGTTCGGTGGTGGAGGTCGAGCTGGAAAGGATGTTCGTGTAGTATTCGATGGCCTTGGCCGTGCGGTACATGGGGTTCATCGAGAGATAAAGGTCATCGTAGTAATTGAAGTTCACCGAGGCGAACCAGTTCTGCGGACCGCGGTAGTCCAGTCCGACGTTCAGCGCCAGTTGCGGGGTGCTCTCCACGTGGTAGCCGTCCCACGACACCTTGTCGCGCAGCACGATCTTGTCCACGTTGTCCACCGTCTGCACGAAGTCGGGATTCGACGTATAGGTGTAGTCGCCCCAGCTCAGGGCGCCGACCACCGAAAGGCCGTTCCAGACGGGAACCGAGAGTCCCAGCTCGAGACCGTAGTGGCGCTTGTCGATGCCGCTCATGGCGAAGTTGGTGAACGAGCTGCGCGTGTCGTCGTAGAAGGAGATGACCTTGGATTGGTCCTCGAAGGTCGTATAGTATCCCGAAACGCGGGCCTTGACATAGGGCAGATTGAGGTTGTAGGTCAGATCGACGCCGAAAATCTTTTCGGCCTTCAGGCCCGGCGTGGTGGTGTTGCGCGTGCGGGGCGAAACGAACGCCGTAGCGAACTTGGGAGCCTGCTGCATGACGGCGACGTTGGCCTCGAGCGAGTGGGCGCGCGAGAACTTGTAGCCGAAGTTGCCCTTGGCCGTATAGGTCAGGTAGTCGAGCGTCTTCGAATCGCCCTTCGAGTTGTTCGGGAAGAGCCCCTTGCGCCAAAGACCCTCGCGGTACATCGAAGAGTAGCCCAGCTCGCCGGCCACGCTCATCGAGAAGCCGCCGGTGCGCCACGAATAGAGCGCCCAGGCATTGCCCTCGAACAGGTGCGCACGGTAGTTGTAGCTGAACTTGTCGCCTTCGCGGGCGATGCGGGCGTGGCCCGTGGCCTCGTAGTAGTCCAGATCGTTCTGGGCCGCCAGGGTGCTCGACATGTCGCGCTCGGCGAATTTGTCGATGTCGTACCAATAGTCGCCGCCCATCAGGTCCTTGATCTCGTCGTAATACCACGTCCGGTTGGCGCGCAGGTTCACGCCGCCCAGAATCCGCATGTCGTTACGCATCTCGTGCTGCACGCTGGCGGCGAAATTGTAGTCGATCTGGTCGGTATGACGCTCCTCGAGGATGTAGTTCGAGCGGTACTGCTTGCCGGCCAGCTCCTCCAGCCCGGGGATGTTCTTCAGCTCGGTGTCGATGTACTTGTTCTTCGAATAGAAGTCGTCGAAGTCGAGCATACCCGTCCACGCCATCGCGCGCTCGAGCGCCTTCTGCGTATCGAAATAGATCGTCTGGTCCGACGTCTCGCCCGGAATGACCTGTCCGAAGGCGTACGACGGCAGGTAGCGGTAGTAGTCGCCGCGCGGGTCGGGTCCTCCGTTCCATGTCAGTGCCGAATAGCCGTTCTTGCCGAAGCGGAGCGACGTGGCGGCGTTCAGCCGCGTGCGCTCGGACATGTCCCACGTATAGGTCAGCATCACGATCGGCTCGTGCATGTCGCGCACGCGCGAGTTGCGGAGCTTGCCCGCCTGATAACCCACGTTGGGATTGTAGTAGTTGTTGCCGAACAGGGCGTAAGCCTCGTCGGTCGAGGCCTGCTGCGCACCGCGCTCCGTGGGCGAAGCCATGATCGTAAGGCCCAGCCGGTGATTGTCGCCGAAGAGCTTCTCGGCCGACGCGAAATAGGAATAGGCGTTATAGTAGATTCCGTCCACATAGCCGTTGCCGCCCTGACGCGTTCCGAACGAGAAGGCGTACGACCAGCCGTTGTCGAGCTGTCCGGAAGCGTAGGAGACCATCGCCCGGAAGCGGTAGAGCTGGTTGGCGTTCGACACGCTCACGCGGAATCCCTTGCGCATCTGCGAAGCGCGGGCGTTGATGTTGGTCATGCCGCCGATGCCGCCGATGCCGTAATCCATCATCTCCAGCCCCGTGACATTCTCCTGGTTGCGCGTCGCGTCATTCAGGCCGCTCCACAACGACCAGGGGCCGTAGCCCGTCATGGCGTCGTTGAAACGGATGCCGTTGAGCATGATGTCCGAATACTGCGCATCGAGACCGCGGACGTTGAAACGCATCTCGCTGAAACGGTACGAGGCGATATTGCTGAACAGGTCCTTCGACGAGGAGAGCGACGAAGGCAGCGCCTGCGTGTCCGACGACGGCGTCGCTGTCGAATTCGGCGAAAACGGCGTCGTCCAGAACCGCACTCTGCCCCGACGGCACGATGATCACCGACTTGAGGTCCGCGGACTTATCGCCTACGCGGACCATCACTTCGAGGTCCTCGAACTCGGGCGTCGAGAAGCACACCGTATAGTGCCCGCAGGAAGATTCTCGAAGATGAAAGTTGCCGTCCTTGTCGGTCCGGGCCGTCAGACCCAGCGATTCGATCTTCACCTGTACATTGCTCAAGACCACGCGACCGTTGCGCGAAACCACCTTGCCGCGGATGCCTCCCTCCTGCGCATAGGAGGAGGCGGTCACGGCCGCGAGCATCAGAAAAAGGAAAACTTTCAGTTTCATACACATATTTTAGGGTGTTATTTTGCAATGTAGATATAGGCCGGAAGGTGGTCGCTGAAACCGCCCTGGAAATTGTTGCCCACGAACGTCCGGAGCGGATAGCCCTTGTACTGGCCCCTCCTTCTGGATCATGTAGGGACGGCGGAAGATGCCTCCGTAGAACTTCGTATCGCCGACGGGCCGGATCTTCAGCTCGCCGGTCGAACCCGTGGCCAGGTTGTCCGAAACGATGATGTTGTCGAACAGGTTCCAGTCGTCGCGGTAGGCCAGCGAACCGTATCCCGCCTTGAGCAGCGCAATGAAGGGGTTGAACATGTCGCCCGGACCGACATCGCCGATCCGGCCTTTGGCACGGAGTCCCTCGACGATGCTCCGATCGGTGGCATCGTCGTTCAGGTCGCCCATCACGACCACCTTCGTGGCCGGGTTGGCGGCGGTCACCGAGTCGACGATGTGCTTCACCTGCTTGGCGGCAGCCAGACGCTTGGGGGCCGAAGCCTCCTTGCCGCCCAGACGCGAAGGCCAGTGGCTCACGAGGAAGAAGAACGGCTCGCTGTCGATCGTGCCCCACATCGTGACGAAATCACGCGTCCTGAAGTTGGGCATGTCGGGCATCCGGAACGGAATGGCGGCGCTGCCCTTCCAGTTTGAAGACGTCGGGACGGTAGTAGAAACCCACGTCGACGCCGCGTGCGTCGGGCGAATCGTAATGCACGATGCGGTAGTTGCCGGGCGCGAGTTTCGGCTGCGCGATCACATCCTCCATCACCGAGCGGTTCTCGATCTCCGAAACGCCGATCACCACGGGATAATCCTTATCCTCGGCGGCGATGTCGAACAACACCCGTTCGAGGTTCCCGATTTTCCTGGTGTACTTGGCCGAGTTCCACTTCTTGGGTCCTTCGGGCGTGAACTCCTCATCGAGGACGCCGGGATCGTGAATGGTGTCGAACAGGTTCTCGAAGTTGTAGAAGACCACTTTGTAGGGCTTCTGCGCAAAGCCTGCCGCGATGAGCACGGCAAACAGACCTGTCAAAAGATTCTCTTCATAAACGATTTTTTTGTTGTTAAGGTTCAATTCATTGTATCATAATCCCTACCAGTCGGCGAGGTTCTTCTGGCTTTTCACCGCATCGGCCACGGCCGGGTCGAGGTTGCGGAAGAACTTGAAGCCCGTCAGCTCCTCGATCTCCTTCACCGAACGGACAGCCGATTCGATCGACGTGGCGGCTCCGGCGTCATCGTTGGTGAACACGAAGCCGATGGCTTTCAGTTCATCCGCCTTGAATTGAGAGATCTGCCGGTTCTGGTTGCCCCGCTGACGCAGCAGCACTTTCCAGCAATGCGACGGCACGGCGATCGGTCCGTTGGCATTGTCGATGGTCTTCGTGCTCTTGAAAGCGGCTCCCGTCACCACATAGAGCGTATCGTAGGTCTGCAAGCCGCCCCAGCCACGGACTTTGCCCTCCAGCGAGGCCCAGATATTCTGATTCAGCGTGCTGTTCTGGGGCATCATGTTGGTGCCGTAGTAAGTCATCCGGTTCGGCTCGTAATTGTTGTAACGCGAAGCCTGCGGAAGCATGTGCCCGCGGTCGTAACCCCATGCACCGTAACCGCGGCCGTTGCCGCCTGTCCCGATGTATTGCTGGTCGCGGGTGGGAATCACGGGCAGCTGGTCATTGGGATCGTAATTGAAATCGTTGACCCGGCTCAAAACGGGCGTTTCGTAGACCTTCTTGAAGATCGGATAAGCCACCCAATGCGAAATATGCCGGTCGACATCGTAGCATACCGAATAGTTGCGCAGTTTTCCGCCCGGAAAGAACTGATTGCTCACAAACGTCGCATAATAGGTCTTATAGATATAAGCGTCGTCGGAACGATATTCGGGCTGTTCGCCCCACGAACGGTCGTAGTCGATGAAGCCCGCGGCCCTCTGCGTCAGCGTCAGGGAGGTGGAATAACCGTTGGTATAGGTTACGTCGATCCGCGCCGTGCGGTCGTCGTCGGAATTGTTTTTGTCCAAATAGAGGTAGGCCGGGTCCCCGACGTTTCCGCCGGCGGAGGATACCTGCTTATTCAAATCGAACGAACACCACTCCGCATCCCCGCCCTGCGAGACGATCGTCGCCTCGAAGGTGATGCCCGACGGGCCTTGGGTCGAAATCTTGTTCGTTGTGGTTGAACTGCTCACGGTCTCTGCAACGAGCGTCGCGAGGGACTCCTTGTCGCCCCCGTCGTCCTTGTCGCCGCATCCCGCAAACAGGACAAGCATCGCCGACATCGTCACGAGCAGCATGCCTATCTGTTTAATTTTCAACATCATTCAGAATAAAGTATAACATTTGGTCCGCAGACCCATTTAGAAACCAAACTCTTGACGGGGAGTTATCCCCGCCAAGAGTGGTTGGTTTTACAAGTCGGTTTCCTCGACTAATTTAGAACAGTTGGACTCCGCAAATAACAGCCCGGCCCGTATTTTTATCTGCATCTGCCGCAAAATTCGGAGACGTAGAAATCGAAACAGTCGAAGCTGCAGTTAAACCTTTCAATGACACAACATAATAATCGGCATCATTCAGGCCCGTCAATTTAAAAGGAGGATTTCCCGTAGCGGTTTCATTAGCATTAATAGCAAAACTCGATTCTCCATCCACAGAGCCATTATCAACTTTTACATAGATCGTGGCTTTCTTCCCTTTCCAGGCGACAGCGTAGAAACCCAGTTTTTTGTCTCCGGTTACTCCTACAGCACCCGATGTAAAGACTCCGGCTTTACTGCCTGATCCCATTTTAAAACCACTTGCATTGTTCCCATTAGCAGTTGCGCCATCACCAAGTCCGCAAGGATTGGCATACTGGTCACCTGTTGAGATAAATTGTGACATGGAGGTAAACGTACCCTTTGTATCCTCACCGCTCGCAGGCGCCGCCTGCTTCAGAGCAACCGTTGCAACCGTCGCACCGGCAACTTTGGCAACCAGATTGGCCGTATAAGCCGCCGTGCTCGCATTGTCGCCTTTCGCGCTTACGACGATGGTGTTATCAGTCTTGGCGCCGAGCGAGAACTTGTCGGCATTCGTACCCTCGATTGCGAACGTTACAGCCGAAGCCGTCGTGTTGGTAACCGTATAGTTGAGCGTTTGAGCCACGGGAGAGGTTGCAGCGAACTGCTGGGGAGCGGAGATTTCAACAATCGGCGTCGAAGAATCGACCGTCACCGACGTAGCCATCGTCTGGAGATAGTTGGCCGTACCGCCGAGCAGCCAGCCTTCGACAGTCACCGGTTTGCCATTAAACGACGCCCACTCCGATTTGCCATAGGCAACAGAGCCTTTCGTGGTCGTACCGGCGATAACGACATTGTAATAGTTGCCGCTGACAGTAAACTCACCGTTGTATTTCACATACTTGTACACTGCCTTATTTTCCAAGGCCGTTGCGATATAGGCCGTGACAGCCGTGCCGTCCATCACCTCGGGAGCAGGCGTGTTATAGCTGCCCGTGCCGGTCTTGGCGACCGAAAGACCCTCCTTGCCGAACTGAATGACGCCATTCCGCAATTCGGTCGTTCCCTTAACGGTAACGGCATCGTTAACAGCTACCGCAGGAGCCTCGCCAAGGAACGCCAGCATGACACCCGACGCATCGCCGATCAGGATACCCTGCGTGTGCATGGCTACGACCGTAGCGGCGACCTCGTAGTTCTTGCCGGCTCCGGCTGCGATAGCCTCGGCAACCGTACCCTTCGTATAATCCACCGAAGGAACGACGAGTTCCGAACCGTTGCCGCCTTCATAAAGTTTGAAGTCGTCGATACGCAGACCGTGGTTTTCAAGTCCTGCATAGCCGTCGAAACGAACCCAGATCTTATCGGTCGAAACACCGGCGGGCAGTTTGAATTCGGCGGTGCAGAGATACCAGTAGCCGGAAGCGACTTTTTTGACTTTCAGAGCAACGGGAGCATAGCTCGAACCATCGGTAGACACCGAGAACCGAATCGTTTCATCCGTCACATCGCCCAGCACTACGCCACCGGAATAGTTAACCTGCTGAGCGGCAGTAAACGTGAAGGTGAAGTTGGTGTTCGATGCGATATTGATGTCATTGATGTTGAAAACCGAAGTCGATTTGTTCATCGAAACATAGGGAGGACCCGTAACTACCGTCGTTTCATCCTCGGCAGGATCGAAACCCTTGCCGCTGTTGGCTACCGAAGCGCTGTTGCCGGTGTAAGTAACGGCCTTCTGATCGAGCGAACCGCCGCGGGTCCAACCTTCGAACTTGTCCACATAAGGCCAGTAGCCATCGACTTTCTCGACCTTCGTGCCGCAGTTCTCGCTGTAAAGAGCGTTACCCGTCGGAACATCGCTGTCGCTCTGTACGACCGTGATCGTAGCCTCGTCCGTAAGCGGGAAGCCCTCGACCTTGGAGCTGGCGGTCAGAACAAGGATTGCGCTGCGCTCTCCCGAAGCCTGACCCAGCGTGAAGGTAAGCTGCGTCGTACCGGTCTTGCCCGACATCGCGCTGGGAGTAACCCACTGCGAATCCCCGGGGTTCTTGAATGTCAGGGTCCAGTCGCCTTTCGAAACGACCTCGACCGTCTGTTCGAGCTTGCCGCCCTCGAGTTTCCCGGCGACAGTCACCGACTCGCCGCCGTTCACGGTAATTTCGGGCATGCCCGAATAACCGCCCTCTTCGTCATCGTCCGAACATGCGCTAAAAGCCGTCACGGCCAGCGCTGCACAGAACAATGTCTTCCAAAAATTTACTACTTTCATAGAGTTGAGTGTTAGTTAAAAAATGTATTGTTTGTAGCCAAAATTCTTTAAATTCACTACATAATGACAATATTATGCCTCAAAGTTAAAATTATTTTCCGGACCTGCAAAGGTTTGTAACATTCTTTTAATAATCAGATCGGTCCGAATTGCAACCCTTTTCCGTCCGAACAGCAGTTCGCCGACGGGGACAGAAGACCCGGAACATGCGCTCGGGCATACTCCGGGTCAGCAGTATCCGCTCGATCAGCGTATTCTGTCGGCTGCGCGCACCAGCAGTTCGTCGCGGAAAATCGCACGGGCCGCCAAATAGGCAAACAGCAGGCAGACCAGAGGCAGCACAATGGCGGGCTTGAAGCCCTGCGTATGGAACGTCAGGTCGGAGAAGACCCGCCAGCTCAAAAAGTAATAGACGCCTTCCATCACCAGCGAGCCTAACAGCAACACCATTTCCACCACACAGAGGCGTATTTGCAGCAAACGGCGACGGAACAGGAAAATCGTCACCAGCGGCAGCGCACAGGCCAGCGCCAGCAGGACGCCCATATAGACGGTGGACTGGACAAGCTCCCCTTCGGCGGTTTTCAACCCGAAGGCGTAAAGCCCGAACTCGCCGGCGTCACCCGCAAACCACGCCAGCCCCGAAAAGAGCGTCACGGCCATAAGCGCCGCAATGATCAGCAAATAAAGCGTTTGGATTCGTTGTATCATCATTTACAAAGTTTTGTCGATCAGGTATTTGTTCCGCTCGGAAGACCCTCTGTTGATCAGCTCGCCCAAAAATCCGGCCAAAAACAGCTGAACGCCGAGAATTACGGCCAAAATCGCCAGATAAAACAGCGGCTGGTCCGTAACCGCCCGCAGGGGCAGGGCGTGGCTCTGCTTCCAGAGCTTCTCGGCGATGATCCACACCGTCGTGCCGCCGCCCATGAGGAACATCAGCGTTCCGAGGCTGCCGAAGAAGTACATCGGCGAACGCCCGAAATGCGTCATAAACAGCACCGTGATCAGGTCCAGATACCCTTTCACCGTGCGTTCGAGGCCGAATTTCGAACTGCCGTACTTGCGGGCGCGATGGTCGACGACCTTCTCGCCGATGCGGCCGAACCCGGCCTGCTTGGCCAGGAACGGAATGAAGCGGTGCATCTCGCCGTAGACCTCGATGGCCTTCACCACCTTGCGGCGGTAGGCTTTCAGCCCGCAGTTGAAATCGTGGAGCCGGATGCCCGACGCGGCCCGGGCCGTCCAGTTGAAGAATTTGCTGGGCCAGCGTTTGCCGATCGGGTCGTGGCGTTTCTTTTTCCACCCCGAGACCAGGTCGTAGCCCTCTTCGAGGATCATGCGGCGCAGCTCGGGGATTTCGTCGGGCGAATCCTGCAAGTCGGCGTCCATCGTAATGACGACCTCGCCTTCCGCAGCCGCGAATCCGCAGTAGAGGGCCGCGGACTTGCCGTAGTTGCGCGCGAAACCGATGCCCCGAATGGCCGGATACTGCGTCTTGAGCCGTTCGACCTCCTCCCACGAGCCGTCCGACGAACCGTCGTCGATCAGAATAAGCTCGTACGAAAACCCGTTTTCGCGCATCACGCGGTCAATCCATGCCGCCAGTTCGGGCAGGGACTCCGCCTCGTTGTAGAGCGGCACGACGACCGATATATTCAGTTTATCCATCCTTATTGGTTAGTGCCTTCCGAGAAAACGTCGGGATCACGCTTGGTGAAGGCAGCAATAAACAGACCGAAAAAGCCGCCCTTGATAGCCGAGGCGAGCATTCCGCTGAAGAGCTGCACCAGCGGCGAACGCATCAGTTTCATCATCATCTCGATCTGGTCGCCCGTGTAGAACCCGGTGTTCTCCAGCATGGCGATCGACGGACCGATCATCGCCTCGTATCTGGCCGCAAAGAGCCAGTTGGAGGCGACGCCCATGAAGGCTCCCTCGATAAACCCGGCGCAGAGCATCACGCTGACCATGAAACCCAGACACTGCCCGTAGCCGTATCCCCTGGCTCCGAAGCGTTCCGCGCGGCGTTTGGTGAAATACCCCAGCAGCAGGACGAAAATGACGAGCGACAGCAGGGACAGCAGCGTGTTCTGCACGTAAAAGCCCAGCACGTCGAAAAGGATCGCGACCAGAGCCATGATCACGCCGTATTTCGCGGCTTCGTTCCAGAAATTCTTCTTCTCCATTTTTCTATTTTGTTTTTAACACTCCGAGGCGCCAGCCTTGCCGCGCGGCGGCATCAGCCCCCTCTTCATTGCAGTTCACCCTTGCCTTCGCGCAGTATCTCCGGCCCGTCGCCCGTCAGGTCCACGACCGTCGTGGGGACGTTGTCGCCGATGCCTCCGTCGATGACCAGCGCGACCTCGCGGCCGTAACGCTCGTGGATCAGCTCGGGATCGGTCGTATACTCCACCACCTGGTCGTCGTCCTTGACCGACGTGGTGATCATCGGACACCCCAGCGCCCCGACCACGGCCCGCGCGACGGGGCTGGCCGGAATGCGGACGCCGATCGTGCGGCGCCGTTCGAGCGCCTTGTCCGGAATGCGCGCCGAAGCCGCCAGCACGAAGGTGAACGGCCCGGGCAGATTGCGCTTCAGAATCCGGAAAACGGCATTGTCCACCCGGCAGTACTCCGCGACCTGGGCGATGTTTTCGAAGACCACGGTGAACTTCTCCTCGCTCTTGCCCCGGATGCGGCGCAGCCGCTCGATGGCCTTCGGCGAGCGCAGCGAACAGCCGAAGGCATAGACGCTGTCGGTGGGATAAATGATGATTTCATCCCGCTCCAGGGCGTCTACGACGCGCTGCAACTCCTTCTCCGAGGGGTTCTGTTCGTATATCTTCGCAAGCATGGGATGACAAAGATACGAAAATTATTTAATCTTACGCCGATTGAGTTCGTCGCTGTACGCCCGGGCGTTCTTATTGTGCTCGCGAAGGGTTTTGGCGAAGTTGTGGTAACCGTCGAATTCGGGCCGTGCGCAGAAGAAGATATAGTCGTGCTTTTCGTAGTTCAGCACGGCGTCGATGGCGTTCTTTCCGGGCATGCAGATCGGCGAGGGCGGCAGCCCCTCGTTCACATACGTATTATAGGGAGAATCGTATTTCAGATGGCGGTAGAGGATGCGGCGCAGGCCGAAATCCTGCATGGCGTACTTCACCGTCGGGTCGGCCTGCAACTTGATGCCCTTCTTCAGGCGGTTGACGTAGACCCCGGCCACGCGGGGCATCTCGTCGCTCTTGCGGGTCTCCTCGTAGACGATCGAAGCCAGCGTCATCACCTCCAGCCGGCTCAATCCGCTGCGCTTGCGTTTTACATCGCGTTCGGAAGTCCAGAAACGGTCGTACTCGCGCTTCATGCGCCTGACGAACTCCCCGGGCGTCACCGTCCAGTAGAACTCGTAGCTGTCGGGAATGAACATCGAAAAGAGCGTCACGCTGTCGAATCCGACCTCCGCGGCCAGCTCCTCCGAGGTCAGCGCCTGCATGATCGCCGTGGAATCGGCGTCGATCTGCCGTGCGAGTTTCTGCGCCAGCTGGGCCGGGATGCGCACGTTGTTGATCGTCACCCGCACGGGGGTCTGCAACCCCAGCTTGAGCATGCGCGCGATTTCGATGACGCTCATGCCGTGTTTGAGCACGTAATGCCCGGGCTTGAAGGTTTCGGACAGGTTGATCCTCCGGGCATAGGCGTCGAAAGCCCGGCGGTGTTTGATCTGCGGCAGCAGCGAGTCCGCGACCTGCCCGTATTCGGCCCGGGCGCTCACGTAGAGGTCCCGCTCCGTAACGACCGCATTTCCATAGAACTGCTGCCGCAGGACAAGCCCTGCGCCGGCCGTCAGGACGAACGCCGCCAGCAGACCCCAACCTAATATTTTCTTACGCATTTCAGTTTTTTTTTGCAAAGATATAAAATTTTCCAGGCGGCGAATTTCGGATTTCGGATTTCTTGTCGTTCAACCGCGAAGAACTGGTGCGCACAGCCAAGGAGCTGGCAGCCGCTTCGCTCAAGGACGAGGGATGCGTGGCCTACGACCTGTTCGAAAGCGCCACGCGCAGCGACGTGCTGATGATCTGCGAAACCTGGAGCAATGCAAAGGCCCTCGCGGCCCACGAACAGGCGTCGCACTTCACGACCCTCGTGCCGCGTCTGGAACAGCTGGGCGAACTGAAAATCGAAAAGTTCGTCTTCTGATCCGTTCCCGCGACCCGGGCACAAAAAAACCTCCGCGTTTGCACGCGGAGGTTTTTCGTTTACTCCTCGACAGCCTCGAAGTCAGTCTTGTAGAGTCCGCAGATCGGGCAGGTCCAGTCGTCGGGAATCTCCTCGAACGGCGTCCCCGGCTCGATGCCCGTCTCGGGATCGCCCTTCGCCGGGTCGTAGACGTAGTCGCAGGCCGTGCACTTGTACCGCTTCGGGATGCAGCGGTCGGCGACCTTTTGCCAGTCGATCAGCTCCCAGAACGCCGCCAGAAAATCGGGACGACGGTTGCGGTAGTCGATGTAATAGGCGTGCTCCCAAACGTCCACGGTCATCACCGGACGCAGTCCGTCGGTCATCGGGTTGCCGGCGTTCGGCTTGGCGACGATCGACAGCTTCCCGGCCTTGTCCATCGCCAGCCACGCCCATCCGGAGCCGAACAGCCCCACGGCGGCCTTGGTGAACTGCTCCTTGAAAGCCTCCACCGAACCGAACGCCTCGGTGAGTTTGGCGGCCAGTTTCGCGGGCATCGGCTGCTGCGCGGGAGTCAGCATCCGGAAAAAGAAGGTATGGTTCCAGGCCTGGGCGGCATTGTTGAAAATGCCCCCATCGGCCTTGCGAACGATCTCGTCGAGCGGCATCTCCTCGTAAGGCGTCCCCGCGATCAGGTTGTTCAGGTTGTTCACATAAGTCTGCAAATGCTTTCCATAGTGGTAATCGAAGGTCTCTTTGCTCATCTTCGGAGCAAGCGCTTCCGGTGCATAGGGAAGCTCGGGCATTGTATGTTTCATAGTCGTGTGAATTAAATTCGCTCCAATATAGCGAAATTTCCGGTCGGTTCTTCCCGACAGCCGAAAATGATCATCAATTAAACGAATTGTCGTCTTTCGCGAGGGGCAAAAAAACGGGGGCTTTTCGAAAAAGCCCCCGTTCCGGAAAACCGCTCCCGGCGGAAACGGTTTCAGAAATTGGCCTTGACGCCCACCGTGAAATTGGCTCCCAGTTCGGGATACCAGGGGTATTCGTACAGGCGGCGGTTGACGAGGTTGCGGCCCTCGGCGAAGAGCGTCACGCGGCCCGAAACCTTCCAGTCGAAATTCACCCGCAGGTCCACGCCGAAGGGCGCTTCGAAAGACGGACCACAGACCGGTTCCGAAGCGTCGGTCGTAGCCGAAAGGTCGATCACCGTCCAGCGGCGCACGCCCTGCATCAGCGCCTTCACCCCGAACGAGACCTTGCGGCCCTCGTAGGCGACGCCCACGTTCCCGGCGAACGACGGAGCGCCGTTTTTCAGATCCGTCTCGTCGTTATAGAGATAGCCGTGCACGTCCAGGTCGAATTTCAGCGCACTCACGGGCCGAAACTCGATCTCGCCGTTGAACGAAGTGACGGTCTGCCGCGCCATCACAGGGACCAGAACGCCCTGAAAAACCTCCGAAAAAGCAGGATCGTCCGACAAACTCCGGTACGTGGTCCAGAAAAGATGGTTGTCGCGGACCGACACCCCGGCGTAGACACGGTAGTCGAAGCGGCTGCGCCAGAGACTGCCGCCCAGTCCGAGACGGAAATTGTAGTCCACGGAACTTTTGTCGAGCCACGTCGAGGAGGCGACATAGGGATTTTCCAGCGTCAGCGCCCGGAAGTCGTTCGGCGTCACCGCGCCGTCGGCCTCGAAGAAGGGTTTCAGCCCCGGCGTTCCGAGATTGAAATCGAGCCGGGCGAAAGGAATGACATAATTTTCACTCTTCACGAGGTTCGAGGGTTCTCCTTCGAACTCGGTCCGGTCGCGGTAGTAGTCGGCCCCCACGTCGAAGCGCACGACCCCGCCGGCGAAACCGTAGCGCAGGGCGGCGTGGATCAGCTGCTGGCTGCTGCCCTCCAGCGATTTCTGCCCGGACCGCAATTCGTATCCCGCTTCGAGCGAGAACCTGCTGCGGCCGAATCCCCGGGCGATCTTCGCCCGGGCCCCGAGTGCGGTCTGCCGGGCCTTGTCGCCGTAATCCGGCCACTCGGAGTGGTCGAAGAACATCCCCCCGCGCAGGGCTATTTCAAAGTTCGTGCGGCTCAGGTCCTGAAAATTGTCTCCGAAACGCACCGCGACGTTCGCATCGCCGTAGTCGTTCATCCCCCCGATCCCCGAGGCCCGCACCGTCTCCGTCGGCCCAGGCCCCGTAACGGTGATACATCCGGTTGTCGTAGTAAATGTCGCCTTCGAGGATGTGCCGGCCGAAATACTTGCCCGCGGCGGCCCCGATGCGGTTGAACATCCGCGTCGAATTGTTCTTCACCCCGAAATCGTTTTTAATATCGGCGTACCGCCCCTCGTGGTTGACGTACCCCACGACGTAGCCCGTCGACGGATTCTGCGACGAGGCGTAGAAGTCCAGCACCGAGTTGAGCGGATACCCCGCCCCGGCCTTCAGGTAGAAGGGCAGCGGGCGGTTGAACTCCCAGTAGGTCACCGTCGCGGGGCGGATCGGACGCGGCGAGAGCGTCGTGCGCAACGACAGCGGCGTAATGGTGTAGTCGATTTCGGGGCGCATGCGCGCCGTGTCGGTCATATCGGGCTGGACGGCCAGTTTCGAGGCGCTCTCCACCTTCGGGACATAGGCCTTGGTCACTTCGACCTGCTTTTCGACCTGCGCCGCAGCCAACTGCGGCAGCACCGCCGCGAGAGCGGCCACTATCAGCATCTTCTTCATCGTCAGTTGAGTTTTGCGATTCGCGCCTTCGCTTCGTCCACGATGCCGTCGTCGGCAGGCGAATAACCGTCGGCGACACTCTGCCACGTTGCCCGGGCCTGGAAATTATCCCCTTTCTTCACATACACGTCGCCCAGCAGGATAAAGGCCTTGGCCAGCCAGTAGGCCTGCGGCTCCCGTTCGGAGAAGGCGAAGACCTCCTTTTCGGTCTTGTCCATGTCGCCGCTCCCGAACGTGGATTCAATCACGTAATAGGCAGCCTCGGAACCCTCTTTCGTGCGCACGTCCTTCGCCAGTTCGCGGTAGAGCTTCACGGCCTCGTCGCGGCGGCCTTCGGCGCGCAGTTGCCCGGCCCAGGCGTACTTCGCTTCGCGGAGCGCCGCGGCCCCCGCATCGTCGTGCCCGCAGACGTCGGCGGCCATCGCGGCGATCTTCGCCCCGTCGCCCCCGGCCACCGTCGCACGCACATAACCCTTCATGGCCTCCTCGCGGCCCGTTTTGGTCGGCGCGGCGTCGTAAAGCCGGCGGTAGGCCGAGGCGGCCTCGTCCCAGCGTTCGTCGGCATAAGTCATCTCGGAGAGCTTCTCCAGCACGGCGACCGTGTACTGGGTCGTCCCCCGGTCGGCGAGCGCCGTGAGCGTCTCGATGGCCTCCCCGCGCTCGCCCGAGCGGAGGTAGCAGTCGCTCAAATAGTAGAGCGCGTCGGTCAGGTAATACCCCTTCGGATAGCTCTGCACATAGCTGCGCAGCGACTTCGCGGCAGCCTCCTGCTGTCCGTCGAGGTAGAGTTTCTGTGCCGCGGCGAACGACAGCGAGTCGCGCGAAAGGGCCGTCAGGTCGCTCTCCAGTCCGGCCTTGGCGGCGTAGTCGAAATAGGCGTCGGCGTCGCCCTGCGAAACGTAGATCTCGCGGATCGACTGCATCGCGCCCCTGGCTTCCGAGGAGTGGGGCGACGCCCCGATCACCCGATCGTAATACTTGAGCGACTTTTGCTTGTCGCCCAGATTCAGGTAGGCCAGCCCGAGGTCGGATAGCGCCTGCGTGCAGCGCGGCGACGACGGATAGGCGGCCACGAACTTTTCGAGCTGCGCGGCGCCCTCGGCATACTTCTCCTGCGCGATGTAGCTGCGTCCCAGCTCGTAGGAGGCTTCGTCGGCATAGTCGCCGCCCGAAGCGGCGATCTGCCGCAGGGCCTGCTGCTTCTGGTCCGTGCGGCCCAGGATGCCGAGCGTCACGGCCCGTTTGTAGCGGGCGTACTGCTGTTCGGGCGTCGCCAGGGCGATGGCTTTGTCATACTCCCCCACGGCCTCCTCGAAACGGCGGTCGGAATAGGCCGCGTCGCCCAACCGGTTGTAGGCGTCGGCGCGGTAACGGTCGCGCGGCGACCAGGCGGCGAGGAACTTTCGGAACGAAGCCTGCGCCTGCCCCAGGTCGTTGCGGTCGAAGGCGCAGTAACCGAGATTGTACCACGCCAGCGCATACTCCCGCTCGGTGCGGGGCGCACGCTTCAGGTAGGCGTTGTATTTGGCCGCCGCCACCGGGTAGTCGCCCTGTGCGAAGGCGATTTCACCCTGCCAGAAGGCATTCAGCGCGGTGTACTTGGGGCTGACGTTCACCGCGGCGGATTCCGTGAGGTAACGCTGCGCCGCACGCATGTCGCCCGCCTTGTAGGCCTCCAGAGCGCGGAAATAGGTGATCTTCTGCAACGCCGCGCGGATGTCGGCGTCGCCCGAGGGCATCTGT
>VOFH01000464.1_pt1 | contig 100001 bp, 99 predicted proteins | sample 5384091 | NCBI WGS metagenome assembly VOFH01 (sample SAMN12384727, study PRJNA508395) | human gut metagenome | isolation source: healthy gut G | host: Homo sapiens
CGCACGTTCGGCATCACCCTGTCCCGCCGCGGCGAATTTACCGTGTCGCTCAGCTCTGCCGATTGGGGCGAAGCCGGCAGCTGGGACCTGATGGTGGCCCTGGCCGAGCAGCGCCTTTCCGGCTGCTGAAGAAGCTGAAACAAAAGAATAAATCCCCCTTGTGGAGCCATACTAGATTTGGGAACATTCCCAAAGGAAAAGGCTGTACACAAGGGGGATTTTTTATGCCGGAAAACCAGAATATGCAAAAAACCAGTGATAACGAAGCCATGCTGCAGGAGATCGTGCAGAACACCGAGATGGGCAAAAACACCCTGGATGAGCTGATGGGGCTGACGTATGACCAGAAGCTGAAAGACGAGATGATGCGCCAGAAAAACGAGTACCGCCGCCTGAACCAGCAGGCCCACACGGCGCTGGATGCCATCGGCGCACAGGCCAAGGGTCAGAGCGCCGCCGCACGCATGAGTGTGAGCATGGGCATCTCGTGCCTAACCACATGACAACTGTGGCCAGAGGGACAAAATTGCGGTGAAAACCGGAGCATAGTCGGACTGCAAAAATGCAAAATCCCTAACCCATCCCTAACTGAACTGCACCCCATTTGTTAGACAGTATGATATACTATCTAACAGATGGGGTGATTTATTATGTCAAGAGGAAAACCGAACAAACGATATACGCCGGAATTCAAGAAAATGGTTGTAGAAACCACGAAAAAAGAACATCTGAGTATCTATGCAACGATGCAGGAATTCGGAATTAACGACCATAAAATTATAGAGCGTTGGGAACGCATTTATTTGGAAGAAGGGCCGGAAGGCTTGTCGGTTGAGCGACGGGGCCGCGGCAGCACTGGTCGGCCAAAGAAGCTGCCAAAAGAGGCGGAAGAAGATCTGCTGGCCGAAGTGCAGCGACTGCGTGCGGAGAACGATTACCTAAAAAACTTGCAAGCCTTGGTTTTGGAAGACGAGCGACGCCAGCGCAGAAAACGCAGGTAGTTCAAAAGCTGAGGCAAAAACATTCTCTGGATATTCTTCTCTCAATCGCTCAACTACCCCGTGCCACTTTCTACTACCATCTGAAGCGGATGAACCGTGCAGATAAGTATAAAGCTGTCAAAGCGGAGATCACGGCCATCTACCACGAAAACAAAGGAAGATACGGCTATCGCCGCATTACAGCAGAACTTCACAAGCGCAATTTTCTCCTGAACCACAAGACTGTCCAGCGGCTTATGAAGGAGCTGGGCTTGGTTTGCCGTGTCAGGATGAAAAATATCGTTCTTATAAGGGCGAAGTTGGCAAAATCGCACCAAATCTGTTAAACCGGGACTTCCGCGCCGAAAAGCCAAACCAGAAGTGGGTCACCGATGTGACAGAGTTCAGTTTGTTTGGAGAGAAGCTCTATCTCTCGCCCATCCTTGATCTGTGCAGCAGCGATCTGGTCAGCTATACCATCTCCGACCGTCCTGTTCTGAGTATGGTTACGACTATGCTGGATAAGGCTTTTGAGAAGATACCGGATGGAACCGGGTTGATCCTTCATTCTGACCAGGGCTGGCAATACCAGCACAAGCAGTACCAGCGAATGCTCCAGAAGAAAGGTGTTCAGCAGAGCATCAGCCGGAAAGGCAACTGTCTGTACAACGCTGTGATAGAGAATTTCTTTGGCTTACTCAAAAGTGAACTGTTGTACTTACAAGAGTTTCAGTCCATGGAACACTTCAAGCAGGAACTCGTTGAATATCTGGATTACTACAACAACCGCAGAATCAAGGCAAAGCTAAAGGGCTTGCCGCCTGCAATTCACAGACAACAAGCCCTTTCGGCTGCTTGAACAATTTTTGCTTCAAATTATTGTCTAACTTTTTGGGGGCACTTCAAACGGGTGCATTTTCGCCATTTTTTACACGTAGTTGTGACAACATCTTGAAATATTCGTCGCTATGCACTATAATATCTCCACGGTAGGCCTTTGTGCCACCAAGGCGACCGTATGGGTGTGTTCCCATGCGGTCTTTTTTATATCATTGTGATCCCTTTATGATAAGGAGAAAGAAATATGTATCAAAACAACCAGTTAGATTTACTGATTAATGCTTATGAAGGTAGCATTCCCCCAAATGTAGCCCAGGTTATTGCTACAATTCAAGCAATCTACAAGGCATACAACGATGATTACAGTCGATATACTGAAAACTATATTTCTATGATGGAAAGCACCTTCAACAGTTTGAAAACTGCTCAGTTAATCCCTGAGGCTAAAGGCGGAACACTACGCACCACAAAGCCAATCGACTCAGAAAATATTTTAGCCCTCTTGTCGGATTATCATGACAAATTATTCGGCCTCCGCTATTTGAAGTTCTTAAGTGAGGAAAAAAAGACAGTTGTATTTGTCGGACCAAATGGTTGCGGGAAAACTACCCTTTTGCGAAATCTGATTAATGCAACCGGCGAAGATCAGATTGGGTATTATCCAGCAGATCGGCTTTTGGTGATTAATGACAGCTATAATCCAGAACGTGATTTTGCTACATTTTCTAAGAGCTACCAAAATGCAGACAAGTACGCAAGCGATATTGATAATCAATCACAGGCGCACTATATCGTTCAGCAAATAAACCAAACCATTACCCTATTTGAGAAGAAGCGAGCAACAGAAATGGATCTTTATGCAAAGGGAAAGCTGCGGCTGGAAGATAGCCTTACTGAAAAAATACTGGGCATATGGAATGAGCTGATAAAAGATCGTATTCTATTCTCGGAAGGAGCTCTAAAGGTTCAAACATTAGGCGGAACGGAATATCCTATTAAATATCTTAGTAGCGGCGAAAAAAAAGTATTTTCTACTTTCTTGCCTGCATCTTTCTTAAAGAGAAAAAGTCATATTATTTTGTTGACGAACCCGAGAACAATCTCAATCCGTCAATTGTCTCCAAACTATGGGATATCATTGAGAAACACCGTGAAGGAAGTATATTTGTCTACCTAACTCATGATAGCAACTTTGTTGCGTCGCGAATAAATAGCAAATTATTCTGGATTGAAAAGTATGATGGCACCGAATGGGTCTATAAACCACTGCCCGAGAACGATAATCTTCCTCAGCACCTCATGGTAGCCCTTGTGGGCAACAGAGAACCTGTCCTGTTCTGTGAATCGCAAGATGAATACAAGTATGACGATATTGTATTCAAAATGATGTTCCCCGAGTTCAAAGTTATTCCTGCCGCCGGATGCGATGCCGTTATTGCCAAAGTAAAAGCATATTCAATTGCCGGCCTCCCACAAAAAGCATTTGGAATAATTGATTGCGATTACAAGGATCAAAGCTATTTAGAAGGGCAGGAAACCGATGGTATCTTTCATTTGCCATTCTTTGAAATCGAGAATTTTCTTTTCTCAGAGGAAATCATAACCGGTGTGATTGCAACGTTCAGTCGTGACAAAGAGAATGCATTCGCAAATCTCAAGTCTGCGCTAAAAAACGATTTCATCTCAAAAAAGAGCAATGGATTATCAGAAAGATTGCATTTCGTTTGAGAGAAACATTCTTCACCGGGAAAATTATGAGGCTAAAAGATTTTCCGGAATTAAAAGTGGAATACACATCTTTTAGCAGTAGTGTTGACTTAGATGCTTTACATGCCAGTTATGAGGCTGAAGTCCAGCGAGTAATTGATGCAGATGACTACAACACTTTGCTTCGATATTACGATAACAAAGGTATTTTCACAATGTTCCTCCCACAATTGAAACTCGAAAATAAAATGCCGTATAAAGAAGCCGTTTTTACTTATTTAAGCGAGCACAAAGATGTGTTGACAGGTCTGCGAAGCAAGTATTTCCCTGGCATTATAGTATAACAACACTCCGAATCTTACTTTCGCACAAAATCCGAGCGAGTTTTTGCATTGTCCGCACAAAAATGAAGGAGTTTTCCTTTCAACTGAAAAAGAGTAGCCCAAGGGACATAGTTTTGTCCCTTGGGCTTCGTTTCCTTTATCCTACCTTCTCGAACGGTATCACCTTGCACCGGCTTTTCTCCGGCAGGTCGGGAGGTTCCGGAGTAGGTGTTGCCGTGGCGGATTCCATGAAGCCGCCGATCTTCTCAGCCGCGCCTCTTTGCATATCATTGGTGATGTGCGTGTAGGTGTCCAGAGTGAATCCGACACTGTAGTGGCCCAGCATGCTGGACAGGGTCTTCACATCCACGCCGCTGGAGATCGCCATGGTCGCGAATGTGTGTCTGAGGTCATGAAAGCGCATGTGCTCCTCGATGCCTGCGTTTTTCAGCAGTTTGCGGTTGATCCTCGATACTGCGTCCGGACTCCAGTAGCCGCCCGTCCGGGGCGACGGGAACAGGATTGGATTGTCCGGGTGCTGTTCATGCTCCTGCACCAGCAGGTCCACTGCCTGCTGAGACAGCGCCACCTTGCGGACGGAGTTTTTGTTTTCGGCTCCGTCACATCCAGCTCGCCCTCCATGCGGGTGACCTGCTTATTCACCGTCAGAATGCGCTCTTTCACATTCAAATCTGTCCACTGGAGCGCCAGCAGTTCGCCCCGGCGTAGGCCGCTGGATAACTCCAGATAGAACATGGGCAGGACGCCGTACTTCTCCGCTTCCTGAAGGTATCTTCCAATTTTCTCCGGCGGCAGGATGGTCATCTCTTTCTTGTCCTTGGGCGGGATGCGGCAGTTCTCGCAGGGGTTGTACGGGATGAGCCGCTCTTTCACCGCCTGCTTCAGCGCCGCCTGCAGCACTGCATGAACACGCCGCACGAAGGTGTTGGACAGGGGCTTGTCGTTCTGTTTCGCCCCACGGGGCATCCTGCCGTTTTCTTTCAGGTCGTTATACATTCTCTGGATGTGGATGGACGAGAGCTGCTTGAGCTTGATGGCGCCGATGGCCGGGATGATGTGGTGTTCAATGATCCCCTCATAGCCCTTGGCGGTGTTGTAGCGGATGTTGGGCTTGCTGTAAGTTTCAAACCACAGGCGGCACCACTCCGCTGCGGTGTAGTCGCCCGTGTGATTGAGCGGCACGCCCCGGTTTTCCCGAATGGCTTTCGCCAGCTTTTCTTTGCACTCCGCCTGGGTCTTGGCGGACACGCTTTTTTGGATAGCCCGGCCGGTGACCGGGTTGATGCCCTGGGTATATCTGCCCTCCCAGCGGCCGCTGGGCTTTTTTCGGATGCTGCCCTTGCCGTTGGCTCGTTTCTTGGCCATTTATGATCCCTCCTTTTTAACACAAACACATACCACAGAGTTTTTGGAATAGCTACTAAAATATTTCAGATTTTTTCGCGGCCTGCTCGTCGATCCATTCCATGAATTTGTCACGGGGAACGATGATGCGGCTGCCCAGGGTGATGGTGGGGAAATCCCTGCGGTGGGCCACCTCATAGGCGTGGGCCAGACCGATGCCCAGCACATGGGACACATCCTCCACGGTCAGCATCAGCGGGAGTTCGTCAAAAGAGTTGTATTTGGATTTCCTCATTCAGTTCCTTTCTACCTTCCGCGCGGAAGGGTTTTATTCTTTGTTTTGCGGCGCAGTTTCTGCGCCGCTTACATTGTCATGTCGGGCCACTGCTCCTCATTGTCGTCCGGTTTATGACCCAAGGCCATGCGCTTCTCCTGCAGCTTCTTCAACCGCTTCCGGTCGATCTGAATACCTCCGGGGCGGGATTTTGGAACGGAGCTGTCCCGGAACACCCGGCTCATGTGGTGGAGCAGCCGGGTCACCGCCAGCATCGCAGAGGGCGGACGGTTTTCCTCCAAGTGGTTCAGGAGATACTGTGCATACTGGTTGTCCTGCTCCGCAGACTTGGTCAGCCAATAGACGCCCCGATCCTCGTCATGGAGAACCTCCCTACCAGCAAGGTACAGCTTGCCCAGCATGTACTGGGCGTACTGGTTTCCCCGTTCTGCCGATTTGGTGAACCACTCCACGGCGTGTTCAGTATCCTTTTCGATAACTTCGCCTTTGAGACACTCCTTGGCCAGCCGATACATAGCGCAGCTGCTTCCGTTGACCGCGGCGGTGTACAGCCAATTCAACCCCAAGCGGATATTCCGTACCTCCACATCATCGGAGAGGTACAGCTTGGCCAGAGAGTACTGCGCCGCCAGATGGCCTTGCTCCGCCGCCTGCTCGAACCAGTACCGGGCGTTCACCGAGTCCGGTATCAGCAGAGGCCCGTCCCGCCAGAGCTTTCCCATCAGGTACTGGGCGTACCTGTCGCCGCTCTCTGCCAGTTTGTCCATTTCAGAGACGGCGTCGCTCCGCTCCTCCATGGTCAGGCGCTCATCCCGTATGATATCCCGCAGTGTCCAGTAGTCGTAGGAGGCGTTGCGGTATTCCTCCGGCTCGTCCTGCTGATTGAGGCCCTTCTCCTCGAAGGTGCTCTCACCCAACCGCAGGCGCTCCGCCTCCTGAATGACCGCATTCTTGATCTGCCGGAACTCCTTTTGCTGTGAGAGCGGGATGCGTTCTTGGGGCTTGTCGTGGTAGTAGCTGTCCACCTTGCCCTGGATCCTCAGCCACTGGTCATAGCACTTGCTCACGACAGGGAGCCGTTCCATCTCGTCCACGATCTCATCCACCAAAGCCTTCAGCCGCTTTGGTAGATAGCCGTAGGATTTTTTACCCTTGACCGTTCCAAGCTGCGCCGCCAGCTCCATCATGAGCCGCTCGGCATCCGGGTGGTCACACATACTGTCCCGCATGGTCTGCACCAGTTCCAGCATCGCCCGGCGGGATTCCCGTACCAGCTCGTCTCTGGACTCAGACTTCTGTTCGTAGAGATGGAGCATCTCGTTGCGGAAAATATCGTTGGTGAGCTTGGACTTGATCTGACGGATGCCCTCCTTGGACAGATAGGCCTGTCCCGCTTTTGCGGACCATGCCATCATGTGGATGTGCGGATGCTCGCCCTCGTCGTGGAAGGCAGCGTACCATAGGAAGTCACCGGGTGGGATCTTCATTGCCGCCGCGATGTCGTTGCGGTGGGCGCGGATGAGGTTTCGCCACGCCGCGGCGTTATCAAAGCCGAGGCGTACAGCATCTTCACGCTTGAGGGAGATGATGTGCATCCACACGTTTCCGGTGTAGCTCTCCAGTTCCTCCATGGCCTCCTCCAGTGAAACGGAATCACTATCACTGAACAGGCCATGAGTACCGATGCGCTCGGCATGAGGCCGGGTGGCGATGTACTTCATGTACTGCTCTGACTTGTGGATGGCATCCCAGTTGGATTCCAGCACCAGCGTGATGAACGCAGAGGCGTTGACCTTGGTGGGCTTCGTCAGGTAGTCCTCGTACTCGTAGAGCGTTTTGCTGTCCTGGAAGTCCTTGACCAGCTTTGTAATGAGCTGCTCCTGCTTTCGTGTGGGCGGACGGTCATCCGGGATGAACTCCACCCGCTCTCGGGTCGCGATGTAGCGAAGGTATCCGGAGGCTCCGCCGGTGCTTTTGATATAGGGACTCTTCAGGATCAGTCTTGCCATTCGTCATCATCCCAGTCCTGCTCCTGGCGGGAGCTTGCGTACTTTTCCAACGAGATGAGACCGTTTGTGGCTTTCACATTGCGGACGCTCTGCGCCCGTCTGCGCTTCAAATCTTCCCGATCCATCTCGAACGCTTCCGCGATAATACCGTTGGTCATGTCCTGCTCCACGTTTCTTGTGAAGCTGCTTCTGGCAATGTAGTCCTCCATTCTGCTCAGTCTGCCGTCAATGGCAGACTGGATCGCCATAGGCAAAAGCGTTTGGTTGTCCTGTATCTCCAGATAATCCACATAGAAGTTCACGGCTTTCTCGATGAACTCATTTTTGCTCTGGCAGTTGTCGGCAGCGTACCACTGCTCGATCCTTCTTCTGGTTTCCGGCTGCATCCGGAATGCAATACGATCTCTGGTTTCTTTACTCATTCAATTCCTCCTTTTTGCTGTAAGACATCCTTGAAAAGCCCTGCAACACGGGGCTTTTCGAGGAAGCTGACGCCATCGGCGCTTTTTTCGCCTCTCAAAGACGCCAGCTTCAAGCTCCCGAAGCTGCCCGCACTGCGGGCAGAAGTGGCGGCTGCGGCGGCGCTTGCGACGCCATGCCTTTATCCTGCTTTTTCTTTCGTCCTGCAAAAGTCTGCCGAAAACGGCTCACATCCGGCTTCAATCCTCTGGCTGGGACTGGGACTCGCTTCCTCCCGGAAAGGCGCACACAAGGCGTTCTGGCGGCCCTGGGCGTTGGACTTTTCGAGGAGCTGCGCCGCACGATAGCAGGCGGCAGCCTCCTCTGCCTGCCGGAACTGCCGCTCATAGAACGCTTCGAGTACACCCGGGATAGGACGAATGGTGTAGAGCAGATTTCCGTTCAGCGGTTTTCCGTCTTTGCTCTGCATGATGGTCGGCTCAGTGTAGATGAGGCCTTTCTCCTCCAGCTGCCGCACATACTTGGCTACCGTGTTTTCACTCATGCCAATCGCCTTCCCGATAGTCTTATAGCTGGGATAGCACTGGTAGGTTTCACGGTTCTCACACCGGAGCAGATAGGCGTAGAGGGATATCTCCCGGTAATCCAGACCGATGCTGAATATCTCGTTCGGCACCATAAAATAGTTTTTCTCTGCGCTGCGCTTTGGCCATTTGTTGAAACTCAATTCATACCTCCTGTGTTGTTGTAGACTTCTGTGGCACTCACACAGGGAGCGTGCGGAAAGTTTTCATTGCTTTTCCGCTGCCCGCTTGCTATACTTTGGTTAGTTGATTTGTGCGTACCTGCGTGTGCGCCGAGCCGCCGGACTGTTGCCGCAGTCACGGCGGTTTTTGTTTTGCGGTCGGACTGGTGTGCATCCCTCCTCTGCTTTGCAGCTGAGTCTTTTACTTTCATCTGTGAGCTATCTTTTTTACCTCCTCCGTGTTAGAATGATTTATATAGCCGTGCCGTTGGAAACGGCACATAGCAAAAGACCGTGCTCCCGGGAGCACGGCCAGAGATGGAATGACCTTCCGAGCGAATCGCCGTATGGCAGAGAGCGCACATGCTCTCATGGGGTGCTCTGTCAAAGGCCATGTGGGTTCGTCAGCGCGGAGACCGTGCCGTACCGAACCAGGGGCAACCTCACCCGGGTGAAATTGTCCTTCTACTATTACTTAGAGAAAAATCGCAAAATCGGAAGGTCCCAAATTGTAAACTTTTTATGAACGCAGAAAGGACGGTGAGCTCATGTCCTTCAAGGATACCCAATCTTATAAAGAGCTTCAGTCTGACTGGCGCTGGATACGCTCCATGGACCCGGAAGCTGCCGCTGCCGCAGACCAGTGGGTGAAGGAGCATCCGGAGGAGTGGAAAGAGCTGGAGCATATGCTCTACTACAGCGAGGCCAACTTCCACAAGCGCGTTGCGCCGGATACTCTGGAAGATGTGGATATCAAACAGCCCCGATCTTACAATCCGGAAGCGTTCCTGCCGGAGGAAGTGCGCAATGCGATCTATGATGACATACGCTGGTTCGACCGGGCGAAATATCTGCCAGAGGGATCTGATGAAGACCCGCTCATGTATGTGCGCAAAGAACTTGACGAGGGATTGCGTGAGCTGACCGAGCTGCAGCGGGAGATTCTGTTCCGCACCGTCATCAACGGCGAGTCCACCGAGTCCGTCGCACAGGACAAACAGTGCTCGTCCAGAAACATCCGAGATATCCGCGCCCGTGCGCTTCGACAGATACGGGCCAAAATCAAAAGACATGAAGGCTACGGCAGGCCCGACGTTGCCATCATTATTTTGCTGTTTATGCTGCTTATTGGTGTTCCGCTTGTTTGTTTGGGAGAACGGCTTTGGACCGCATATCCCTGGCTGGAGCCTGTGGCTGCAGTGCTTAGCGCATTGGTTGTGGCTGTCATGTTCCAAGATTCCTTTCGCAGAGAAGCAGAAAGTCTGCTGCGCCAGCATTGGGCCAGCCTGAATTGATCGCAGAAAAAAGAATAATTACAAAAGAGGGAGTAAAACATTTTCGGTGTTTCACTCCCTCTTAGTATGTGGTGACAATTTGCATTATGGTCATAAAGGTCAGTTTGATAAAAAGGTTCTCCCCCCACACAGCATATGAGAAAATCCTATTTATACTTCAATGCTCCCTGTAGCATCTCGTGAAAAAATCGCTTTAATTAGCGCTGCTATAATGCAGGGATATATTCTTGCAGTTTCATTAGAGATTGTCCAAACTTGGTTGTTTTCGTCGGGATCTGCACCGTGGTCTGCCGCATTGCGGACTTGTCCAACGAATTCAATCATCCCTCGATGTTTTTTCGAAATGTGTGCAGATAATGCATCTCGCTTTTGCAGTATCCCATTTCTACCGCTTAAAGAGACTCCTTTTCTTATTGCAAAATCAGCTAAAAAAGATTCAAATGCATTTGCCGCACAAACAACGATAGAACGAACATCCATTGTCCCAGAATGAGTTTTCTGCAATGCCTCAACCAAAGGGGCAAACACATTGGATGTATTAACAAAAGTATACAGATTTTCCCCCCAATACGTACGCAACGAGTTTTCGGTAATGTTTGCTGAGCGAAGCGCAGCTTCAATAATACCTACAGCATCCACATCCTCAACAAAGCTATATAAGTTTGCGCCTTCGCTTTTAAGCGCCTTTGCGTAGGTAGCAATGCTTATAAGCGTATTTTTCACGTCTCTCTCGTTGGAGGTCATCATATGTAGGGTTTTCGTTTGGCGACAAGCAAGCTCAATGGATTTTGTAAAACCGTATCGTGTCTTGAATGTATTATATGGAGCATATTGCTCCAAAATCAAGCGCATAAACACGGCCTTCTGCTCGTCTGATGATGCAGATACAAGCTTCCGGGCCAAAAATGATGGAGACCCATAACAGCCTCGTGAACTATCAAACACAATTAACTGAAGTTCACATGCCATCTGAAGTGCTTTAAGAACCTGATCGTCAGTTGCTATTCCCGTGAACTCTGCGATGAAATCCTTTGCCGCTTCAGAGCCTTTTGCGATGACAGCATCAACAACTGCAACAATATCCTCAGCAGTAGTAAGCACTATGTTATAACTCATACTGCACCTACTTTCTCTGTTATGAATAGCTTAATCATTCAGACAACTCGTAAAGCAGTTGACTAATTTTTTCGCCGAGTCCATCAATATCTGCTGGTGTACAGTTGATATTGATGTTGATGACAATAGAGTTCTTTGCCGAAATTGTTGCAACGGGAAGCGCTTGTTGGGCAACCGGTTCTGAATACGTTTGCTCAGCAAATATGGTATTTGATGCAACAGATACTCGGGCAGAGCTTGGTTCATCCAGGACAGATAGCTTGCCGTCAACCTCTGACAATACCCCAACACTCTTAAAAATTTCAATCAGTGCTCCAGCTCCTGCGCGAGATTCCTTAGCATCTTTGAGTCCTGAAGAATAAATAATGTGATTAATGAAACTCGAACGATCCATGCCATTACGAATTCGGACAGCAGACAACATCCGGTTTAAAAAATCAACTTCAGCAATAATCTCTTTCCAAATCCGTTCAACTTCATCTGTAATTTTTGAGGTATATGCTCGTCCTAAAGCGCGTCCCGTTTCGGTTGCTGCTTTTTTATTGCCCTCCGTGATCAAACCCACTTGTACCATAAAACCATTGTTCTTGCTTACAATAGTACGAGGTACTCCAGTGGCTTGGGTTATCTCGTCCAATGATAGTGCGGTTCCTTCTTTCGTATTCGCATACGCTTGGAACAGTTTAATCAGCTCCTCATACGATGAGCACGGAAGTTTAAAGGTCTCTGCCATTTTCTATTCCTCCAATTCTTTTATTTGATGATATTTCTGTTGAAACATCAAAGCTACAAGCACCTAAATTATTATTCGCAACCGTATTAGTATTCAAAGCTTTGACGCTAAATTTAATGCAACAATATTGACTATATCGAGTGTCATTAGATTCACGAAAAACTTAGCGTTTCCATGAAGAACAGATTTTGTACATTACACATTTAGCTAAATTGTATTTGCAGAGATTATTGTTAATTTAGTATTCTCCAAACCTTTTTGCCAACTGCATAAACGACGAGTTTGGCATTACCTGCTTGGACGGGATAAACAGATACCGCCACTGCTTATAGCCGTTTGCCTTGCCCCAGCGAGAGGCAACCTCGCAGTATTGGATACCGCGCTTTTTCTTAGCAATCACATCCGGGTCACTGAGCTTGTCCTCGCCCTTTACCTCCACAAGATAAATCGTATCGTCGGTCTCCACAACGAAATCCGGCTCATAGTTATGCCCGTGATTGTAGGTGATATTGAATTCCTGTGGAGCAGGGCGAAGCCAGTTCTGCACATCGGTGTCCGTCTCCAACACCCGTGCAAGTACCAGTTCGGGGCGGCTGTCAAACTTGGCGGCGCTGAATACGCCCCGCTTGACACCTTCAAACAGAACTGATTGGATATTCCCGGTATAATCATCGGAGAAAAGATTGACCCGTTCGGCACAGCTGTAAGACTGCTGCAGGTTGTAATCTCTTGTGCCGACCACTTCTTCCTGTAAAAATCCGTTTTCACAGTAAAAATGCTGTAGCATCTGCTTGTAGATTTTATTGCCAATATCCCGCTTGTACATCATAATGATGTTTTGCATTCCGTTTGTGCCATATCGGGTTTCGTAATGGTCGCAGACCTGAGTAATCAGTTTGAACAGCAGTTTGGAACACTTTTCGTAATCGATTTCCGGCTTTGCACGCAGCTGTTCCAGAATGACCTTTTTCGGATTGTAGCCCTCAAAATCGATTGCATTGCCCTTGATGCGCTGCCGGTCCTGCATATCCTCCAGATTCTGAACGAGCAGCTCATTCTTGATCGGCACATGGGTAAAATCTGCCATGTCCAAATCAAAGTCTACGAACACATATTCCTCAACACCGGCATCCGTTACCTTGATACGGGGAATCGGAATAAATTTGTTCACGGCAGCTCTGTGCGTTTCCTCGGTCTGGTAGAGCATCCATGCTGCCAGTGGCATTTCGTTCTCTTTGAAGGTCTGTCCCAGATCCTTATCCTCAGCGACCTTCTGTTTGACTGTTTCTACAATTTGCTGTGCCTGCACAGGGGTGACCGTATGCGCCGGGGTATGCTGAATGTGCTGCTCAACCTCTGCTTTGATCAAGTCAGCTGCCTTCTTGAGCAGCGCATCTGTGGTATCCGTCTTTTCAATTTGAGTATGAGCATACGCTTTTTCCAGCTCGGCATCCGGATCGGTTTCTATTGTCAGCTGAGTATAGACCACTTCTTCGGGCTTGATCTCTTCTGCTTTAATGACATTCCCAGCCTTAAAAATAGAATCACCCTTCTGTGCCTCCGCCAGAATATCCTTGAATTTATCATGTGCAGTCAGCATGACGGCATCCACATCCCGATCACCGGTGCGCTCTCCATAGGGCAGGCGCAAGCCGCGACCTACCATCTGCTCTCGCAGAATTTTGGATGCGGCTGTCCGAAGCGGGACAATGGTATAGAGGTTGTTGACATCCCAACCTTCCTTGAGCATATTGACATGGATTACGATTTCCACCGGGTTTTCGGGATTCTCCACATCCAGAAGCAGCCGGGTGTTGGCTTCGGTTTCTGTACCCTTCTGCTTGGAATGAACAATGATGGTTTTGTTGCGATATGCGCCGCCACGGAACTCGTCCGACTTCACGAACTGCTCCACCCATGTTGCATGGTCGGTATCTTTACAGACCACCAACATAAACGGCTTCACGACCGGCTTTCCATGGTTGACAGCATAAACCTCCAGTTTCCGTTTGGTGCTCTCATGACAGGTGATGCCGTCCAACAGCATCATTTTATCCAGTTGCTCGTCCCCAAAGTTGTAAAAATCAATGTCGGAGCGTGTGACAGCAAAGGGTGTACGAGTATAGCCGTCCTCGATGGCCTTGGACAACGGATACTCATATACAACATTTTTTGAAAGGAACTTGCTTATTACCCTTCGTCACAAGGGGAGTCGCAGTAAGCTCCAATCCCAGCAGCGGATGCAGTTCATTGAGCGCCTGCATTCCCCTCTCTGCCCGGTAATGGTGAGATTCATCCATAATCAGCACCAAGTCCGGCAGGTCGGAGAGCGCCTGATAGAACGAGTCACCGATAAGCTCGTTCACCTTTTTCATGTTTGCGCCCTCTTTGTTGAACTTATCGATGTTATATACGAAGATATGTACATCAGATTCAAACAAAGAGAGGTTCTTTTCCCGGTAATCGTCATCCGTGATAATCTGCGGCTGTACGGTAAAACAGCCCAGCCCCCGGAACACATACTTCGGACTGCCGTTATCGCTCAAATCCTTCTTGAGCTTCTCATAGATCGTGGTATTGGGCGCAACCACGAAAAAGTTCCGGATGTTGTGCTGCGTATACAGATAGGCGATGAAAGCGCCCATCAGCCGGGTTTTACCCACACCGGTGGCCAGAGCAAAAGTCAAAGACATGAAATCCCGCTCGAAATCCGTACAAATCGGATACATAGCATGAACTGCACCCAGTGCTGCTTTCAGATTCATTCCCTTGCGCAGGGGCACTGCATTCGTGATTTCTTCCAGGATTTTCAGCGATTTTGTCTGCGGCTTGCGCAGAGACATCACACCGCTGATATAGTCCGTGGTATAAAGCGGAAAATCATTAAACATCCTGTTCCTCCTCGTCATCATACACCGGCGGATGGACGATGTTCAGATTGTAGTCGGTCTTGCCAAACTCGCAGCGTTCCAACAGCATTTGCGGAATTTTCTTGACGGCAATATTGTCGTAAGCCTTGTCCAGTCCGCGGTCAAAGGAGCGGCAGGCAATAATGAGATACTCGCCCTCCTCCATGGTGTCCTTGATGGAATCCAGGTAGGTGCTGTTCAGGTGACGGGTCGTCACAAATAGGTAGCTGTTTTCGTTGCCCACAGACTGCTTCCAGAACAGCTCTCCGTCCGGCTGATAATGGAAACCCTCGTGCAGGGCAACGGCAGCCGCCAGCATATTGGCATCGTAGTCTTCGTTGATGACATATTCGTCAAAGGCGTCTTTGTTGATAAGGGTAGGTGCGACCTCATAGAAGCGATACCCGCCGCCGCCCTGCCAATCAACCGATTTAGTAATGCCAGACGCATCATTGTTTGCAATAGCATCATCAATCCTTGGCTTGCAATGGGTGTAGGCTTGCTTTCCCATTTCTATGCCTATCCATCTACGTTTCATTTTGTGTGCAACTGCTGCAGTTGTCCCCGAACCAAGAAACGAATCCAAAACTATATCTCCCAGATCAGAGGATAGCTCTATGCAGCGCTTAATTAATGCTTCAGGCTTTTTTTCCCCTTAGGGAAATTAACACCACCCTCATTATGCAGATTATTTGACAGGAGGTCGTCCCAGAGGGTAGTTAACGGTTCTCCAGGGACATATTCTCCGTCAACTTTTTTCAACTTGTCTCGATAGAAAATAATACGCTTTCCATTCAGCAAATAAATATCAGAATATCCATCTCTAACCTGTCTTAAAATTTCATTCGGTTTGTTACGGGATTCATCAATCATAGCTCTGGTTTCTGCGCCGACGCTGTTATAATCAGGATTTACCAGCTGTATTACAGACTCGCAGTGTTCCAAAACGAATTGATCCATCTGTTCCGGATAGCTTTTTAATAAATGCTCGCGCTTCCTTTATAGATAATTTTCTCTCTTCAGCAAACGCTTCGGTGAGCGTGATAAGATTCCACGAAGGGAAAGGATCATTAATGTTGGTGATAAAATTCCCATAGCGCTTGTCGCGGCTGCCTCTGTTAGTATACAATCGATTTGGATGCCAGTGTTCCTTTGATTTAGAATAAATCAGTATAAAATTTGTTGTAGTAACGCAGCCGGGATTTATTGCCTTATGACCAGTGGCAGCTCCCTGTTTAAATGTAATCAGATAAAGACGGTTTTGCTTTCCGAATATTTCATCTAAAAGGAGCGTTAAATACGGAAGGTTCTGATCATCAATATGAACGAACAATGTCCCATCGTCTTTCAAAAGAGTATGGATAATTTGCAAACGGCTTCTCATTAAATCTAACCATATTGACATTTCGAGGTTATCATCATAATTTTCAAATGCCTGACCTGTATTAAATGGTGGATCAATATAGATGCACTTTACCTGTCCGGCGAATTTGCTCTCCAGCGCCTTCAGCGCCAGCAGATTATCTCCGTGGATCAGCATATTCTGCGTATCCGGGTCGGCTGCGGTGTTGGACAGTGCCGTGTTTTCAATCAGCAGGCGCGGCTCTACCCGAATCGGTTCGTCCTTGCCGTACCATGTCAGTTCCAGCTTATTGGCCATATTTCTGCCACCCTTCCTTTGCCGCAAGTGCTGCAAGCTGATTCTCTAAATTATAACGAATATCGGAATCTGTTGCCTGTTCAAAGGGACGAGTCTCCGTTGCTGGCAGCGCTGCGATTGCAACAAAAATCTCCGGGTGCTTTGCGTTGTTCTGAATGACCTGTTTCTGCGCTGCAGAACAGTCAATCGGATTCTTCTGCAATTCATTCCATGTATCCAGAATGTCCTTTTCCAAATCCGTAATATATTGTTTCTGCCGCAAATAGGCAATCAATAAACTGTAATCCATCCGTTATCCTCCTCCGTGTCCGTTGCTTGCGAGGTCCGTATCAGCAATCAGTTGAACTTTTTCAACTGCTGCTATGTTGCTGTTTTTCTCTCGCTCCAAAGCCTCATCCAGCTTGTACATCAGCATACTGGCAAATATTAACTGCCGTGCTGCATTCTCTGCTGTAATGGAATCATTTTCGTGGGCCTTTGGGTTTCGCAAGGCAGCCGCTGCTCCGGCAAACATATCCATAAATCCTCGTTGAACATTTTCACCTGTATCCGTTGAGGTATCTGCAATCACTATCTTAGGAGATTTGGCCGAAAACACTGTTTGCATAAGAGGGTAACCATCCAACTGCTTTCCGTCCTTTCCTCTAAGCTCTGGGAAAAGCTTTTTTGACTCTGGCATTTATTTCGATAAAGGCACTGCGCGCAGATTCAAAATAATGGCCATCTTGATACAGTGACCGTGCCACCCGAATAATATCCGGGTGAACCAGCTTCCAGTCAACAGCAAAATGGAGTCCCAGTTCCCTGCGCTTCAAGGCATCTAATTGAATCAAAATTGTGTTGCCTTCTCCCACTGCCATTCTCTGCGTTGAGGTGTAAACAAGATTACGGGAAATGATTTTCCACTCGTCACTCTCTTCAAAGTGATTTTCGTAAATGTACTGAATTAGGTCACAATGAAATTGATTATACTCCGGCGTATCAAAGCGAACTGGTGTTTTAATGGAAAAAAGGTTTTTCATCTGCCCAATTAAAGAATCAATTGTAATCATTGTGTGACTCCTTTCCGCGCCATGTTAGTTCCAAATGTTGGATATTGTATTCCCTTCGATTTCTGTACACAGCACGCAACCGCCTCGAAAGGCTTTGTTTGTAATAAATTTCACTCACACAGTCTCTGATACGCCTTGCGAACAGTTTTCGCCATCAAGATTCTACGCTGACTCAGAAACTCCATGTATTCCATACCTTCGAAGTTTTTTTTGGCAAAGCATGTTCCTCACATGCTTTGCGGTAACCATCTTCACCAAGTTTTTGGCGGTAATGATAGACATAGTCTTGAGGGGCTTTGTCCGAAATCTCAATATTGGAGGCGTAGTCGAGATAGGTAAAATTTGCAATCTGGTTTCTGTCACGGTCACTGGTAAACCCAATTCCAGACAGATAGTTCTTCGGGAAGATATGGTGTCTATCAATCGCGTTCTTTGTTCCGCTGGATCCCATAATAAAGTATTTGGACACCGGAGTGTTGCTGAACAGCATGGGTGTATTGAGTACAATCTGAGCTGCTATATATCCATACCATGCAGGCGAAATAGCTGCCGCACTGTTCATCTCATTAGGCAGTGTCAAGCTGAAGTAATCGTCCGTGAAGTGCGTTTCGATAACACGGTCAATATAGGCAATGAACTCTCCTGCAGTATGAACATCACGCAGATCCGCAAGCTGCTTTTCAACTTCGGACTCTGTGGAGCCGGTGTAGAAATATGTAATAGTGCTCATAAAGAACCACTTGCTGATGCACTTCTTAAGCTGTGCAGCATCCAGCTTGTAGTCATATTTAGCAATCAGGTAAAGAACATAACTGAAAACAACCGCATTGGAGGAGGCAATCAGCTTGTCACTGATATATCCAGCCTCGGCTACGATGTTGATAAAGTTGTGCCAGTTATTCAGGTTCATGACCTTATCCAGAGCATCCTTGAAAATCTGGAGATTATCATGACGCACTTTATCGGAAAACTTTCCGGTTTCCAGATTCTTGCCCCTTAACAGCATATAGGCATATTTCAGCCGAGCGCGTTTAAAACCGAAACCGACGGCCATGCGAATCAGATGAGGAGGATCGATTGCCAAAAGCGTGTTGTACGAGGTATTGGCAGCCGGAACTCTGGACGCTGCCGCAAACGCATTGATCTTATCGCTGGTTTCATTCTCATAAACGGAAATCAGTGTCTGGATGAAGTTATTTTCCGTCAAGCTCTGACCACCAGAGTTGACCCGGACAAAAATATCTGCAACGTCTTCCTCATCTGCGTTATAGCTGATCTCCAAAGTAGGCAGAGAATAATCAGACAGATTCAGTAGAGCATTGATGCTATCCTCAATCCTGTCTTCTTCCTCATCTGTCAACAGCGGGAACCCCTTCTTACTCCGGCCTTCGTTAGCCTCCTTGATAAAATAACGCCGCAGAGAGCTGATGGAATTATCCTCTTTTGCCAGGAAAACATCACTGATGCGGCTGATCCACTCCGTGTCCTTTTCATATGCCTGAGACCATACGGCAAATTCACGAGTCAGCGGATTATAGGAGATTTTTATCTGCTCACGCCAGACACGGAATATATTCGGAATACCACTTCCAGCACGCTCACCAATATCAATCAGATTGAACATCTTCAGCATCGTTCCGTTCCGCGGATCAGAAACACCACCGCTTTTTGCGGCATCAATTTCGATGCGGAAGCTGCCCGGATTAGACATCGTAATGCTATTACGCTTTTTGATGATGACCAGCCCCTGCCTGCCGTAATAATCAGCATTGACCAAACAGTTGGCCAGCGCTTCGCGCAGTGCCTGATGCACCGTAGTATCATCCAGGCCCGAACGTATCATCCCCCCGTCCATCTTAAACGGCACCTTGATGTCCTGGATCAGCTTGTTATAGACACGGAAATAGAAGTCATACACATTACCGCTCCAGTCACCGGAAGACGAAATGATACGATCTGTCCAACGGGTATCAGCATCATACTGCTCCTGGTAATCCAGAAAGTAAGCGTTGAATTCCCGCACAATATCGTACTCGTTGCCAAACATGAGAAGTCCTGCGGAGGTAGGATGCTTCTTTCCGTCAGGGCCGATGCCCACAGCACCCAGCTTCAGGAGGAAATCTTCATCCTCCAAGGCTTCCCACACATGGCCGGGTCGAGAAAGGCGCATTCTCTGGCGGTAGCTGCGGATGCTTTCCTGGTTGAACACCGTCAAGTCCATTTCGCTCAGAATGAGCATGTCTTGCGTTTTCACGGATGCGTCCCGCACCATGGCCTGATATTCTTCCTTGGTGCAGCGGTAGTCGCCCTCACCGTTACGGCGGTATGTGCAGAGCGGATTGCCGTCCACATACACCGGTTTATAGGAGCGCTCGGCACGGGGGACATTGATGACCACGATATGGTTGCCGTCGACTTCCTGAACAAATACATCCTTGGATGACAGCACATTCACGCTGGTCTTGTTGGGATTGTTGACGATATCCCAGAACTCCTTGATGAGTTTCTCCGGGTCAGGCAGATCCACAGTGCGGAAGGATTTGTCGGTCAGCTCCTCCACGCCCAGCAGGATAATGCCGCCGTGGGTATTGGCGAAGGCAGAATAGGTTTCCCAAATGCTTTTGGGCAGGCCACCAAGAGCTTTCTTCGCCTCGATGCGGTTGTTCTCCCGATACTGCTCGATTTTGGAAAAGTCAATCATGGTTTTCCTCCTTTACGAGCTCTATGATATCGCAGAAGTCGCAATCCAGTACGGTACAGATTTTCGTCAGAATCTCTGTACTGACATGCTGGTTCTTGCCCAGCTTGGCAAGGGCGGTCGTAGACATGCCGGTAGCCAGACGCAGATCCTTTTTTTTCATGTTTTTATCAATCAGGAGTTTCCACAGCTTATTATAACAAATCGTCATCGTAACACCTCGTGTCAGAGTATACACTAATACGGGTTAATTCTAACACAGCAGCTTCAGTTTGTCTATTGAAAATCCAATTTTCAGATTCGTGATGTCCTTTCCAGACAAGAGATTTTGAATTATAAACTGGCAAAGGATAACCACAGGAATGCTTTTTTGCTCCCCTGCGGTTATTTCTTTGTTTATGCGGCGCAATTTTTGAGGTCAACCCATGATGCCGATTTTGTTCCCATTTTCGTAAATGTCCGCGCCGTATTCGCAGTGATTTGGCCCTTGGTATTCCAGCCAACCGAAGCCCTCCACATAGACCATATCGCCGGGTTGCAGATCAGTGACCGCCTGCGCCGGGGCGGGTACGGGAGTAGGTTCCGAAGCATGTTCCGATTCAGCCGTTGGTCGTGCGTTTGAAGCTACGGATGCTTCCACTGGTGCAGGCTCCGGCTCATTGGTGGTTTCATGGGGAGGCTCCGGCTGCAGACTCTCAGTTTTTTCTTTCTCTGACGGTGGTGTTGCTTCGAATTTTTCTTCGCGTTCTGCAACGGTCGCTTCTGGAGCGCTTACGGCGGGTGATTGGGGCGGTGCGGGTGTTCCCCCGACCGTTTCAGCCTGCGGCCACACGGCGGCACACAGGGCGAGACAGGCGGTAAATACTGCGGCGATGGTGATTCTATTTTTCATTTTGTTTCCTCCTCTTTGGATGTAAAATGATTGAGTTCTGTGGACAACTCACCTTTTGCGGAATAGCTATCAGAACTTCAGAAGACTATCCAGAATATTTGCCGCCTGCTGCAGTTCGCTCTGGGTGGCTTTATCAGGCATTTCCTCATCCTTTTTTGCTGTGCGGGGCAGATAGGGTTCATAGTTCTGCCGGGTGATCGTGGGGCGGTAGTGTCCAAGCATCTGCGCCAACTCCTTGGCATCCATGCCGTTCTTTAGAGCAAGGATGGCGCAGGTATGGCGGAGATCCGTGAATCGGATATGGTCGAGGCCCGCTTCCTTGATGATCTCCTTGTGCATCCGGCGCACCATCTGCGGCGAGTAGGGCTTCAGCGTGGCCGGATGCATAAACATGAGCGGGCTGCTGGGGTGCTTGTCGTGTTCCCTGATTAGGAGGTCGATTACCTCTGGTGTCAGTGCTATCGTCCTTGTCTGACTGCCGTACTCCACCAGCTCTCGCCGTACCACGGCACGGTTTTCCGCAACGGTCAGCGACCTTTTTTTCATATCCAGGTCACTCCATTTCAGGGCGATGAGCTCGCCTTGGCGAATGCCTGTCGTCAGCGCCAACATGAACATGGGGAGGTAGCCCAATTGCTCGGCGGCGTCCAGATAGTCCTCCATCTCCAGAGGCGTCATGATATCTGCCTTCACCGTCGTGGATTTGCGGTAGTGGAACGACTTGGCAGGATTCTCTGTTATGAGGCCATCCCGCATGGCTTGGTCCAGGCATTGCTGAAGCAGGCGGTGGATGTGCCGCATGGTTTCTTCTCCCAAGCCAGAGCTGCCGGGTCGATGATTGCCGAAGCGCTTCCGTTCCTCCAGAAATTCTCCAACCATCTCCGATGTCAATTCAGAGAGGAGCACATCTCCCAAGCCGGGGAGGATATGGTTCTTGAATACATAGTTGTGTGCCGCATAGGTGGTCGGCCTGCTCTGATGCTTATCATAGGTTCCCTGCCAGAAGCTGATGTATTCCCGAAGTGTCATATTCCCACCTCCATACATTGGCGCTGCAGATCCCGGAATGCTGCCCACGGGAGCCTGGCCTGTTTCAGGATTTTCTTGTGTAGATAGTAGAACTCGTATAGCTTATACGGCGCTCCGGTTTTGGAATTGAGGAACACATAGGGCGAGTCAGCTTCCGGTATCTGCTTCAGCAGATGCACCGCTTTTTCGTTGAGAGTCAACAACCGCCGGCCTTTGAGGATGTACCTGTAGCGGACATAAAAATCGGCCCACGACAAGGTGATCAGTTCACATTGCCGCAGGCCGCTTGATAGTCCTGTATAGATGACGGGAAGTACTCCGAGCTGCTCCGCTGCGTTCAGGTAACGCTGGAGCTGCCCCAGGCGCAGAGGGGCTGTTTTGTATTCCTCTGCCTTGGGCTCCTGGCAGAGCCGTACTGGGTTGTAGGGAATAAGTTGGTCCTGTGCCGCTTCATCCATACACCGGCGCAGGAGCAGGTGGACACACCAGACGCTTCTGGCGCCGAGTCCCTGGCTTCGCAGGCTGTTGTAGAAATCCGTTACCACCTGCTCCGTCAGGTCAGAGAGTGCCACACTCCCGATACCGGGGAGGATGTGGCTGTAAATCAGATTGCGGTACCCGCCCTCGGTGTTGCCGTTCCATTTGCGTCGGTTCGCGGTGAACCAGTAGTCGCACCATTGCCCGACCGTCAGTTCGTTTTCTTTCTGCATATCATCGCCTCCTTTTGGCAAACGAACAATATCACAGAAAGCAGGAAATAGCTACTAAAAAGAACAGAATATCCGCAGAACAAAGCTGTTCCAAATAATGCCGTTATCATTCGGAATAATACAGTTGATTTTATTCGGAATAGTGGTTATAATGTTCTTGACGAACTGCAATGGAGGTGTTCCAATATGACGATCAAAGAAGCGGCTGCCGCTTGGGGGATCACCGAACGGCGGGTCAATGCGCTTTGCAAAGCCGGACGCATTTCCGGCGCGTATAAGGAGGGCAGGCAGTGGTTTATTCCGGACAGCACGCAAAAGCCGATGGATAAGCGCGGTCACCGGAGTGCGATGGAGCCCGCAGTATCATCTGCGCGCAAGCCGTTGCCCATTGGCGTATCTGATTACCGGGACACCTGCAAAAGCTACTACTATGTAGACAAGACCTTAATGATCAAAGAGTTTCTGGACGAGCGCCCCAAAGTATCCCTATTTACCCGCCCCAGACGCTTTGGCAAGACGCTTAACATGGATATGCTCCGCACTTTCTTTGAAAAGACGACCGAGGACACTTCCGTTTACTTCAGAGATAAGAAAATCTGGTCCTGCGGAGAATCCTATCTTGCCCACCATAGAAAGTACCCTGTGATCTTCCTGTCCTTCAAGGATGTTAAATACACCTCTTGGGAAGAAACCTATCAGACGCTCCAAAAGCTGATCGCACAGGAATTCCGCCGTCACGACGAGTTGGCATCCAGCTCTGCGCTTAGTGATTACGAAAAAGAGGAATATTCCCTTCTTGCAACAGAAGCCGCTGACGAAGTGGAATATCAAATGTCCCTGCGGACACTGACGCTGCTCCTCCATAAGCACCACAATGTCGCACCTATCGTCATCATTGACGAATATGACACTCCCATTCAACAGGGCCATGTGAGCGGCTTCTACGACACGATCATCGGGTTCATGCGAAACCTGTTCTCCGGTGGTCTGAAGGATAATCCGCATCTGAGCTATGGTTTCCTGACCGGCATCCTGCGTGTTGCCAAGGAAAGTATCTTCAGCGGCCTGAACAACTTGAAGATCAACTCGATTTTAGACGAACGCTACAGTGAATATTTCGGCTTCACTTCAAGCGAAGTACATGAGATGGCGGACTACTATCATGCTTCTGATAAATATCAGGAGCTTTGCGAGTGGTATGATGGTTACCTTTTCGGCAATACCGAGATTTTTAATCCCTGGTCTGTCATTGGATACTTCAATAATAACTGCCGTCCCAAAGCATTCTGGCAGTCTACGGGAAGCAATGACATCATCCGCGAGGTGCTGGCTTCTGCAACGCCGGATATTATGGAGCGTCTGGAGCTGTTGATGAAGGGCGAATCCTTCGTTACGCACATTGACACCGGCGTCATTTATCCGCAGATCCAGAATGATCCGTCCTCCGTTTACAGCTTCCTGCTGGTGGCAGGTTATTTGAAGGCTGTGAGCTGCGGCCAGTCTTACGGCGAGGATTATATGTGCGAAGTGGCTCTGCCCAACAAAGAGATTTCTTTCGTCTACAGCAAGGAGATCCTCTCTCAGCTTGAGAATATTATTCCTCGTTCCGTTGCTATTGCTATTCAGGAAGCTATCTACAAGGCAGATATCAACTCATTGCAAAAAACCTTGGAGAAGTTTCTGCTCCAAACAATAAGTTTCCACGATGCTGCCAACGAAACATTTTACCATGGTCTGATATTGGGTATGTGTGCTGTGATGGACAACAGCTATCGCATTACCTCCAATCGCGAAGCTGGTGATGGACGATTTGATATTCAGATGCTTCCTTTGAATAAGCGGCTTCCTGGTATTCTGATTGAATTAAAGGCTGGAAAAGACCGCTCTGAAGCACAGCTTGAAGCCCTTGCTAATGTTGCATTGCAACAGATTAACGACCGTGCATACAGCGTTGATTTGCAGGCAATGAATGTTACGTCAATTATAAAAATCGGCATTGCATTCTCTGGTAAAAGAACACGCATTGCTGCTGAAAGGCAAAACATCGAATAAATATCTTCGCTCAGCAGGCTGGCTATCATCCAAGTCAGCCTGCTGTTTCTTTGTCGTCGGGTTTATTTCCTTGTTTATGCGGCGCAGTTTCTGAGCTGCTCTCTGCGGCAAAAAGCACCTGCTGTTGGAGGTAAACCCGGTCGGAAGCACTTTTAATATACAGAATTCAATCCCACACAAATCCCAAAAGCCGAGAGCGGTGGCTGAAGCAAACAGGGCAAAAAAGTTCCAAAGAGGAACTGTTGGAGCGACAGAAAGCGCCAAAGAGGGCGCAACAGGGCTTCCTGAAGGTTCAGACATAGGTTTGGGTCCACGAGGGAGCGCTGCTTTGGCGTGCTGGCCGGGATGGATTTTATCCTGATCTCCACCTACGGTCCCGAGGGCGAAGCCCCGGAACTGGTGCTGTACCAAGAAGCGTTAAGACGCCTGCGTGCCGCTTGATAAAATCACGAAAACATGAGGACTTTAAGCGATGAAACAGAAAATCAAAGTGCTTTTTATCTGCCACGGCAACATCTGCCGCAGCCCAATGGCCGAGTTTGTGATGAAGGACATGGCGGCGAAAGCCGGGCAGGCAGAACGATTTGAGATCTCGTCTGCGGCGACGAGCACCGAGGAGATCGGCAACCCGGTCTACCCGCCTGCACGGCGCAAGCTGGCCGAGCATGGCATAGGCTGCGCGGGAAAAACCGCCCGCCAGATGACGCAGCGGGACTACGAGTACTACGATCATCTCATCGCCATGGACCGCAGCAACCTGCGCAACATGCAGCGGTTTGTGGGCAGCGACCCAGCGGGAAAGGTGAGCCTGTTGATGGACCACACCGCCCGCCCCCATGGCCGACCCAGCTTCAGCACGGCGGTAAAGGCTTCGCTGGGCAGGGTCAGGGTGCGCGGCGCGCTGGAAGCCCAGTTGCCCCGGCGCATCTTCTTTTTACCGGCGGTTCGCTGGGCTTTTGGCGCATCTTCTTTTGCAGCTTTGCTTTTTTACGGGTAATATCGCCGCCATAGCACTTGGCCAAAACATCCTTGCGCACGGCCTTGACTGTTTCGCGGGCAATGATCTTGCCGCCCACGGCCGCCTGGATGGGAATTTCAAACAGCGCGCGGGATGTTCTCCTTCAGCTTTTCGCAGATGCGGCGCCCCTTGGCGTAAGCGTTATCCGCAAATACGATCATCGAAAGCGCATCCACGATCTCGCCGTTCAGCAGGAAGTCTAGCTTGACCAGCTCGGACTGGTGCCAGCCCTCCCACGCATAGTCATAGCTGGCGTAACCGCGGCTGCGGCTCTTGATGGCGTCAAAGAAGTCATAAACAATCTCGCCCAGCGGAATCTGGTAATGCAGGTCCACGCGAGTCTCATCCAGGTAATCCATCGCAATCAGGGTGCCGCGCTTTTGCTGGCACAGATCCATCAGCGGGCCAACATAATCGTTGGGGGTGTAAATGTGGGCATCCACAAATGGTTCTTCCGCCTTGGCAATGCGGGCCGGGTCGGGATAGGCGGAGGGGTTATCGATCACTTCCACCGTGCCGTCCGTCAAGGTCAGCCGGTACTGAACACCGGGGGTGGTGGTGATCAGGTCAAGGTCAAACTCGCGCTCCAACCGCTCGGTGATGATTTCCATGTGCAGCAGCCCAAGGAACCCGCAGCGGAAGCCGAAGCCCAGGGCCGCACTGGTTTCCGGCTCAAAGCTCAAGGCGGCATCGTTCAGCTGCAGCTTTTCCAGCGCATCTTTCAAATCAGGGTAGTCGGCGCCATCGGCGGGGTAAATGCCGCAGAACACCATCGGCGTTACCTGGCGGAAACCGGGCAGAGCTTCCGCCGTGGGGGCTTCGGCCAGGGTGATGGTATCGCCCACGCGGGTATCGCGCACGGTTTTGATGGAGGCCGTCAGGTAGCCGACTTCACCGGCCTCCAGCTTATCGCAGGGGGCCAGGGCGGTAGCACCCATGTGGCCCACTTCCACCAGCTGGAAGGTTGCGCCGGTGTTCATCAGCTTGATGGTATCGCCGGGGCGCACGGTGCCTTCAAACACGCGCACATAGACGATAACGCCCTTGTAGCTGTCGTAAATGGAGTCAAAGATCAGGGCTTTCAGCGGGGCATCGGGGTCGCCCTGCGGGGCGGGAACATCCTGCACCACGCGTTCCAGCACTTCGCGGATATTGATGCCCATCTTGGCGCTCACGCGCCGGGGCATCCATGCAGGGCAGACCGATGACATCCTCCACCTCTTTGGCGGCGGCATCCGGGTCAGCGCTGGGCAGGTCAATCTTATTCAGGATGGGCACAACTTCCAGGTTGTGGTCAATGGCCAGGTAGCAGTTGGCCAGCGTCTGGGCTTCCACGCCCTGGCTGGCATCCACCACCAGGATGGCACCCTCACAGGCAGCCAGGCTGCGGCTGACTTCGTACTGAAAGTCAACGTGGCCCGGCGTGTCGATCAGGTTGAACTCGTATTCCTTGCCGTCATCGGCGTGGTAGTGCATGGTAACGGCGCGGGCTTTGATGGTAATGCCGCGCTCGCGTTCCAGCTCCATGTCGTCCAGAATCTGGTCCTCCATGGTGCGCTTGTCCACGCTGTCGGTCAGCTCCAGAATACGGTCCGACAGTGTGGACTTGCCGTGGTCAATGTGGGCAATGATACAAAAGTTGCGAATATTGTCGCGTGCCATCAGGTCTCCTCCAAATCGTTCCAGATACGCACCGGCGCGCCGTCCCGCAGGTAAACACGGGGAACCCGGCGGCTGATGCCGCAGATAATTTCATAGTTGATGGTGCCGGTCTTAGCTGCAATGCTGTCGGCGGTATCTGCGCCGATCGCAGCGTTTTCAGGGCCGAATACCGTTACTTCATCATTCATTTTAACATCGGGGATGTCGGTCACATCCACCAGGGTCTGATCCATGCACACCCGGCCGATTATCGGGGCGGGCTTTCCGCGGATGCTCATAACCCCCGCATTGGGGTTGCCATTGCTGCCGGAAAGCGCGCGGGGGTAGCCGTCCGCATAGCCAACGCATACGGTGGCAACCTTGCGGGGTGTGTTGGCTGTGTAGGTGCGGCCATAGCTCACGCTCTCACCGGGTAAAAGGTCCTTCACAAATGCCACAACGCTTTTCAGCGTCATGGTGGGGCGCAGGCCGTCAAAATGCACTTCCGGGCTGGGGTCCAGCCCATACAGGATAATGCCTGCGCGGGTCAGGCTGTGGTGCCATTCCGGGTAGCGCATTTGTGCGGCAGAGTTGGCGCAGTGGATGGTGTGCAGGGCAACGCCGTCCGCCTGCAGCCGCTGCACGGCGCCTGGCTCAAAGCAGGCGGTGCTGGGCATCCTCCGCCAGCGTTGCAGCGTGGGCAGGGTTTTCCGGCAGGATGGTGCTGTCAGATGATGCCACGGCAAAATGCTGCAAAACCGTATCGTCTTGGCGGTGGCTACGTCACCGTGGCCGTAGGCATCGGCCTTGACAACGGCGCAGACCGGCCCGCCGACCGCCTGCCTGATGTATGCGAAATTGTGGCGCAGTGCATCCAGATCGATCTCAGCCCAGCAATGTTTTTCAAACTTCATATCCATTCACCCCTTTATAGCCTATTCTCCCTGTCCTACCCTTTAAAGATTTATTATATCACACTTTTCCTGGCTGTACAATGACAGAAAATCAGTTTTCCGCGTCGGAATCGGTCTCCGACCATTTGCCGTGGACGCGCTGCACGCCCACCACACGCAGTTTGGAGTGGAGGAAGTGCTGCTCGCGATACAGGCTGAAGTAGCTGGACATCATGTAGGAGACGGCACAGGCCAGGGCGAACAGCTCAATGTTCTGCCCGCCGAACACCTCGATGGCCAGGCAGCAGGACGCCAGCGGGCTGTTGGTACAGCCGCAGAACAGTGCCACCATGCCCAGCGCCGCGCCCAGGCCGGGGGCCAGCCCCAGCAGCGGGGCCACCGCGCAGCCAAAGGTCGCGCCGGTGAAGAAGATGGGTACGATCTCGCCGCCCTTGAACCCGGCCCCCAGTGTGATGCTGGTGAACAGCATCTTGAGCAGGAAAGCATACGGCACCGCCTGCCCGGCGATGGCGGCTGCAATAACATTGGCGCCCGCGCCGTTGTAATCGGTGGTGCCCAGCAGGGTGGTCAGCGCGATGATAAGCGCACCGCCGACCACCACCCGCAGATAGGCATTGGGGAACAGCTTTTTATACAGCTTCGGCGCGGCGTGGATCACCTCACAGAAAGCAATGCTCAACGCGGCCAGCAGCAGGCCCAGCAGCAATACACGGATCAGGTTACCCGGCGTAGGGGCGGCATAGTCGGCCACCGCAAAGGCGGTGGGGGCCAGCCCCATACCGCTGCTGATCCACACGCCGATCAGCGCCGAGATCAGGCAGGGCAGCAGCGCTGCGTACTGCATGGAGCCGACGTCGACGACTTCCAGCGTAAATACGGTAGCGGCCAGCGGCGTACCAAATACAGCGGAAAACGCCCCCGCCATGCCGCACATGGTCATCAGGCGGCAGTCCCGGGCCTCCAGCTGCAGTCTCCTGCCGATCTGCCCGGACAGTGAACCCCCCAGCAGCAGGGCAGCGCCCTCACGGCCGCTGGAACCGCCGAACAAATGGGTGATGACGGTGGCTACAAAGATGAGCGGGGCGGTACGCAGGGAAAGCGGCTTATGCTCCCGCACCGCGACAAAAATTTGGTTGGTGGAGCCGCCGCCATCAGGGTCAAAATGCTGGTACAGGAACACGATAACCAGGCCGCCCAGCGGCAGCAGATAGATCAACCGCGGGTCAGCCGTGCGCAGGGCGGTCGCTTTGTTGAGCGCCAGCCCAAACATTGCGCCAAACGGCCCCACTACACAGCCCACCAGCGCAGCCAGGATCACCCATTTAAAGCAGACATACAGGTACCCCAGGCTGCTGCGCAGATACCGCAAGATTTTTTTCATAGACGACCTCCCCCAGGCAACAAAATACACCCCCGATTATACTCCCGCCGGGGGAAAAAGACAACATCTGCCAAAACAGGACTGGCGTTGCCTGTGCGATGCCAGCCCTGTTTGACTTGTTTACAATATACGTTGTTACGCCGTCACCGGCTGCTGATTGAAAATTTTCATCGATTGTTTGTAGCAGTGGATGAAGTAGATAATTTCGGCAAAGCCCGTCAACGCCCAGGAGCAGGGGTAGAGCAGATACAGCGCCGGAATGGTGTGGAAGCAGGCGAAGATCGTGTAGACCCACGCCACGCGGAAGACGCAGGACCCCATAATAACGATGATGGTCGGTACCACGGTTTTGCCAAGGCCCCGGGAGGCGGCGATGGTGCAGTCCATAAAGGCAGAGATGCAGTAGGCCAGGCCCATGACCATGATGCGCTTCATGCCGGCATCGATGACGTCCGGCTCGGTGGTGAAAAGCGCGAGGAACTGCCGCCCGAAGAGCAGCAGCCCGCCGCCCAGCACCAGGCCCACACCGAAGCCGTAGGCCAGGCTGATGAAGTAGCTTTTCTTGACGCGGTCCAGCTTGCCCGCGCCGTAGTTCTGGCTCATAAAGCTGGCGCACGCCATGTAGAAGGCGGCCATAGCGTCGTAGATCATGGCGTCGGCATTGGCAGCGGCCGAGTTGCCCTTGACCATCAGCGAGTCAAAGGAGTTGACGCCCGCCTGGATGAACAGGTTGGCGATGGCAAAAACTGCGTTCTGGAACCCGGCAGGCACACCCAGCAGCAGGATGCGCTTGGTCATACCCAGGTCCAGCTTGATAGCGTGCAGGTCCAGTGCGTAGCAATCCTGCACTTTGGTCAGTGCGCGCAGAATCAGCCCGGCAGACATGCACTGGGAGATGGCACTGGCCAGCGCCACGCCCATGACGTTGAGCTGGCAGACGATAACGAAAAACAAGTTGAGGACGATGTTCAGCACACCGGCGATGGACAGGTAGACCAGCGGCTTTTTCGTGTCACCAATGGCACTGAACACCGCGTTGCCGAAGTTATACAGCGCCAGGGCGGGCATACCCAAAAAGTACACGCGCAGGTACAAAATGGCACCGGGCAGCAGGTCCGGCTTGGTGTTGAGCAGTTCCAGCAGCGCAGGCGACCCCAGCAGGCCGACAAACAGCAGAATGACACCCGCAATAAAGCTGATGATGAGTGCCGAATGGACGGTCTTTTTGACATCGCCCGGGTGCTTGGCGCCGTAAAAGCGGGCCACCAGCACGTTGATGCCGTTGCTCAGGCCGATCAAAAAGCCGGTGAACAGCGTGACAAAGATACTGGTGGACCCCACCGCGCCCAGCGCCGTAGACCCAGCAAACCGCCCGACGACCGCCACGTCTGACATGTTGAACAGCACCTGCAGCAGGTTGGACAGGGCCAGCGGCAGGCTGACGAGGAGGATCTGCTTCGCCAGCGGCCCCTCGGTCAGGGTTTTTGCATTTTTCATGGTTCCGATTTCCTCAATTTTTCCTTACACAACACCCCCGCATTGGGGCGAACATTCCTGATTATATCAAGTTTTTATGCCTTTGGAAAGAGGTTTTTGCCAGATTTTGGCGGTTTTTAAAAAGCAGCAAAAAAAGAACCGCCCGGCGCAAATGATATGAACCCCAAAAGTTAGACAAAAAACAAATTAAGCGGCCCCAACGGTCTGAATCCTGTATTGCACAGGGCTCAGGCCGTTTAGTTTTAATTTGATTCGGCGATTGTTGTAATAGTCGATGTAATCGACAATAGCCTTTTCAAGCTGGTCAATGGAATCAAATTTTTCCAGATAGAACAGTTCCGTCTTGAGCAGTCCGAAGAAGTTCTCGGCAACTGCATTGTCCAGACAAGTGGCTTTCCGAGACATACTTTGCGTAATTCCTTTTGCTTTCAGTAGATTCTGGTAGGACTTCATCTGGTATTGCCAGCCCTGATCCGAATGCAGAATCAGATTGTCAACCTTGTCCGGCAGCTTTTGAAAAGCACCTTCCAGCATATCCGTGATTTGCTTAAAGTTCGGATGGCGGCTCAGATTGTAGCTGACAACTTCGCCATTGAACAAATCAAGAATTGGAGACAGGTAGAGTTTCTGGTCGTTCACTTTGAACTCGGTAACATCTGTGACCCATTTCCGATTCGGCTGGTTTGTCTTGAAATGCCGTTCCAGCAGGTTTGGAGCTACTTCTCCAACTTCGCCTTTGTAAGAACTGTACTTCCTTTTTGAACGAACCTGACAGACTAAACCAAGCTGCTTCATGAGTTTCCGAACCGTCTTGTGGTTCACACGAATATCGTTGTTATGCAGTTCTTTTGTGATTCTGCGGTATCCGTATCGTTTTTGTTCTCGTTGAAGATTATAACAATCTGTTCCTTTACCATCTGGTATTTGGCAGGATTCTGAGACTGGTGCAGATAGTAGTAGAACGTGCTGCGAGGAAGTCCGGCAAGTTGCAGCAGTGCTTTCAGCGGGTATTTCTGCCTCAGTTCCTGAACTACTTGTGCTTTCTGTTTTGGCGTTCCTCTTCCAGCACCAAGGCATTCAATTTTTTTAAGTAGTCTATCTCCATCCGAAGCCTTTGATTCTCTGCAATAAGGTCTTCTTCTACTTGCTTGTTCAGTTTTGGTTTCCGGCCTTTCTGTGTCCCACTGGCTACACAAGCTCGACCCCGGCGCTCTGTTAGAAGTGCTTCTTCTCCTTCCTCCCAATAAATGCGCTCCCAGTCCCTGAGTGTACGGTCCGAAATGCCATATTCTCTGGACGCTCCCTTAAAGCTCAGGTTTTCTCTGTGGATTCGTTTAATGATTTCTACCTTCTGCGTTCCGTTGTACTTCCGATATCCTTTTGGCATACAAAAACACCCCATTTCCTAAACAGTATACCATACTGTCTAACAAATGGGGTGCAGTTCAAAAATCGGGCGGTCTTTTTATCTGCAAAATCAGGGAAAATCAGGCTTCTTCAACCTGTTTTTCTTTTTGGGCCTTGATGACTTTCAGGCGGCTGAATTCTTCGCGTTCGCGCTCGCCCAGCACCTCGTCGATGGACTTGATGGTCTTTTGCATCTGGGGGATCTGGACGTTGCCCAGGGCGTTAGCACGCTTCTGGGTCTTTTGGATGGCCTCGGCCAGGCGGATGACGCTGGTCTCCACTTCGGTCAGCTCCACCGTCAGGGTCTTGACCTCGTTGAATTTGAGGTAGGCCACATCCAGCGTGCCGTTGGTGGACTCCAGGTCATAATAAATGCCCAAAGGCGAGGTCGTCTGCAGCGAGAGGGTGGGCAGTTCCACGCCCATGACGCTGCGGGTGCTCAGCCGCAGGCCGTGCTCTACGGGCACGCCGCCGGCGTACTCCCCCACCGAGCCCAGCATGATGTTGGCTTTCTGCAGGGCGTCATACGCCTCGGCGTAGGCAGCCGAGATGCGATCCTGGATGCCTGCGGCGCGGTCGATGAGCTGCATCATTTCGCGCACAAGGATGTTGCGTTTGCGGTCCATCAGGTCATAGCCCTGCTCCGCCAGCGCCAGGCTGCGCTTGGTAGCCATCAGGTTTGATTTTGTGGGGAAAACCTGCTGTGCCATGGTAAACTCCTTTTATTGCTTTGCGTGCTTGGCAATGCGGGCCTTGGCAGGCTCGTAGTACTTGTCCAGCGTAGCATCATCGCAGCGGTCCAGCGCGGCGCGGGGCAGTGCAGCCAACAGCTCCCAGCCCAGGTCCAGCGTTTGCTCCATGGTGCGGTCGGTGTTGCCCTGGCCGATGAACTCCTGCTCAAAGGCACGGCCAAAGGCCATCAGCTGCTTGTCGGACTCGGAAAGTTCTTCCTCGCCGATAACGCTGGCCAAAGCCTTAGCATCCTGCACCTTAGCGTAGCAGGCAAACAGCTGGTTGGACAGGGTGACGTGATCCTCGCGGGTGTAACCGGCGCCGATGCCGTCCTTCATCAGACGAGACAGGCTGGGCAGCACGGAGACCGGCGGATACAGGCCGGTGGCGTCCATACCACGGTCCAGCACGATCTGGCCCTCGGTAATGTAACCGGTCAGGTCGGGGATGGGGTGGGTGATGTCGTCGCCGGGCATGGTCAGGATGGGGATCTGGGTGACAGAGCCCTTGCTGCCCTTGATGATACCGGCGCGCTCGTACAGGCTGGCCAGGTCAGAATACAGGTAGCCGGGGAAACCCTTACGGCCGGGGATCTCGCCCTTGGAGGAGGAGAACTCCCGCAGGGCCTCGCAATAGGAGGTCATATCGGTCATGATGACGAGGACGTTCTTGTTCAGGTCAAAGGCCAGGTACTCGGCCACCGTCAGGGCGGCGCGCGGGGTGATGATACGCTCGATGATGGGGTCGTTGGCCAGGTTCAGCAGCATGACCACGCGCTCCATCGCGCCGCAGCTCTCGAAAGACTCCCGGAAGTAGGCGGCAACGTCGTTTTTGACGCCCATAGCGGCAAAGACGATGGCGAAGTCCGAGCCATCGGCCACGCTGGCCTGACGGACGATCTGGACGGCCAGCTCGTTGTGCTTCATGCCGGAGCCGGAGAAGATGGGCAGCTTCTGGCCGCGGATCAGCGTGGCCAGGCAGTCGATGGAAGAAATGCCGGTGTGGATGTAGTTACGCGGATACACACGGCTGACGGGGTTGATAGGTGCGCCGTTGACATCGCGGCGGGCGGTGGGGTAAATGTCGCCCAGACCGTCGATGGGGCGGCCCAGGCCGTCCAGCACACGGCCGGGCAGCTCGGGGCTGAGGTCCATCATCATGGGATGGCCGGTCAGCACCGTGCGGTTGTTGACCAGGCTTAAGCCGCGGGTGCCCTCGAACACCTGGATGATGCAGCGGTCGCCTTCGACCTCAACCACACGGCCCACGCGGGTGGAGCCATCATCCAGATGCAACTCGGCCATTTCATCATACTGCACGCCTTTTACGCCGTCCAGCACGACCAGACTGCCGTTGATTTGGGAAAGTCCGATATGTTCCAGAATCATGTTATTCCCTCCTCATCAGCCCTGGGCCACAGCGGCCAGTTTGGCATCGATGTCTTTCTGCATGGCGTCCAGCTTCGAGAAGTCGTCGTTGGGCACCTCATACTTCATTTTGACCAGCTCATCAAACAGGCCGGTGGCCAGCAGACGGCTGACCGGCACCTGCTTGGCGACCAGCGCTGCACACTTATCGTACAGGTACAGGATGGTCTCCATCATCTTCAGCTGCTTTTCCAGCGGCACGTAGGTATCCACGGCGTGGAAAGCGTTCTGCTGCAGGAAGCCGACGCGGATAACGCGGGCGATCTCGATGGTCAATTTCTGGTCGTCGGGCAGCACGTCCGAGCCGATCAGCTTGACGATCTGCATCAGGTTATTTTCCTGCAGCAGCAGGTTGGCGACGCGCTCACGGCAGGACATAAAGTCATGGCCGACGTTATCGTAGTACCAGCTGCCCAGGTCGCCCAGGTATTCACTGTAAGAATCGTTCCAGTTGATGGCCGGATAGTGGCGGGCGTAAGCCAGGGACTTATCCAGTGCCCAGAAGCAGCGGGTGAAACGCTTGGTGTTCTGGGTGACAGGCTCGGAGAAGTCGTTGCCCTGGGGGCTGACAGCGCCGATGACGGAGACGGAACCTTCGGCACCGTTCAGCGTCTTGACATAACCGGCACGCTCGTAGAACTCCGCCAGACGGCTGGGCAGGTAGGCGGGGTAGCCTTCATCGGCAGGCATCTCCTCCAGACGACCGCTGATCTCACGCAGGGCCTCGGCCCAACGGGAGGTGGAGTCAGCCATCATGGCGGTGTGGTAGCCCATGTCGCGGTAGTACTCGGCCAGCGTGATGCCGGTGTAGATAGAAGCCTCACGGGCGGCAACGGGCATGTTGGACGTGTTGGCGATCAGCACAGTACGGTCCATCAGGCTCTTGCCGGTGCGGGGGTCCACCAGTTCGCTGAACTCCTGCAAAGCCTGGGTCATCTCGTTGCCGCGTTCGCCGCAGCCGACGTAGATGATGATGTCGGCATCGCACCACTTTGCGATCTGGTGCTGGGTCATGGTCTTGCCGGTACCGAAACCGCCGGGGATGGCAGCGGCGCCGCCCTTGGCCAGCGGGAACATGGTATCGATGACACGCTGACCGGTGATCAGCGGGCGGGGCGAGGTCATACGCTCGGCTGCCGGGCGTGGGGTACGGATAGGCCACTTCTGGCACAGGGTCAGGGTGTGTTCCCTGCCCTTGGCGTCGGTCAGCTTGACGATGGGGTCGTTGACGGTGTAGCTGCCGTTCTCGGCAGCCCAGGTCACGGTACCGCAAACCTCCGGCGGGACCATGCAGCGGTGCTGGATGGCCGGGGTCTCGGGGCAGGTGGCGTAGATCTGGCCGGGGGTCAGGGTATCCCCTGCTTTCACGGTGACGGTCACATCCCACTTGGCGGCGGTGTCCAGAGAAGGCTCGTGGGCGCCGCGCTCGATAAAGCTGCCCATATGGCTCTCGATGGCGGGCAGCGGGCGCTGGATGCCATCGTAGATATTGCGCAGGATGCCGGGGCCCAGCGTAACGGACAGCGGGCCGCCGGTGCTTTCGACAGGCTCGCCGGCTTTCAGGCCGCCGGTCTCCTCGTAAACCTGGATGGTGGTCTCTTTATCGTTCATGCGGATGACCTCGCCTACCAGGCGGGATTTGCCCACATAGACCATTTCCATCATAGCCAGGTCGGTTTTGCCCTTGATGGTAACAACGGGGCCGTTGATGCTGTAAATTTTATTTTCCATAGCTTTGCCCCTCAAATCGTGATCTCCAGCCCTGCGTTCTGCAGGAACCAGTCGTGCTGGGCGTCCAGGCGGGCTTCCAGCGTATCATCGGCAGCCAGGCCGGTGGCGGGGTTGGCAGCGCGCAGGCCGCCCAGGGTGATGGTGTCATCGGCAGCCAGGGCCACACCGGCGGGCAGCTTGCCCTGCAGCAGGGGCAGGTCGGCGGTGCGGGCGTACAGGGTGCCGCTCTCGCCCATGGTCTCGGCCAGGGCGGCAGCACTCTTGACCAGCCAGGCGGCATAGTCCTTGCCGGCGGCAAAGGTGGCCAGCTGGGTGCGGGCGGCGGCGAAGGCATCGGCCGCGATCTGCTGGCGCTGTGCGGCCAGCTTGGCGCGGGCCTGCATGCGGGCGGCGCTCAGCTCACGGTTGGCGCGGGTGCGGGCACGCTCTGTCTCAAAGTGGAGCGTATGCTCGGCCTTGGCCTGCTGGGCCTGGCGTGCCTCGTCCAGCTGGCGGTCGACCTCGGCATCGGTCTCGGTGCGGATGGCGGCGCAGGCGGCTTCGCCCTCGACGCGGATCGATTCCAGGAACCGCTCGGCGCGGGTATCTAATTCATTCATGGTCACACCTCTTAGATTTTAACACCGATGGCCTCGCGGATATAGCGGGTCAGGCGGTCCTTACCGGCAGCACCGCCGCCGGTGGAAGGCACAGTGATAAGCAGCGGCGTACCTTTGGCACGGGCGCTGTCCAGCACCTCGGTGTAGGTCTCGGCGATCTTTTCGGTCACCAGCAGCACAGCGATGTCTGGCTGCTTGGCGGCGTTTTCCAGCGCCTGGCGCAGGTCGGCTTCGCTGCGGGCCACGGTGCCCTCGATACCGGCCAGACGCAGACCGTTCATGGCGTCAGAGTTATCGCTGATGAGAAAGAACCGCATGGCCTTACACCAGCTTGCTCAGGATCATGATGGAGATGACCAGGCCGTACAGGGCGATGGATTCACCCAGGGCCACGAAGATCAGGCTCTTACCGAAGGTCTTTTCGTTCTCGCTGTTGGCAGCGATAGCAGCGGGGGCAGCGGAAGCAACAGCCATGCCGCCGCCGATACCGGCCAGACCGGTTGCCAAAGCAGCAGCCACCAGGCCGATGCTCAGGGAGGAGTTGTGGTCATTGTCGGTGTTGGTTTCGGTGGTCTCGGTAGTGGAAGCGGCGGCAGCGGCCTCGTCGGTGTTGTCAGCAGCCAGGACGCCGAAAGCGCCGCAGCAGGTCACAGCCACAACCAGCAGAATGGTAACGAACAGCTTGTTGAATTTGCTTTTCATAAGAATACCCTCCATGATTTTTATTTTGTGAAATTCCCTCTATGTAGGGATCGATGCTCGCATCGACCCGCGGGCGGATGCAAGCACCCGCCCCTACAGACAAATGCGGATATTTACGCCTTTTTGATATTAAACGCGGTAAACTTGCGACCGCCGCCTTTGTAGCAACGGCTGAACATCTCGTAGAACTCCAGACGGATGCCCTGGATGGCGGAGAGCAGCGCTTCGAGGCAGATGACCACGAGGTTGCCCAGGATGACCACCAGCATATTGTTGGGCGTGCCGGCCAGCGTAAAGACGACCATCATCATGCTGGCATGCACGATGACAAACGCACCCACACGCAGGAAGGAGATCGTGTTGGACAGGTAACTCAGCACCGTCTCCAACAGTTCAAACACGCTCTGCATCAGGTAGTTGCCCATGCCGCCGACAGGTTTCCAGGACTTGCCATCCACCATGGGGGCCAGCAGCTCAGCGAACAGCAGCAGGACCAGGCCCGCTACCATGCCGATGGCGGCCAACACCTGCGGCAGGAAGGTGAACGCGCCCATGTAAGCGCTGGCCAGATCCACACCGCACAGGTAGGTGATGACACCCACCAGACCGTTGGGGGAGAAGATGAACTCACCCCACTCCTTGTGGCGGGCGTGGGTGTACATATTCAGTACCATGGCCGCCAGCACCAGGACAACGCCGATGTAAACGGCGACCATCAGGATGCCGGTGATGGAATCCATGACCGAAACGGGCTTGCCTGCCATGCCAATGGCGTGGTAGAGCGGGTCCAGGGCATCCTCATAGCCGAAGAAGGAACCATAGACCAGGCCGAAGATCGTACTGGAGATGCCGCAGGGGATCATCAGATGGAACAGGTCGTTGTGCTTGACCTTCCACATAAAGGTGCTGAACAGCGCCAGCATGATGCCCTGCCCGACATCACCAAACATCATGCCAAACAGCACGGTGAAGGTGAGCGCTACGAAGCCGGTGACATCTGTCTCGCCATAGGCGGGCAGACCGTACATCTCTACGAAAAACTCAAAAGGGCGGCTCCACCAGGGGTTCTTCAGTTTGGTGGGGGGCGTCATCTTACCGGCGGCCTCGGGGCCGTCCACGGTAACACGCAGGTCTTTAACGGCCCGCGCCTTGCCGGCGATCTCCTCCACATCCGGCGCCGGGACCCAGCCGACGCAGAAGAAATGGGAACCTTTCACGGCAGCCATGCGGCGCAGGTCGTACATAGCGGCGTAGTAGCGCACCGTGTCGTACAGCATCTGCACCTTGGCTTCGTGGTCATGCCACAAAGCCGCGATGCGGGCGTTGACATCATCCACCGACTTTTTGACAACTTCCAGGTTCTCTTTAAAATGCTCGATGATCTCGGCAGGGGAACCGGCCGCACCGGGCACACGCACCGGCTCGAAATACAGCATCGAGAAGATGCCGTCGGTCTCCAGCGCTTTCTCGCGGGGGGTCAGGTAGATGCCCCAGTAGCCGGTCTTGGTCTGGGTGCACTCTACAAACAGGATATAGGGATCATCGGCGTAGTTGCTCATCAGCTTGTTGTAGCCTTCGGTGGGCAGGAAGCCGAACCGCACCTTGACGTGCTGGCAATCCAGGATCTCATCCACATTTACTTTCAGGTTCAGGAAGTGGCTGTACTGGGCGATGCCGTCCTCGCAGAGCTTCTGCTGGTCCAGCAGGCCCTGGCGCTCGGCACACAGGTCATCGATCTGCTCCAGCAGGTCGCTCAAATAGGCTTTGGCTTCCTCGTCCGGCGGGTCGGTGTGGCGCTGCTCTTTATGCAGTTCCATGCCAGCCTCTTTCGCCATAGTCTCGATCTGGTCGCGGGTGGCGGGATAGGGGTTTTCCTCGTTGAGGGCGGCGTATCCCAGCGAATCCGACATATAACGGGTGGCAGGTTCCAGGTCAAACCGGCCGTCCATACAGCAGGCATCCAGGAAATCGTTCAGCTGGGGCAGGGTGCCTTGTACCCGCACCAGCTTCATCTTTTCAACCAATCCGTTCACACTCCTTTCAATCGTGTTCGTCGTAGCCGATCAGCAGGGCTAGGACTTCTTCGGCGGGCAGCTTGTAGTGCACGCCCTCGATGATGTGGTTCAGGTTCCACACCTCGCACTGGGCCAGCCAGATGTAGCACATCATGACCAGCGTGGGCTCGGTGGAGAACCGCAGCCACTTGCGGCACCAATCGGTGCGGTAGCGGAAGAAGCCTTCCTTCAGCACGGTGTAATCGTGGTGAGCCAACAGCGGGCCGTAACTGGTTTGGGCAAACCGCTGCTTGAAAGCAGGCAGATCCGGCGAGGCCAGCAGGTAGTCCCACTCGGCGGCCGTCAGGGCGCTGCAATCTCGGCGGCAGGCATTGCGCACCGTGGTGGCAGGCGCCCCTACGCGGATGAGCCGCGCGGCGTTGGACACCGCCGAAGTATCGCACTCCAGCTCGATCAGCTCCCGCAGGCCGGGCTGCTCGCCCTGCTTGGCGGGCTTGGGTGCCATAGCGACCAGCGCCCGGTGGCGGTACTCCTGCATCAGAGGTTCCGCCTGGGCGGTCAGGCCGCGGTCCGGCTTAGCGTTGGCCAGCGGGGCCAGAACCTTAGCCCAGGGCGTACCCTGTACCGCAGCCAAAAGGCTTTGCAGATCGGTAGCTTTGGCCAGCGCGTACAGATCAATGCTGCAGCGCTGCTCCAAAAAGTCCGGCAGGCGGTACAGGTAATCGCCGGGGCGGCCTGCATCCAGGCACCGCAGGGCGGCGGTCAGCTCGTCGACCTCGCAACAAAGCGTTAAGTACTGGTACACGCTGCTGCCTGCGCTGCGGTCATACCGGCACAGGCTGTCGAAGCGTTCGTACTGGCTTTGCCGCAGCAGGTTCTCCAGCTGGGCGCGGCGGGCGTAGGTGGGGTTTACCTCGGCCAGCGTGTTGGCGTACAGCGGCAGAGCTTTCAACTCGTTGGCCAGCTCTGTCATTGTGTGGCAATCCGTTAAGCGGCGGTAATCCTCGGCGCGCAGGCGGCGGCCATACAGGGCGCGGGCCTTTGCCAGCACAGCATTGCTGGCTTTGCCGCTCGCGTGGTTCATTGTGCAGCCTCCTGGGCCAGGGCGCGGCGTACCAGTTCTGCCGTCCACTCGGCCTCATGCTGTTTGGCGGCGGCCGTCATGGCGGCGGCAGCCTGTTCACATTCTTTGTCTAAGGCGGCGCGGGCCTCGGCGTTGGCGTCGTCGGCTGCTTTGGCGGCAGCTTCGGCATCCGTCTGGGCTTTGGCGTCGCACTCGGCAGCGATCGCCTGCTTGCGGGCATCCAGGGCGGCCAGCCGCGCCGTGCGCTCGGCCTTGGCTTTCTCACTGGCCTTACGCTGGGCGGCGTCCATCTCCAGGATCGCCTGCATCAGATCGTTCACATCTTTCATCCCATGCACCTCATTTCTGGAATTGGGATTTTTCCGGGTTTCGTCCCGTATTATAGCACTTTCACCAAAGATGGCAAGTCTCTTTTGTGCAGTTTTATTAGTACAAATTTAACAATGTGTCTCTGCGTTTCACTTTTTCTTGATGCAGCGTAATCCTGCGCCAAACACCGTGCGCACCAGCGGGCCGGCAGCTACCAGCTGCCACAGGAACGCAGCGGGGTAGTTCAGCATGGTGGTCTGCACCCAGATGGCCACAAAGTTGGCGTTGTGGCTGTCCTTGAACAGCAGCGTGGCGAAAAAGCTCATCAGCGGGCACATCATCCAGGCCGACAGGCAGGAGATGGCCATGATCAGAAATACCTGCTTATCCTTGCCGGGGGTGAACCAGCCCGTAGCAATGCGCATGGCTGCGGGGCCCACCAGAAATGTATCCAGCAAAAAGGCAATTACCCCCATAATGGGCAGTTCACTGAAAGCAGCCAAAAAGATAAAGTTCTGCATCCCGCCCACATCCAAAGCGATATTGTAGCAGACCATGCCATAGACCATGACACAGACCATCATGACGGTGTAGACGATTTCCTGTTTTTTCGTTTGCGGCATACTTGATTACTCCTCTATTATAAAAAGTAGATACGGTTTTTCCAAAAGCAAAACAGCCGCCGGGGTGTCGCTCAACTCGTTGCGACGCCCTGGCGGCTGTTGTCTCACTGCGTTGGAAAGTGAAGCAAGTATACCGCAAATGTACGCGCCGTGTAATACCCTTTTTCAGGATTCTGCGTTTTGTACAAAAGTTATCGCCGTCTGTTGACAAGCGGTTGGGCAGTTCCCTGCCTTCCGTTTATTTTTTGGTACAGCTTGTGTATTTTGTTTTTTGCGGCTTTACACTGCGCGGCCGCCGCGCTATAATGGGCAGCGTACCTGTTGTATATATAAAAGGGTAAGAGGGGTTATCCATGGCACACAAAGTATGGCATCACCACGGGCAGATGAGCGAAGCTTTCCGCACCGTGATGTTTCTTTCCGCATCCGGCGGCTTACAGGATGCCTACACCTATATCGGGCGCGGCAAAGTGTTTGCCAACGCCCAGACCGGCAACATCGTGCTGATGAGCCAGGCTGCCTTTGACGGGGACCTGGCGCGGGTGCTGCACTATCTGGTGCCGCTGCTCTCCTTTGCGCTGGGCGTAGCAGTGGCCGAGGCCATCCATATCCGCTACCGCGAGGCCAAGCGCCTGCACTGGCGGCAGCTGGTGCTGGTGGTGGAAATTCTGCTGCTGTTCGGGGTAGGGTTCCTGCCCAACACGCTGGATCTGGCCGCCAACGCGCTGGTTTCGTTTGCCTGTGCCATGCAGGTACAGGCCTTCCGCAAGGTGCACAGCTACCCGTTTGCCAGCACCATGTGCATCGGCAATATGCGCAGCGGCATGGAATCGCTGGTGGTGTACTTCCACCTGCACAACCGCAAGATCCTGTACAAGGCACTGCACTACTTCGGCGTGATTCTGCTGTTTGCCGTCGGGGCCGGGCTGGGTGCCCAGGCCGTAGCGGTGTTCGGCAACCGGACCATCTGGTTCAGCTGCGCACTGCTGCTGGTAAGTCTCTGCTTCATGTTCATCCAGGATGAAGAGGAAGCCTTGAAAGAAAAAGCATAAAGGCAATACCGCACAATTCTAAGTGCCGATACGGCGAGCGAGGTGCGGCAGCTGCTAAGCCAAAAGCGCAGATAATACTTTGTGTATTATCGAGCATTTTGACAACGCAGATGCCGTGCCGCAGCCGCCGGAGCGGTGCTTAAGCCGTAAGGCGGGAATTGTGCGGTGTTGCCTTAATCTGCGCATAAAACGGCCCCCGCCGGGATAGATTCCTGGCGGGGGCCGTTTGCTATACGGGCTTGTGTGTACTACATCTTGTGGTCTGCGAAGATTGGATCATCCTGCCACAGCACCACATGACCGGCAGCGCGGGTGCGGTTCGCCCAAAAGGGAAAGCCCATCAATATAATCCGGGGCAAGGCTGCCCAAAATTTCATTGCGCACGGCTTTATCAAAGGGCAGGCCATAATCAAAATCCCAGGCAACGGCGTTAAAACATTCCGGGCAGTGGCGGCGGCAGCCGGAAACAAACAGACTGGTACGCACGCCCGTGCCGTTGGCAATATCACAGTATTTTATGGTTGCGTAGTTCACGCGGGGAGCCTCCTTATAAAATGCAACACTATATCTTGTATAGTGCTGCGGCAAATCATCACAATAGGCAGGTGCCTTGCACCAGTATACCAGCCGTGCCGGGCAAAAGCAAGCGGCCAGGGAACAATAAAATCACATATCATCGCAGCTTTGAAAAAAAGTGCCTATTTTACCCAAAAAGCCAGCGCTTTTTTCGGCGTTTTGTTTTGAAATCTTTTTGAACGTCCCATCGCGCTATATGGCATATATGGGTGCTATTAGCAAATTATATACAATATATTGTGGTGTATTGGCTTGACTTTGCCGGGTCGATGCGGTAAGATAAATACGCTCGCCAAAATCATGGAGCGGTTTTGGCGTGGGGTATCAACCCGGCAGCTTTTATTGAGGTAAGGAGATAACAGTTCATGAAGATCATCAAGCGCAACGGCAGCGAGGCCGTTTTCGATATATCCAAAATTATTGCAGCGGTGACCAAAGCCAACAACGTTGTTGCCTCCAACCAGCGCTTGACCAAGGAACAGATCACGGCCATCGCCGACGATGTGGCGCAGGAATGCCAGAGCCGCAACCACGCCATGAACGTGGAGGAGATCCAGGATCTGGTGGAAGACGCCATCATGCAGACCAATGCGTATGAGGTGGCCCGCAAATATATCACCTACCGCTATGTGCAGAGCCTGCGCCGTACCCATAACACCACCGACGACCGCATTCTGTCCCTCATCGAGTGCAACAATGAGGAAGTCAAGCAGGAAAACGCCAATAAAAACCCGACCGTCAACAGCGTTCAGCGCGATTATATGGCCGGCGAGGTCAGCAAGGACCTGACCATGCGTATGCTGCTGCCTGCCGAGATTGTAAAGGCACATGAGGATGGCATCATTCATTTCCATGATGCTGACTATTACGCCCAACATATGCACAACTGCGACCTGGTCAACCTGGACGACATGCTGCAGAACGGCACGGTTATTTCTGGTACCCTCATCGAAAAACCGCATTCTTTCTCCACGGCCTGCAACATTGCCACCCAGATCATTGCGCAGGTGGCATCCAGCCAGTACGGCGGCCAGAGCATCAGCCTGACCCACCTGGCACCGTTTGTGGATATCAGCCGCAAAAAGATCCGCCGCGATACCGAAGCGGAGATGAAGGAACTGGGCATTGATCCCGGTGAAGAAAAGCTCTCCCAGATCGTTGAAGCCCGTCTGCGCGAGGAAATCAAGCGCGGTGTGCAGACCATCCAGTACCAGGTCGTTACCCTGATGACCACCAACGGCCAGGCCCCGTTCATCACGGTATTCATGTACCTGAACGAAGCGGGCGAAAACCAGCGCCTGAAATCTGACCTTGCCATTATCGTGGAAGAAATGCTCCGCCAGCGCTACCAGGGTGTTAAGAATGAAAAGGGCGTCTGGATCACCCCCGCGTTCCCCAAGCTGATCTATGTGCTGGAAGACGATAATATCCGCGAAGGCACCCCCTATTTCTACCTGACCAAGCTGGCCGCCAAATGCACCGCAAAGCGCATGGTGCCGGACTATATCAGCGAAAAGAAGATGAAGGAATACAAGCTGTCTAAGGGTGAGACCGAGGGCAACGGCGATGTATTTACCTGCATGGGTTGCCGCAGCTTTTTGACCCCCGACCGTTCCGGCACTGGCTGGAACAATGTGGCCAACGCCCAGAACTATGTGCCGGGCAAACCGAAGTACTATGGCCGCTTCAATCAGGGTGTTGTTACCATCAACCTGCCGGATGTGGCCCTGTCCTCCGGCGGTGAGCCGGATAAATTCTGGAAAATTTTTGATGAGCGCCTGGAACTGTGCCACCGCGCCTTGCAGTACCGCCATAACCGCCTTAAGGGTACCCTGTCCGATGCGGCACCCATTCTGTGGCAGTACGGCGCTCTGGCCCGCCTGAAAAAGGGCGAGCCCATTGATAAGCTGCTGTACGGCGGCTACTCCACCATCAGCCTGGGCTATGCGGGCCTGTATGAATGCTGCAAATATATGACCGGCAAGAGCCATACCGATCCCGCCGCAAAGCCCTTTGCCCTGAGTGTGATGCAGCACATGAACGATAAGTGCAACGAGTGGAAAAACGCTGAAAATATTGATTACTCGCTGTACGGCACCCCGCTGGAATCCACCACCTACAAGTTTGCCAAGTGCCTGCAAAAGCGGTTTGGCATTGTGCCGGGCATTACGGACCGCAACTATATCACCAACAGCTACCATGTGCATGTGACCGAGCAGATCGATGCGTTCACCAAGCTGAAGTTTGAAAGCGAGTTCCAGCGCCTGTCTCCGGGCGGCGCCATCAGCTATGTGGAAGTGCCCAATATGCAGGATAACCTGGAAGCTGTCATCAAAGTGATGCAGTTCATCTATGAGAACATCATGTACGCCGAGCTGAACACCAAGAGCGACTACTGCCAGGTGTGCGGCTACGACGGCGAGATCAAGATCGTGGAGGAGGACGGCAAGCTGGTGTGGGAGTGCCCGAACTGCCATAACCGCGACCAGAACAAGCTGAACGTTGCCCGCCGCACCTGCGGCTACATCGGCACCCAGTTCTGGAACCAGGGCCGCACCGCCCGGTTGCCCACCAGCAGCCAGTGGGCACCGGATCGGAAGCCGGGGCGGATGCGCTCACCTTTTGGTTGGCGCCGCGGTTCTGGGCAAATGTGGTAATCTTTGTTGCGGGGGTAAAGGCGAAATCGTCAATGCGCGTCACCGCATTGAACGCAGCGATCACTTCCACACCCAAGGCATTCACCTGCCCCTGGATGAGCACTTTGCCGATTGGCTGCACGGCCTGCTGCAAAGCGGATACCCCGCCATATTGCAGCGTGCGGCCCAGCAGGCTGCGGTCAACGCGCCACTGGCCCCGCCGGGGGCAGAGTTCCGGCGTTTTGGTCCACAGCCACCACCCGGCCAACACGGCACTGAACGCTTCGGCAATCACCGTTGTCATGGCGGAGCATACAATGCCAAAGCCCAGCCCGCCGATAAAGATCAGGTCCAGCGCTGCGTTCAAAATGGCCGATACCATCAAAAAGCGCAGCGGCGTTCGGGCATCGCCCACACTTTTGAACCCCGCCGCCAACGCATTGTAAAAGCAGGTGAACGGTGCCCCCAAAAAGGTAATGCGCAGATAGATGGCCGTGATTGCAAAAATTTCCCGCGGAACCGCACAGGCCTCCAGAATCGCCGGGGTGAATAATACCCCCAGCAATGCCACCACTGTGCATGCCGCCGTGCCGGAAAGCACGGTGGTGGCCAGTTCCCGGCGCAGGCTTTCGCCGTCCTTTGCGCCAAAGAACTCGCTCATCAGCACCCCGGCCCCCAGGCAGGCCCCAGACACCGGTAATTCCCAGAATAACCAGGTTCATCACCGGGCCCGCAATGCCCTCGGCCGCCAGGGCATCCTTGCCGATGAACCGCCCCGCAATGATGGAATCCACCGCGTTATACGCCAGCTGGAACCAGTTGCCCAGCATCAGCGGCACGGCATAGCGCAGCAGGTGCCCCGCCGCGCCGCCTTTGGTCATATCCTGCATGGCGCTCATTTCTGCTGTGCCGGTTTGCGCTCATCGCGGTCCTGCTCAGTTTCCCGCGTAATGTAGATGGGGCGGTGCTTCACTTCCAGATAGGTTTTGGCCAGGTACTCGCCCACAATGCCAAGGCAGAACAGCTGCACGCCGCTGCACAGCAGCATAATGCAGACCATGCTGGGCCAGCCCGCGGTCGGATCGCCAAAAATCAGAGCACGCACTACAACAAAAATAATGCCCACAAATGCCGCCAGGCAGAAGATCACGCCCGCCAGCGCCGCCATAACCAGCGGCTGGGTCGAAAATCCTACAATGCCCTCAATGGAATACTTGAACAGGCTCCAGAAGTTCCACTTGGTCTGGCCTGCCACGCGCTCCACGTTCTGGTAGGCAAACCACTTGGTCTTAAAGCCCACCCAGCTGAAAATGCCCTTGGAAAAACGGTTATACTCCGACATTTCCAGCACGGCATCCACCATGCGGCGGCTCATCAGGCGGAAATCCCGTGCGCCGTCTACTATCTCGGTATCCGACATTTTATTGATGAGTTCCTCGGTCATATGGGGAACAAACGGGTTCAGCAGCTGCAGCAGCACTTCGTACTCTGCGCGGGTTGCACCGCCCTCATCGTACAGGGCATTCACCAAAATCATCAGCTGGGCAATGGCAGTATTGGCCTTCAGGGCGTCAATGTCCTCGCCCACCTTCTTAATGCGCTACAGGGCATTCACCAAAATCATCAGCTGGGCAATGGCAGTATTGGCCTTCAGGGCGTCAATGTCCTCGCCCACCTTCTTAATGGTGCGGTTAATCAAAGCTTCCAGCTTCGGGCGGTAGCCTTCGCCCTCCACCTGCTTTTCGCTCAGTGCCCAGATGCGGTCCAGGAAGCGCTTGCAGCCCTTGATGGAGTTGGTGTTCCAGGGAGCGGCTTTCTCAAAGTCGCCAATGAACATCTCGTACAGGCGCAGGGTGTCAGCGCCGTACTCGTTCACCACATCGTCCGGGTTGACAACGTTGCCCAGGGATTTGGACATCTTGACGATCGGGTGCTCGGCCATTTCGCCGTACTTCTCGACCAGAGCTTCGCGGGCAGCCTTTTCGCTGCCGTACTCGGCCAGCAGGCGCTTGCGCTCGGCATCGGGCTGGTTTTCAAAGGCATGAGGGTTCAGGCCCAGGATCATGCCGTGGGAGGTACGCTTCTGGTACGGTTCTGGCTTGGGCACTACGCCGATATCATACAGGAATTTGTGCCAGAAACGGCTGTACAGCAGATGCAGGGTAGTGTGCTCCATGCCGCCGTTGTACCAGTCCACCGGGCTCCAGTAATCCAGGGCTTCCTTGCTGGCGATGGCATCCTTGTTGTGGGGGTCCATATAGCGCAGGAAGTACCAAGAAGAACCGGCCCACTGGGGCATGGTATCGGTTTCACGGGTAGCGGGGCCGCCGCAGCACGGGCAGGTGGTCTTGATCCACTCGGCGTGGCGGGCCAGCGGGCTTTCGCCGTCCGGGCCCGGCTCAAAGTCGGTAATTTCCGGCAGGCGCAGCGGCAGCTCGCTTTCGGGGATGGGCTGCCAGCCGCACTTTTCGCAGTGCACCATGGGGATAGGCTCGCCCCAGTAACGCTGGCGGCTGAACACCCAGTCACGCAGCTTGAAGTTGACCTTCTTGCAGCCCTTGTGGTTTTCTTCCAGCCAGGCATACATCTTTTCCTTGGCATCTTCAACGGACAAACCGGTCAGGAAGCCGGAGTTGACCAGCGTGCCGGTGGCAACATCGGTAAAGGCAGCCTCATCCAGGTTGGCCGGGGTATTGCCCTTGACGACCTCGATGATGGGCAGGCCGAACTTCTTGGCGAACTCCCAGTCGCGGCTGTCGTGGGCAGGCACGGCCATGATAGCACCGGTGCCGTAAGTTGCCAGAACATAGTCAGAGATAAAGATGGGCACCTCTGCGCCGTTGACGGGGTCGGTGGCGGTCACGCCCTCGAGCTTAACGCCGGTCTTTTCCTTATTCAGCTCGGTACGCTCAAAGTCGCTCTTGCGGGCGGCTTCATCCTGGTATGCCTTTACGGCATCCACGTTCTTGATCAGCCCGGCATCGATCCACTTTTTGATGTAGGCATGCTCCGGGGAGATGACCATGTAGGTAACGCCGAACAAGGTATCCGCGCGGGTGGTATAAACAGTCAGGGTATCACCGGCAGAGGTTTCAAAGTTGACCTCAGCGCCATGGCTGCGGCCGATCCAGTTGCGCTGCTGGGTCTTGACACGGTCGATGTAATCCACCTGGTCCAGATCATCGATCAGGCGGTCCGCGTAAGCGGTGATCTTCAGCATCCACTGGCTCTTCACGCGCTGCACAACGGGGCTGCCGCAGCGCTCGCACACGCCGTTTACAACTTCCTCGTTGGCCAGAACGACCTTGCAGCCGGTGCAGTAGTTGACGGTGGTAGCCTTTTTATAAGCCAGACCGTGCTTGTACAGCTGCAGGAAGATCCACTGGGTCCACTTGTAGTATTCGGGGTCAGTGGTGTTGATCTCGCGGTCCCAGTCAAAGCTCAGGCCCAGTGCCTGCAGCTGGCTCTTGAAGCGGGCCACGTTCTTGGCGGTCACGATTTCCGGGTTGATGTGGTTTTTCAGGGCATAGTTCTCGGTCGGCAGACCAAAAGCATCCCAGCCCATAGGGTACAGGACATTATAGCCGCACTGACGCTTTTTGCGTGCCACAATATCCAGCGCGGTATAGCTGCGGGGGTGGCCAACATGCAGGCCGGCCGCAGACGGGTACGGGAATTCTACCAGTGCATAGAACTTGGGTTTGGAATGGTCGATCTCAGCATGGAAGGTGTGTTCATCCTGCCATACCTTTTGCCATTTGGCCTCAACGGCCTTGAAATCATATTTCATAAAGCTTCTCTCCCCACAGAAATTTGTGCGTACTGTGCTTGCGCTCCGCATCGGCTCCCCTGAAGGGGGAGCTCCGGCGCAGCCGGTGAGTGGTGGTTCAGCGTCACGCACCCCTGTATTTTATGTTCTTTCGGGGTGCCAGCTCCCCTCAAGGGGAGCCATCCAGCATCCATGTTTACGCCTGCTCTTCCGGCTTTTCTTCCCATTCTTCGGCGGGCAGCTCCTTGGCGTCAGCCCACAGGTGCTCCAAGTCATAGAAGTCATGGGCTTCCGGCGTAAATACATGCACAATCACGCTGCCGTAATCCAGCAGTACCCAGCGGTTGCCGTCATGGCCTTCGGTGCGCAGCACGTTCACGCCTGCGCGGCCCAGCTGGAAGTCCGCCTCGTCTGCCAGCGCGCCCACATGGGTGGTGGAATTGCCGGTTGCAATCACGAAATAATCCGTTACCGTGGTCAGGTTTTCCACATGCAGGATGCGGATATTATAGCCTTTTTTCGCGTCCAGCGCGCGGGCCAGACGGATGGCAAGTTCTTTGCTTTCCATTCAATTCTCCTTTGTTGCAGGATCTATCATTCTGACGGGGTGCTGTCACCATCGGTGCTGTCCCCGTCCGTACTGTCATCCGGCGCCGGGGTTGCGGTATCATAAACATCCGTTGTGGCCGAACCGTCAATGTTGTTTGTCTGCTGTGCGTTGGAAATTTCCTCGTTCAGGGTTCCCATAAACTGCACGCTGGGGTCAGATGCCGTCAGGCCGCTCAAATCAAACAGGCCGTCATCCCCTGCAATGTTCAGCTGGCTGGCATCCACCGGGCCGGTATTCTCGCGGAAATACTCGTTCAGCAGGTCTGCCGTCTCCTGCCTTGCCACCACAACGGTGCTGTTGCCGTTATAGCTGATGGCCTGACCCATATACACAGGAGCCTGGCAGAACATAATGTTGGAGCTGGAAATTTTCAGCATACTGACCGCCACGCTGACAAGCTCGGTTGCGCTCAGGTCGGTTTCCATCTGGCTGGTGATGACCGGCAGCAGCTTGGCGATATCCCACACCGTCATGCTGCGCATACGGGCGAACAGCGCCGCATAGAAGTACCGCTGCATCCGCAGGCGGCCCAGGTCAGAGTCCGCATAAATGTGGCGGGTGCGCAGGAAGAACTCTGCCGCCGCGCCATCCATGGTCTGGTAGCCCTGGCTCAGGTGGCTGCCGCCGTAATCCATATCCTGCGGCACATACACCCGAATGCCGCCGAAGGTATCAATGATCTGGGTCAGCGCTTCCAGCCGGACGGACAGGTAGCCGTCCACATGCAGGCCAAAAATGTTATGGATCTCATCGGCCAGCGCGCTGATGTTGTTGCTGCCGTTGGAGCCCTGCGTTTTGGCAATGGCGTTGATCTGATAATTGCCGGAGAAGCTGGCATCCGTGGTAACAAAGATGTTGCGCGGGATCTGCAGCATCTTGACCTGGCCGGTCTCATTGTTGAAGTGCAGGTACAAAATCATGTCGGTCATGCCGTCATCTACCTGCGAATCGGTTTCCTGCCCGGTCTCGGTGGAGCGGTCAATGCCCACCACCAGCAGGTTGAACTCTTTGCCCGCATACTCTTTGGGGGTGTTGATCAGCTGGTTCAGGCTGATGGACCCCGCCGACGGTGCAATGGCGTGCATGATAAAGACGACCGTGCCAAAAAAGATCACAGCGATGGCCAGCAGGGTGCCCAGTAACACCTTCAACCAGCCGCCTTTTTTCTTTTTCTTGCCGTTCGGGCCATAGGGGCCTGCGCCGCCTTTGCCTTTGCGGCTGCCGCCCTTGGGCGGTTTGCCACCGCCGCCTGCGGCAGATTTGCTGCCGCTCTTGCCTGCGGCGGATTTTCCGCTTCCGGCTGCCGGTTTCCCGGCGCTGCGTGAAGCCTGCATAACGGTGTCCTCCTGCTGCGGCGCGGCCTGGGGTGCAGCGGGCTGGGCTGCCGTTTGGGCAGCGCGGCGGGCCACACGCGCCTGATACTCTGCATCCGCGTTCATATCATAATGTGCGCGGCTGCCTTTGGTTTCGTTCAGGTCCAGCCGGCGCACCTGGGTGCGGGTGGCCCCCTGTGCGCTCTGGCTGCGGGCGCGGCGCTGCAGCTCCAACGCCTGGCGCTGGGCGCGGGTCAGGGGCTGCTCGCTCTGGGCAGCGGCCTGGGCCTGCTGGCGCGCGGCAGCTTCGCGGGCAGCGTGGGCTTCCTGGGCCTGCTGCTGGGCAGCAGCGGCGCGGGCTTCCTGCTCTTTCTGCTGGGCGGCGCGGTAACGGTCAACATCGGTTTGCTGCACACGGTTAAAGCTGCGGGTGCGGCGGGTGTTATTGGCGGCAAGCTGCTGTGCACGACGGCGGGCAGCTTCGTACTCATCCTGATTCAACGCACTGCCTGTTTTCACAGTACGCCCGGTGTTCACCGTGCGCGGCGCGTCACCAGCATGGTAGACATTGCGCGGCGCATCGCCGGTGTTTACCCTGCGGATCTCGCTCATAACGTTCCTCCCTTTTATTCAAACGATGGGAACTGGTCTTTCATCTTATTCGGTTACGGCACACCCGCAAAAGGCAGTGCCTGCCCCTTTATCGGGTGCAGGCCGCGCGGGCATCATCCAGTGCGGCAACGGTATCGGGGTCCAGTGGGTTGCCTTTTTCGCGCACAAAGGCAATGCTTTGTTCCAGTGCATGGCACAGCGCCAGGTCCAGGTTCTGCATTTCCTCGGCACGCAGCGCCTCCACACCGGGGTAATCCCGTTCGGCACTGGTCATATCCGCCATGTAAATAATCTTGTCCAACAGGCTCATGTTCTGTTTGCCGGTGGTATGGCACTCAATGGCAGATAAAATTTCCGGGTCCGTCACACCCCACTGTGTCTGGCACAAAACCGAGGCTGCGTACCCATGCCACACCGGCGCAGGGCGCTTGGCGGCATTTTTAGCTATTATAGCATTGTCAGCAAAAATCTGCAATATCTCTGCCTTGGGCAGTTCTTTCGCGCTGTCGTGCAAAAGTGCCGCTAATGCGGCCTTTTCCTCATCCGCGCCATAGCGTTTTGCCAGCTTGACTGCCATTTTTTTTACATTTATGGTGTGCTTGTAACGCTTTTCGCTCAAACGGTTTTTTACCAGCGCTTTTGCTTCGTCCACTGTCATCAAGATCCGCATCCTTTCCCTATTTTATTGTACCCTATCTATGGCTTCAAATCAGCTTGCCGTACAGCCCGTTCCGGTGTATCACATCCGCCACCGGCGGGGGCAGCAGCTCCTTCAGCCGGGCAGGGGGATACTTTCCTGCGCGGATATCGCTGGAGGCACACTCCAGCACCGGGGCATCCGCAAACATGATCTTCCCGCCTGCTTCTTCCAGCTTTTGGGCTGCTGCACGCAGAGCGTCGCCATCACCGGGTTCCCGGCTTTGCACCACCAAGGTGACCATAGCCAAAATTTCCCGCCAGCGGTGCCATTCATCAAATGTTTCCAGCATATCGCTGCCAATTGTCATATACAGCTGAGCGCCGGGATACTTTTCCTGCAGCATGCTGACGGTATTATAGGTATAGCTGCGGCCCGCGCGGTCCACTTCCCACTGGCTCACCTGCACCTGGGGGCCAAGTGCCTTAAAGCATTCGCACATGGCAAGGCGCAGTTCGCCCGGCGTTGCGCTGGCGTGCTTGTGGGGTGGGATGCCCGCCGGCATAACCAGCACCACATCCGGCTGCACCGCCTGCATGGCGGCCCGCAGGTTGTTCATGTGCCCGGCGTGGGGCGGGTCAAATGTGCCGCCAAATAGCAGTGCTTTCATCTTACTTTTTCAGCAGTTCCGCATAAGCAGATTCCTTCGGCTTTTTGCGGAACAGCACAAACTTGCGGCCAATCACCTGCACGCACTCTGCATGGATGGCTTCGCACAGGATGTCGGCAGCCTCGCGGGCATCATACTCGCTGTTTTCCAGCACCTTCAGCTTGATCAGCTCGCGGGCTTTGATGCAGTCATCCACGCCCTTGATCAGCGTTTCATCAATTTCGCCCTTGCCGATCTGGAAAACCGGCTCCATGGTGTTGGCCATGCCGCGCAGTGCGGCACGCTGTTTGCTTGTCAAAGACATTGTTCGCTCCTTATTGTTCAGTCAAAATCAAATCGTTCTATTCAGTTTTTCTCTGCGGCTCATTCGCCCAAAAATGCGGCGAGCTCGGCTTCCAGCTTTTCCATGGCGCGGCCGCGGTGGCTGATGGCGTCTTTTTCGGCATCGGCCAGCTCGGCATAGGTGCGGTGTGCCGTGTTGGGTACCGTGCCGCCGCCGGGCAGGCCGACGGCATCGGGGACAAACAGCGGGTCATACCCAAAACCGTTATCGCCCGCCGGGGTCAGGGCCACACTGCCGGGGCATTCGCCGGTCACAACCAACTCCCGCCCATCCGGCAGGATCAGGCAGACCGCCGAAACGAACTTGGCGGCGCGCTGTCCCACCGGCACATTCTGCATCTCTGCCATCAGCTTTTCGTTGTTGGCGGCATCGTTGCCATGCTCACCCGCATAGCGTGCGCTGTACACGCCGGGTGCCCCGTTCAGGGCATCCACGCACAGGCCGGAATCATCCGCCACGGTGGGCAGGCCGGTTGCCTTGCAAAAGGCTTCGGCCTTAATCTTTGCGTTTTCCGCAAAGGTGGTTCCGGTCTCCTCCGGGTCCAGGGTTACACCCAGTTCCCGCAGGCTTTTTACCTCGTGGCCGCAGCGGGTCAGGATGCGGCGCAGCTCTTTCAGCTTGCCCGCATTGTTGGTGGCTGCACAAACGATCATGCCTGTTCCTCCCCTGCCTGCTCCGTTTCCTCTTTTTTATGCTGCGGAACCTCCGGCAGCAGGGCTTCGGCAAAATCGGTGGCGGAGAAGAAGATCAGGTCGTCGATCTTTTCCCCCACGCCCACAAAACGGATGGGCAGGCCCAGCTTTTCGTGCACACCGATGATGCAGCCACCCTTGGGGGTGCCGTCCAGCTTGGTCAGCACAACGCCGGTGGCACCGGCGGCACGGCAGAACTCCTGCGCCTGGCTGATGGCGTTCTGGCCGGTAATGGCATCCAGCACCAGCAGCACTTCCAGGCTGGCATCCGGGCTGGCCTTTTTCACGCTGCGGCTGATCTTTGCCAGTTCGTCCATCAGGCCCTTTTTGTTGTGCAGGCGGCCTGCGGTATCGGCAATGACCATATCATAGCCGCGGGCCGTGGCGGATTTGACCGCATCAAAAATCACGGCTGCGGGGTCAGCGCCCTCGCCCGCCTTGACCAGCGGCACCCCGGCACGGTCGGCCCAGGTTTCCAGCTGTTCGCTGGCCGCTGCGCGGAAGGTATCGCCTGCCGCCAGCATGACCCGCTTGCCCAGATCCTTGTACAGATAAGCCAGCTTGGCAATGGTGGTGGTTTTGCCCACGCCGTTCACGCCCACAACCAGAATAACCGCCGGTTTGCCGCTCAGGTCCAGGTCAGTTTTGGGGCTTACCTCGCGGCGGATGATATCGCGCAGGGCATCCAGCGCTTCCTGGCCGGTATGCAGGCCGTTGATCTCTACCTCATCGCGCAGCTCGTCCACCAAACGCACCGCGCAGCTGGGGCCGACATCGGCCAGAATCAGCTGCTCTTCCAAATCATTATACAGGTCATCATCAATAACAGAGCTGGTCAAGGTGTTGACGATGTTCTGGAAAAAGTCCGTTCTGGTTTTTTCCAGGCCATCGCTCATTTTCTTCTTTTTCTTAAAAATATCGAAGAATCCCATGGCGGTTCCTCCTTTGAATTAACTGATCAGATCAGCGGAAACGTTTTCAAGGTCAAGGCGCAGGATTTTGGAAACACCATCCTCCTGCATAGTCACGCCGTACAGCACATCAGCTGCTTCCATGGTGCCGCGGCGGTGGGTGATAACGATGAACTGGGTGCGTTCGGTCATGCGGCGCAGGTACTGCGCATAGCGCGTAACGTTCACATCGTCCAGTGCAGCTTCAATTTCGTCCAGGATGCAGAACGGCGACGGGTTGACGGCCAGAATGGCAAAATAAATGCTGATGGCCACCAGCGCCTGTTCGCCGCCGGACAGAGCCGACAGGTTTTTGATGACCTTGCCGGGGGGCGAAACCTGAATTTCAATGCCGGAGTTCAGCACATCGTTCTCATCCGAAAGATAGAGCCTCGCCGAACCGCCGCCGAACAGCTCGCGGAAGATCGCACCGAAGTTGCGGTTGATCTCCTTAAAGCTGGCGGTGAACATCTCCTGCATTTCGCTGCACAGCTCGGCAATCATTCGGTTCAGCTCCGCGCGGGATTTCTCCACATCGGTGACCTGTGCTTTCATGAAGTCGTACCGTTCTTTAACTTCCTTGTACTCTTCGATCGCGCCCACATTCACGTTGCCCAGCGCGCGGATCTTGCCGCGCACTTCGGCCACCTGGCGGCGCAGGTCTGCCACATTGGCAAAGGGTACACAGAGCTTTTCCGCCTCGGCTTCGGTCAGCTGGTATTCCTCCCACAGCTTGGATGCAGTGGTGTTCAGCTCAGTTTCCGCCGCGGTCTTGCGCTCGGCCAGGCGGGCCATCTCGCCGCCCATCCGCTCGCGCTCATCGGTCAGGGTGCGGTTTTCCTGGGTCAGGCGGGTCACAGCGGCTTCCTTTTCCATGCGCTCGGCATTCGCCTTGCGGATGGTTTCCTCCGCCGCGGTGATCTTCTGTTTGTTTTCTTCGCTGGCTCGCTTAATTTCATTGGCGCGCAGCTCATTGGCGGCAATGCGCTCTTTGGCGGCGGCCACATTGGCCTGCAGTTCCCGCACGCGGGCTTCGGCTTCGCCGCTGCGGCCTTTCAGGGTTTCCAGCGCTGCTTCGTGCAGGCTCAGGTCCTTCTCGGTGCGCAGCTTCTGCATTCGGTTATCCGAAAGTTTCTGCGATGCTTCCTCCCGCTGGCGGGTCACATCGCTGGTGGAAGCGCCCAGGCTTTCCAGCTCTTTGCGGTGCATTTCAATCTCGGCTTCCGCCTGTTTGCGGGCGTTTTCTGCCTGGGCGGCGGCCGCAGTGTTCTCCCGCAGCTGCTGTTCCAGCGCGGCGATCTCCTGCCCGCGGTGGGCGGCAGCATTCTTGCCCTCTTCCAGCGCGGTGTTCAGCTGATCCAGCTCCATCTCGGCTTTCAGGCGGGCCGCAGCGGCGGTCATGCCCTCACTCTCGGCACCGGCCAGCTGGGCGGTCAGGTTATCCACCTCCGCTTTGCGGGCGGCGGCTTCCTTTTCGGCTGCTGCGCGGCGCTCGCCCAGTTTCAGCACCTTGGCACGCAGTTCGTCCAGTTCCTGCTTGCGGCTGAACACACCCACGCTGCGCGCGGTGGAACCGCCGGTAAAGGAACCGCCTGCGTTGATGACCTGGCCGTCCATTGTGACAATGCGGTTGCGGTAGCCAAGATTTTTGGCCACCACCGACGCTTCGCCCAGATCCTCCACCACAATAATGCGGCCCAGCAGGTTATCAATAATATGCTGGTACTGGGGGGCGGTCTCCACCAGGTCGGCGGCCACCTCTGCCGTGCCGGTCAGGCGGCCATTGAATCGGCTGCCCTGCACGGTATCCAGCGGCAGGAAGGTTGCGCGTCCGGCGCGTTCTTCCTTCAAAAAGGTGATGGCCGCGCGGGCGCAGCCTTGGTCCTGCACCACAATGTTCTGCAGCGCAAAGCCAAGTGCCGTTTCAATCGCGATTTCGTACCCCTTGCGCACGCTCAGGATACCGGCCACCGGGCCGATGATGCCCCGCAGCCGCCCACCGCCCGCGGCGCGCATGACGGCTTTTACGCTCTGCTGATAGCCGTCCATGTTGCGCTCCAGATCCTCCAGAATGCGGATGCGCTGGGCGGTGTTGTTTTTATCCGCTGCGGCCTTCTGCAAAGCTTCAGCGGCTTCCGCCTGCTGGCGGCGACGGCTTTCCAGCTTGAGCTTTAAGCCGGAGCGGATGTTATCGTTGCGGGTCACGGCTTCCTCGCACTCTTTCAGGTGCTCGGCAGCAGTGTCCCGTTCCTCGGTCAGTTTTTGTGCCACATCACCCGCGGCGGCTTCCTGGTTTTTCAGGCCGTTCAGCTGGGCGCGGGCCGCTTCCACGGCGGATTGCAGCCCCGCACCCCGCACCTGCAGGGCAGTGGCATTCTGCTGCATGCGGGCCATGGCGGCGCTCACAATCTCCCGCCGCTCACCACTTTGCAGTGCCTGCTGTTCCAGCGTGTTCAGCTGCTGGCGCAGCTTGTCCGCCTCGGCATCCAGATTTTGCAGCACGGTTTGCAGCTGGGTGATTTCCGCTTTGTGCTCGTCCGCTTCCTGCGCAATCCCCTTTGCGCCTTCCCCGGCGCGGGTCAGCTCATCGCTGGCGCTGCGGATCTGCTCGTTCGCGTGTTCGGTTTCGTTCTGCAAAACTGCCAGCTGGCTTTCGCTCCCGGCGTTCTGCTCGGTAATGGTGCGGATCTCAGCGTTCGCTTCCTCCACCTGCAGCATCAGCTGCTGGCCTTCGGCGCGCAGGGCTTCGGTGCGGGTGTCAAATTCATCCAGCTGGCGGGAAATGCGTGCATAGTCGCTTTCCGCCGCCTCATACTTGCGCTGCTGGTCCCGCACCGTATCCTGTGCGCGGCGGATTGAATCCACCCACAGGGTAATTTCCAGCCCCTTGCGGGTCTCGGAATATGCCAGGAACTGCTCCGCCTTTTCGCTGTCGCGTTTCAGGGGTCCAACCCGCTTTTCCAGCTCCCCCCAGAATATCCCGCAGGCGTTCCAGATTGCCCTCCGCCGCGGCCAGGCGGCGTTCGGCTTCATTTTTGCGGTAGCGGTATTTGGCAATGCCAGATGCTTCCTCAAAAATCTCGCGCCGCTCGGTGGATTTTGCACCAACGATCTCCGCAATGCGCCCCTGACCCACAATGGCGTAGCCATCGCGCCCAAGGCCGGTATCCAGCAGCAGCTCGTACACATCTTTTAAGCGCACGCTCTGGCCGTTGATGGTATACTCGCTCTCCCCGCTGCGGTAATAGCGGCGGCCAATGGTTACTTCGTCCGCGTCCATTTCCAGCCCATGATCGGAGTTATCAATGGTCAGTGATACCGCCGCATAGCCCATTGCGCCGCGGGTCTGGGTGCCGCCAAAAATAACGTCCTCCATCTTGCCCGCACCGCGCAGCTGTTTGGAGCTGGTTTCGCCCAGAACCCACCGGATGGAATCCGAAATGTTGCTTTTGCCGGAGCCGTTCGGCCCCACAACACCGGTAATGCCTTCGCCAATGGTGATCCGCGTTTTATCCGGGAAGGACTTGAAGCCCTGTATCTCAAGTTCTTTTAAGCGCATAGATGCCCCTTTTTATGCCTGCTGTTCCAGCTTGGTCAGCGCCGCTTTGGCAGCCTGCTGTTCCGCAGCCTTTTTGCTGCGGCCTTCGCCCACAGCCAGCGCCTTGCCGTTCAGCGCCACAGTAACCTGGAACCGCTTATCATGCGCCGGGCCGGATTCCCCTGTCACGGTGTAGGTCAGGCGGTCGTCCGGGTGTTTCTGCACCACTTCCTGCAGGGCGGTCTTGTGGTCATCCTCGGCGGTTTTGCCCTCCGTGATGAACGGCAGGATAAAGTTGCGGGCGGTCTCAATGCCGCCGTCCAGGAACAAAGCGGCAATGGTGGCTTCAAACGCATCCGAAACCACGCTGGGGCGGCAGCGCCCGCCGCCCAGCTCCTCGCCGCGGCCCAGCCGCAGGTAAGAGCCCAGGTCGATCTCCTGCGCAAACTGGAACAGCGCGTCCTCGCTGACCAGCGAAGCGCGCATGCGGGACAGTTCGCCCTCCGGGCGGGTGGAATGGTGGAACAGATAGTTTGCCACCACAACGGACAGCACACTGTCACCCAAAAATTCCAGCCGCTCGTTATACAGCGTAGGGGTTTTGCTCTCGTTGGCGTAAGAGCTGTGGGTCAGCGCCGTGATGAGCAGTTCTTTATTCTTAAAATGGTAATGCAGCTTTTCTTCCAATTCCTCAGGGGTACGCGTGGTCATAAGATTGCCTTACCTTTCGTTCTCTCTGTTTTGCGATTGTATATCGGGATATTTTGCAGGCCGGGCGGGCAATGCCTGCCCCTGCAATGGGCTTTGGTTTTGCGGCTATCCCGTAGGGGCGCACATTGTGCGCCCGCTGCCTATATTTTGGTACCGGCCATTTCCAATGGGCGGGCATAACATTTCAATTTTCGCACGATATGCCGTTTTATTCCGCGTCTGTCTTTTCTGCTGCGGCCTTGGCGGCTACTTCGGCCAAGGCGCTCTGCATGGTGCCGCACAGGTCATTGGCAACACACAGCTTTGCCTGGCGGATGGCGTTCTTGATGCCCTTGGCCTTGCTGGAACCGTGTGCCTTGATGACCGGCTTTGCCGCGCCCAGCAGCGGTGCGCCGCCGATCTCCTCAGAGTCCATCATGTGCTTCAGATTGCGCAGCCCGCCTTTTACGCCAAGGTAGCACAGCTTGGTCACAATGCTCTGCATAAAGATGTCTTTCAGCATGCCCAGCAAAGTACCTGCCACACCCTCGGTCAGCTTCAGCACCACATTGCCCACAAAGCCGTCGCAGACGATAACGTCCACCTCACCAGCCATAATATCACGCGGCTCAATGTTGCCCACAAAGCGGATGGCCGGGTTTGCTTTCAGCAGGCCGTGGGCTTCGCGGTACATCGGGGTGCCCTTGGTGTCCTCGGCGCCGTTGTTCACCAGCGCGACGGCGGGGTTCTTGCGGCCCATGACCTTATTCATGTACACGCTGCCCATGGTGCCAAAGGCATTCAGCATCTCTGCACGGCATTCGGCGTTTGCGCCGCAGTCCAGCAGCAAAAACGGCTGCTTTTTGCCCGGCATGCAGGTGGCCAGCGCCGGGCGCTTGACCCCCTTGACGGTGCGCACGATCAAACTGGTGCCCACATGCAGCGCGCCGGTGGAACCGGCGGAAACAAAGGCATCCGCCTCGCCGCTTTTCAGCATCGTCAGGCCTTTGACCAGGCTGGAATCCGTTTTGTGGCGCACGGCCTTGACCGGGTCATCGTGCATATCCACATCCTCGGTGCAGTGAATCAGCTCAAAGGGGGTCAGGTCCACGCCAAGCTCCTGGGCAGCGGCCTTGATCTTGGCTTCATCACCCAGCAGGGCCAGGGTCATGCCATCACCAAACTCTTTTACCGCATCGGCTGCGCCCTGTACGGTCGATTTCGGGGCGTTATCGCCGCCCATTGCGTCCAGTAAAATTTTCATAATCCACCTCAGTGTTCCGCTTCGGCTGCCCATGCCCGCATGGCGGCCTGTGCAGCATCAGAAAGTGCCATATACCGTTCGCGCTTATCCCGGATGGTGTCAATCTCCTCGGTGCGCGGCAGAATGCCCATGTTGGCACCCATGGGCTGGAAGTCCTTGTTGGGGGTGGTGATATAATCGATCAGTGCACCACACATCGTTGTGGTCGGCGGGGGGCGGCAGCTCTCTGCCCTGCAAACGGGCGTACAAATTGCGCGCTGCCAGCAGGCCGGAAGCCGCGCTTTCCATATAGCCCTCAAACCCGGTGATCTGCCCAGCAAAAAACACGTTGGGGTGCTCTTTCAGGTAGAGCCCCTTGGTCAGCACCGCCGGGCTTTCCAAAAAGGTATTGCGGTGCATCACGCCATAGCGGATGAACTCTGCATGTTCCAGGCCGGGAATCATCGAAAAAACGCGCTTCTGCTCGCCCCATTTCAAATTGGTCTGGGAAACCAACGATATTGTACAGCGTGCGGGCGGTGTTTTCGGCGCGCAGCTGTACGTTGGCCCAGGGGCGGTGGCCGGTGCGCGGGTCCCGCAGGCCCACCGGGCGCAGCGGGCCATAGCGCATGGTATCCGCCCCGCGGCCCGCCATCACCTCAATAGGCATACAGCCTTCGTACACCGTCAGCTCCCCATCAAAGTCATGCAGAGGGGCACGCTCCGCGTTCAACAATTCGTTATAAAACGTTTCATATTCCAATTTGTTGAATGGGCAGTTCAGGTAATCGGCTTCACCGCGCCCGTAGCGGGACGCCGCAAAGATCTTTTCCATATCCAGGCTTTCGGCGCTCACAATGGGGGCCACCGCGTCAAAAAAAGCTCAGCCGGTGGCTGCCGGTCAGCGCGGCAATCTGCTCCGCCAGCACCCCCTCGGTCAGCGGGCCGGAAGCCACCAGCACCGGAACGCTTTCGTCCAGCGCGGTCACTTCCTCGCGGTGAACGGTAATATTGGGGTTCTTTTCCACCATTTCCGTCACGGCGGTGGAAAACACATCACGGTCCACCGCCAGTGCACCGCCAGCTGCCACGCGGGCGGTCTCGGCAGCATCCAGCAGGTGGGACCCCATCATGCGCATTTCAATTTTCAGCAGGCCGGAAGCCGAATCCGGCCGTTCCGCCTTGAGGGAGTTGGAGCAGATCAGCTCCGCAAAGCCTGCACTTTTGTGTGCTGGCGAAAACTTGACCGGCTTTTGCTCGTACAGGTCCACCTGCACGCCGTGGTCCGCCAGCCAAAGGGCGGCTTCACACCCGGCCAGCCCGGCACCGATGATTTTAATTTGCATGCGTTATTTCTCCGCGTTTGTCTTTTCGATATTCTTCACAAACCCGCAGCCCTCTTTGGCGCAGTACAGCTGGCCGCGGCGCTTGAACAGCGTTTTGCCGCAGTGGGGGCAGGTTTCCGGCACGGGTTCATCCCATGTCATAAAGTTGCAGGTGGGGTAGTTGCTGCAGCCGTAATACACGCGGCCCTTGGCGCTTTTGCGCAGCAGCATATGGCCGCCGCACAGCGGGCACAGGCCGCCGGTATCCTTTACAATGGGGTGGGCGTTGCGGCACTCCGGAAAGCCGGAACACGCCACAAACTTGCCGTACCGCCCGCTTTTGATCACCATGGGGCGGCCGCATTTTTCGCAGATCTCGTCGGTGGGGATATCCTCCACTTTGATCTTTTTGCCCTCCATGTTCTTTTCGGCGGCTTCCAGGCTTTTTTCAAAGCCCTGGTAGAAATCGTCCACTGTTTTGACCCAGTCCGCCTTACCGGCTTCCACAACGTCCAGCTTTTTCTCCATATCGGCACTGAATGTCGGGTCCACGATATCGGGGAACTGTTCCAGCATGACCTGGTTCACCGCGCGGCCCAGCGGGGTGGTTTTGAGCTTTTTCTGCTCCTTTTCCACATAGCCGCGGTCCACAATGGTGGTAATGATCGGCGCATAGGTGGAAGGGCGGCCAATACCGTTTTCTTCCAGCGCATGGATCAGCGTTGCTTCAGTATAGTACGGCGGCGGCTGGGTGAATTTCTGCTCCGCCGAAAGCTTGTTCAGTTTCAGGTCCTGGCTCACTTCCAGCGGGGGCAGGGCGGTTTCTTTCTTCTGCTTATCGTCGGTGGCTTCCTCATACAAAGCGGTAAAGCCGTCAAACGTTACATGGAAACCCGATGCGCGGAAGATATAATCCCCCGCCGTGATGTTGGCCGAAACGGTATCCATCAGGCAGTCTGCCATCTGGGATGCCATAAAGCGGCTCCAGATCAGGCGGTACAGCTTGGCTTCATCGCCGGAGATGCTGCCCTCCACCTGGTCCGGCGTCAGTTCCGGCATTGAGGGGCGGATGGCTTCGTGGGCATCCTGCGCTGCTGTGGCGGAGCGGGATTTCCAGACGCGCTTTTTGTTGCAGACGTAATTTTCGCCCCAGGTCTTGCCGATAAAGGTCTTAGCGGCTGCGGCGGCTTCGTCCGCAATGCGCAGACTGTCGGTACGCATATAGGTGATCAGACCGATCTGGCCATAGCCGTGCACCTCCATACCTTCATACAGGCGCTGGGCGGCACGCATGGTGCGGGTGGCCGAAAACCCCAGTGCGCGGCTGGCATCCTGCTGCAGGGTGGAGGTGATGAACGGTGGCTGCGGCTGGCGGCGGCGCTGGCCCTTATCCACACGGGTCACGGTGTAGGGTTTGCCGTCCAACGCGGCCAGAATGGCATCCGCCTGTTTTTTATTTTTCACCACCAGCTTGGTGCCGTCCGCCTGGGCTGTCAGCCGTGCGTTGAACGCACAACCGCTCTGGCGGGGCTTCAGGTTGGCGTCAATGTTCCAGTATTCTTCGGGCTTAAAGTTTTCAATTTCGATCTCGCGGTCGCGGATAATGCGCACCGCCACGCTCTGCACGCGGCCAGCCGAAAGCCCGCGGCGCACCTTATGCCACAAAAACGGGCTGAGCTTATAACCCACCAGGCGATCCAGCGCGCGCCGGGCCTGCTGGGCGTTGAACAGATCCATATCAATGGTGCGCGGGTGGGCCATACCCTCCTGCACGCCCTTTTTAGTGATCTCGTCAAAGGTCACGCGGTTGGGGGCGGTGGGGTCCAGCCCCAGCACATTGGCCAGATGCCAGCTGATCGCCTCGCCTTCGCGGTCCGGGTCGGTTGCCAGATAGACGGTCTGTGCTTTTTTCGCTTCGGCTTTCAGGTCCTTGACCAGCGCGTTCTTGCCTTTGATGGTAATATACTTGGGGGTATAGCCATGTTCCACATCAATGCCCAGCGTGCTGGCGGGCAGGTCCCGGATATGGCCCATGCTGGCCGTTACAGTATAGCCGCGGCCCAGGTATTTGCCAATGGTCTTTGCCTTGGCCGGGGATTCCACGATCACCAGCTTGGTGCCGGGCTTTGCTTCGGTCTTTTTGGTGGTGCGCTTTGCGGCAGGTTTTTCGGCTGCGGTTTCGCCGTCCTCTGCCTTAGCTGCCTTGGTTTTGGTCGTTGTCTTTTTCGTGGTTGCTTTTTTTGCTGCCGGTTTTTTCGCTGCAGTCTTTTTTGCGGCAGTTTTTTTTGCCGGGGTTTCTTCCGGCTGCGCTGCCTGCTGGGCAGTCAGCTCCAGTTCAGTTTGCTTTGCCATATCTGTTTCTCCCAAATTGGCGTATAAATTCTATCTTAATCGGATACTTTCCGTAATGTCACCATACATGCGGGCCATATCCGCCCGCTGCGGCTGGGGCCGCTTGCCCTTATGCCGCGGTATACCGGCCCCCGCCGTTATCCACGGCGGCGCCGGCAAATTCCAGCTCCATGAGCGCCGCCAGAACAGCCTGCACGGCAAGCCCCGTTGCGGCAGCCAAGTCATCTGCCGTCTGCGCTTTAGGGCCCAGTTCTGCCAGCACGGTGCGGGCGTTGGGGGTCAGCTCATCCAGTATAACCCCTTCCTGCACCAGCTCGGTGCCGCCGGGTGCAATGTGCAGGGCATCCAGCACATCATCCGCCGTGCACAGGGCGCGGGCGCGGCCGGTACGCAGCAGCTCATTGGTGCCCTCGCTGGTGGGGCTGTAAATGCTGCCGGGTACCGCAAACACCGGCCTGCCGTACTCTTCGGCATGGCTCACCGTGTTCAGCGTTCCGCTGCGGGTGCGGGCTTCCGCCACGCAGAGGGCCTCGCTCAAACCGGCAATCAGCCGGTTGCGGGCCAAAAAGGTCCCTGTCATTTTGCCCGTATAATCCGGCGGGTATTCGCTCAGCACGGCACCTCCCAGAGCTTCCAGCTCCGCGCGCAGGGTCACGTTCACCGCTGGGAAGGTCTTGTTGATGGCCGTCCCCAAAAAAGCAACGGTCTGCTGCCCGGCTTCCACCGCCGCGCGGTGGCCTGCGCCGTCCAGCCCTTCGGCCAGCCCGCTTACGATCACCACACCCCGCTCCGCCATTGTCAGCGAAAGATCCCGGCAGGCGGAAAGCCCATACTTTGTGGGGCGGCGGGTGCCCACCATGCCCACATACCGCCGCCCGTTCAGGCAGGCAGGGTTTCCGGTGCCGTACAGCACCAACGGCAGGTCGGGCAGGTCCCGCAGCCGCTGGGGGTAATCGGCGCTGTCCGGTGTCAGGATAAAAATATTCAAATCATCGCAGCGCTTTTTCAGCCCCGCCATTTGGGCCGGAGCCACCGCCTGCATAAATTCGCGGGCTCTTGCGCTCAGGTATTCCGGCGGGTTCCAGCCCGCTTTTACCTGGCCATACAGTTCGGCCGGGTCCGGGTATTCTTCCAGAAGTCTGCCCGCCAGGCGGCAGCCGGACCCAAGCGCTTCAGCCAGCCACAGCCAATACAGTGTGCTGTCCATACCTTATTATACACCTCTGAAGTGCCAAAGCAAGACGCTGCCTGCAACCCCGGCGTTCAGGCTTTCCACCAGGTCCGTCATCGGGATGCGCACCGCCATATCGCAGGCCTGCACGGCAGCGTCCGTCAAGCCCTGTCCCTCACTGCCGATCACGGCGCACAGGCCGTCCGGGTAGCCCTGCGGGGCTTCGTCCAGCGGGCGGGAATGGTAGAGCGCCGCAGCCAGGCAGACCACGCCGCGTGCGCGCAGCTGCTGCAATGCCTGCGGCAGATCCTGCACACGGGGCCACCGGCAGCCGCCCGGCTGCCCCCATGGATGCCCGCAGTGTTTTGGGGGACAAAGGGTGCCGCGCCGGACCCCTTGGAGAGCAGCACACCGTCAAAGCCAAAGGCCGCCGCGCTGCGCAGCAGGGTGCCCACATTGCCGGGGTCCTGCACCGCTTCCAGTGCCAGAATACGGCGTCCCTTTGCTAAAATATCTGCCGCCTGCCAGCCGGGGTGTTCAAACACGCCGAACACATCCTGGCTGGTTTTGGTTCCGGAAAGCTTTTTTTGTGCCACCGGCTCTGTTACCAGCACAGTTTTGCCCGCAAAGGCTTCCAGTTCTGGGGTATGGGCCAGGGCCTTCTCGGTGGCATACAGGGTTTGCAGGGGTACAGCCGCGGGCCAGCTCCAGACAGAGCTTGGGGCCCTCAGCAAAAAACAGGCCATCCGCCGTGCGGAGCTTTTCTTCTTCCCGCAGGCGGCAGGCATATTTGATTTTGGCGTTTTCGCGGCTGGTGATGGTTTCCATCTGGCCCCCCGTATGATCTCCATATAAACAAAATGACGCAGCCGCGCGCGCGGCGCATGCGTCTTTGAAAAAGCTGATTCTTACAGCGCCTTCTTGGCGGTCTCGACCAGAGCGTTGAAGCTGGCGGGATCGTGGATGGCCATCTCGCTCAGCATCTTGCGGTTCAGCTCGATGCCGGCCTTCTTCAGGCCGTTCATGAAGCTGGAGTAGTTCATGCCCTGAGCGCGAACAGCGTTGTTGATGCGGGTGATCCACAGGTTGCGGAACTGGCGCTTCTTCTGCTTACGACCAACGAAAGCATAGTTGCCAGACTTCATCACAGCCTGTTTGGCCATACGGAAATGCTTGCTCTTGGAGCCGTAGTAGCCCTTAGCCAGCTTCAAAGTTTTGGTGCGACGCTTATGCGTCATGGTTGCGCCTTTAATACGAGCCATGGTAATATCTCCTTTTACACAGTCACATTAAGTCAAGTCAGAAAATGATTCAGCCGAATCAGCCGCCGTAGGGCATCATCTTGCGGACAGTAGCCTCGTTGGTCTTGTCAACGTACTTGGGCATACGCAGGCCGCGGGTGAGCTTGGTGGTCTTCTTGGTCAGGATGTGACGGCGCTTGGAAGCGTTGCGCTTGATCTTGCCGGAAGCAGTCATCTTAAAGCGCTTTTTGGCACCGGAGCAGGTCTTAAGTTTCATTTTAGCCATTTTCTTTTCCTCCGTAAGAAAGAGTATTTACTTGGTCGGGCTGGGGGACAGGAACATCATCATGCTGCGGCCTTCCAGCTTAGGCTGCTTATCAACCACAGCCTTGCCTTCCAGCGCCTGTGCAAAGCGCTGCTCCACATCAATACCCAGACTGGTGTGCGCCATTTCGCGGCCGCGGAACCGGATGGAAACCTTTACCTTGTGGCCCTGCTGCAAGAACTTTGCGGCCTGGTTGACCTTGGTGTTAAAGTCGTTGGTATCAATGTTGAGCGAAAGGCGGATCTCCTTCAGCTCGATCACTTTCTGGTTCTTCTTGGCTTCCTTTTCCTTTTTCTGCATCTCGAAACGGTACTTGCCGTAATCAAGAATTTTGCAGACAGGGGGCTTGGCCTGGGGAGCCACCTTGACCAGGTCCAGATCCAGCGCCTGCGCCATTTTCAGCGCATCGCGGGGGCTCATAACGCCCTTCTGCTGGCCGTCCGCGCCAATCAGGCGGATCTCTTTATCGCGGATCTGCTCATTGATTTCCAGTTCCTTGGAATTTTTCAGCACGGAGCAGATGCGGGCGTGGGCATACTGCACATAGTAGACGGGGTTTTCACTGTCGTTGCGCACGGCCAGGTCGAGGTCAAAGTCCAGGGTGGAGGAGCTTTCGCGCTGGTTGAAGAAGAAACGGGCGGAATCGATGGGCACTTCGTCCAGCAGGTCGGTCAGGGTGATGGCCTTGCCGGTACGCTTGCTCATACGCACGGGCTTGCCGTCGCGCATCAGGTTGACCATCTGCATCAGCACAACATCCAGGCGATTGCCGTCCAGGCCAACGGCGTCCATGGCACCCTTCATGCGGGCTACATGGCCGTGATGGTCGGCACCCCAAATGTCGATGGCACGGTCAAAACCGCGCACGGCCAGCTTGTTGTAATGGTAGGCGATGTCGGCGGCAAAATAGGTGGGAATGCCGTTGGCGCGTACCAGAACTTCGTCTTTGGCTTCCTCTTCGCCGTCGGCGTTTTCGTCCTTCTTGCGGTTTACAACGCCGTACTTGGAAGCATACTGGGCGCTGCGGTACATGATGGCACCGTCCTCGGCCTTGTAGCAGGCACCCTTGTCCATCAAGATTTTGATGACATCATCCACAGCGCCGCTCTTGTGCAGGTCGCTTTCGTGGAACCAGACATCATAGGTGATGCGGTACTTGCCCAGGTCGCGCTGCAGCCCGGCAATGTTCTTGGGCAGGGCATCGGCAATCAGGGCATCTTTCAGCTCTTCAAAGTCCTTATCGACATAGGAATCGCCGTGAATTTCGGCAAACTCTTTGGCGCGAGCAATAATGTCAGCGCCCTGGTAGCATTCTTCCGGCAGGGGAACGGCCTCTTCGCCTTTGTACAGCTGCAGGTAGCGGATGGCCAGGCTCTTGCCGAACTTCTGGATCTGGTTGCCTGCATCGTTGATGTAGAACTCGCGGGTCACATCATAACCGGCCCAGTCCAGGCAGGCGGCCAGGCAGTCGCCCAGAGCACCGCCGCGGGCGTTGCCCATGTGCATGGGGCCGGTGGGGTTGGCGGAAACAAATTCAACGTTGTAGCGCTTGCCTGCACCGCCGTCCGTGCGGCCGTATTCCGGCTCGGTGGCAGCAGCCTGCAGCACGCTGGTAAACCAGTGGGCACCCAGGAACAGGTTGATGAAGCCGGGGCCTGCGATCTCTACACGGTCGAACAGGCTGCCCTCCAGGTTCAGGTGGTCCACAATGGCCTGTGCAATCTGGCGCGGAGCCTTGTGGAACGCACGGGCACCGGCCATGGCGGCGTTGGATGCAATATCGCCGTTTTTGACATCGGCGGGAATCTCAACAATAAATTCCGGCAGCGGGGCTTCCGGAAGGGAACCGTCCACCACAGCAGCATTCAGCGCGCCGGTCAGCAGCTCACGCGCCGTATCCAGCGCAGCCTTGCGGGGGTTATAGTATTTGTAATTCACGTTGTACCTCCAGTTTGGAAGTTAGGAGGGAGGAGTTAGGAGTTAGGAGTTTAAGGTGCGGCCTGCGCCGCAATTTTGAAAAATAGCCGCACAGCTGATCGTTAAAATTTGTGCGCGTCAGCGCACACCAAAAACTCCTAACGCCTACTTTCTAACTCCTAACTAAAAATTTATTCAACTTCAGTTTCCTGCTTTTTCAGCGGCTCTACTGTGATAAGCACGGAATTGCGGCTGATTAAGGTTTCGGCGCCGGAATCCAGCGTGTAGCTGAACTGCAGCTCGCCGCCATCCGGCAGCAGGTTGTGCTCAATCACATCAGCGGCCACGCCAAGGCTGATGGAACCGTACCCGGTTTCGTAATGGCACAGGTGGCGGATGCCTTTTTCAATAATCAGCTGGCTGGATGTTTTGCCAAAGCGGGTCATGCTGACCAGCCGGGCATCCTGGCTGACGCGCACCGTGGTGGTACATCCGGCGTAACCGGTGGCTTCGGTTTCAGCATACACGATGTAGTAGCTGTTGCCACGCTGCACAAAGTTGCCGCGGGTCATCAGCTCCACGGTGTCGTTTTCGCCGTTCTGCTCCATGGTGCCTTTGATGGTGATGAGGTAATTTTCTTCAACAGGTTTTGCCATAATAGTTTAATTCCTTAATACGTTTCAATGGCGATCTGTTCCACCGGGCCGCCCGCTTCGCTGCCCATGAACAGCCGCTCCTGCTTGGCAAAGCCGTCCGGGGTATCGCTGACAAAAAAGCGGGTGGTGCCGCCGGTGCTGCGCCCGCTGGAAATCCCAAGGTCATCCAGCGCGGTGGCGGCGGCAATGGCGGTCAGCTTGCCGGGGTCAATCAGCGTTACGCTGTCGCCCACAAAATCGCCGATCATTTTTTTCAGCAGTGGGTAGTGGGTGCAGCCAAGGATCAGGGTGTCAATGCCGGAATCCCGCACGGGAGTCAGGTATTCCTCAATCATCAGCTGGGTTACTTTGTCGCCGTTCACATAACCGTTTTCAACCAGCGGTACAAACAGGGGGCAGGCGCGGGCAAAAATCTGAACCCCCGGCACCAGATCTTTCAGCTGGGTGGCATAAGAATCGCTGCGGATGGTGGCCGCTGTGCCGATCACGCCGATGCGTTTGTTTTTGGTGGCGGCAGCAGCTGCGCGGGCTGCCGCACCGATCACGCCGGTGTAGGGTACCGGCAGCTGGGCAGCTTCCGCCGAAGGATAGGTGGAAGATACTGTGCCGCAGGCCGCCATAATGAACTTGACATTCTGGGAAAGCAGGAACCGGATATCCTGCTGGGCGTACCGCACGATCACATCGTGCCCGCGGGAACCGTAAGGCACGCGGCCGGTATCGCCAAAATACACAATATCTTCGCCCGGCAGCAGGCGGCGCAGCTGACGCACGGCGGTCAGCCCGCCAAGGCCGCTGTCAAATACGCCGATGGGACGAGTATCCATCAGTAAGCACCTCGCTTTTTGCTCAGTGCAAGGCCGATTAGCTTATCAACCAGGGCGGCAAAGCTGTAGCCCTCGTTTTCCATCAGCTTGGGGTACATGCTGATGGGGGTAAAGCCCGGCAGGGTGTTCAGCTCATTGCAAAGCACGCGTCCTGTGCCGTGCTCTACAAAGAAATCGCACCGGGCAAGACCAGCGCAGCCCAAAGCCAGGTAAGCGCGGGCGGCCAGCGTTTTGACTTCGTCCAGCTTCTGGTCCGGCAGGTGGGCGGGAATCACCGTCTTGGATATACCGTTTTTATACTTGTCGTCATAGGTATAAAACTCTGCGCCGGTCAAAATCTCGCCGGGGCGGGTGGTGCGCACTTCCTGCGGGTTATCCGGGTTGCCAATGGCGGCACATTCCACTTCCTGCCCATCAATAAACTCTTCAAACACCACTTTGTCATCTTCCCGCAGGGCGGTGTCAATGGCGGTGTTCAGCTCTTCACGGTTGTGGGCCTTGGTAATACCAACGCTGGAACCGGCATTGGCGGGTTTGACGAAGATGGGGTAGCCCAGGCGTTTTCCACGCGGGTCAACAGGGCGCTGCGCTGGGTCGCCCTCCAGCTCGGCGCGGATGGCGCTGGCCCACTTGCAGTGGGGCACACCGGCGGCATCCATGATGGTGTTGGCAACGGCTTTGTCCATGCAGACAGCGCTGCCCAGCACGCCGCAGCCCACGTAGGGATGCAGCCAGCTCAAACAGGCCCTGGATCGTGCCGTCCTCGCCGTTTTTGCCGTGCATGACGGGAGGGACGCAGATGTCGGGACCAGCTCGGCCGTTGCCGTCCTTCAGCACCAGCAGGCCGTGGTCGCTGCGGTCCGGGCTGAGTACGCAGGGGGTGCAGGAAGCACCCTGCTCCCAGCTGCCGCTGCCATGCCCTCGGGCGTGGGACTGCAGGCCAGCCAGCGGCCCTGGTCTTCAGCTTATTATAATACCATATTATGCAGGGGTTTGCCATAGCATTTGCAAAAACTTTTTGGAGAATTGGCGCAAGCTGCGCGATTACACAGAAAAGGCTCCCCCTGTGAGGGAGCCTTTTCCGTGTTGCCGCCTATTTGCAGGGGCATATTACTTTTTCTGTTTTTTCGTCTCGATCAAATGCCGTATCGCCAGGACGGGGTGGTGGAAGATCATCCGCGGGCCGCTCCAGCGCATGACCTGGCGGATGGCCTCCCGCATCTGGGGCTTGTAGCAATGAGTCTTGCAGGCACTGCAGAAGGTCTTGGTCTCCATGTGCGGGCAGTGGTCCACCCGGGCATCGGCATAGCTGCGCAAAGCCTCGCAGTCCGGGCAGAGGGCATGCCCCCTGGTACCGTGGTGGCCATGGCAGTACAGCTCGATCATCAGGCCCACGGTCTGTTTTTCCTGCTCGCGCTTTTGGGCGGGTGTTTTGGCGGCCATCAGCTCATCCTCCCGTTCTCTACCGAGTAGGTGCGGTCCGCAATGCGCATGGTGGAGGCGCGGTGACTGACCAGCACCACCGTCTTGTCCTTGCGCTCCTCGGCCAGGCTCTTTAGAATTACCGCTTCGTTCAGGCTGTCCAGGTTGCTGGTGGGTTCATCCAGCAGGATATACGGCGCATCGTGCAAAAAAGCCCGTGCCACGCCCAAACGCTGGCGCTCGCCGCCCGAAAGGGTACTGCCCAGCTCCCCTACCGGCGTATCGTAGCCCTGGGGCAGGGTCATGATAAAATCGTGGATGGACGCTTTTTTGCAAGCCCCCACCACCTGCTCATGGGTGGCGTTCTGGTTGGCTATGCGCAGATTTTCCTCAATGCTGTCGTGGAACAGCACGGTGTCCTGCTCGACGAAGCTCTCGGCGCTGCGTAGGCTGGCGGTGTTGATCTTTTTAATGTTCACGCCGGACAGTTCGACTTTGCCCAGATCCGTATCCCAGAAGCGCATCATCAGCTTGAGCAGCGTGGATTTGCCGCTGCCGCTGCGGCCGGTGATGCCGATGACGGAGTTCTGCGGCACTTCCAGCGATACGTCGTTCAAAATCACGTCACTGCCATAGCCAAAGGTCACACGGCGGCAGGCAGCGCCGGTAAAGGCGATGTCCTCGCCGCCGGTCACTTCCCGCACGGTGGGCTGCTCGTCCAGCACGTCCAGCACACGGTTGCCCGCGGCAAAGGTGTTTTGCAGTCCGGTGCCCAGGTTGGCCAGGGCGATGACCGGGCCGAAGCTGCTCATCAGCGCCACTACGGCGATCAGGCAGCCGTCAAAGCCGATGGTGCCGCTTTGGGCAAGGCCCGCCGCCAGCGCCAGCATGCCGGCGTCCAGCAGCAAAATGATGCCGCCGGTGACAGCCTGGGCCGTGCCGCCCGCCAGCTTTAAGCGGCGCTCCTGCGACGAAAGTTTATCGGTGCGGGCGTTGATCTGAGCCAGACGATGGGGGCCGTCGCCATACTGCAGACTTTCCCGCACGCCGCGCAGACTGTCCAGCACAAAGCCGTTCAGCGCGCCGAAGGACGCGCGGAATTCCTCGCCGCTGCGGCGGGCGGACTTGGCCGCCGCCACCGGCACCAGCAGGCCGATGACCAGGTAGGCCCCCAGGGCATACAGCCCCAGCAGCCAGTGGTAACCCGACAAAAAGGCCGCCATAATGGCGCTGACGATGACCGCGATGCAGATGGGTGAAATGGTGTGAGCGTAGAACACTTCCAGCAGCTCGATGTCCGCCGTCAGCACGGCGATCAGATCGCCGCGGTCGCGGCCCTCCAGTTTAGCCGGGGCCAGCTGGCGCAGTGCGCCGAAGACCTTATCCCGGATGAGGGCCAGCAGCTTAAAGGCGATAAAATGATTGCAGCCCTGCTCGGCATAGTGCAGCACGCCGCGGGCGATGGCCAGCACCGGCAGCAGCAGGCAAACGGTGCCAAGGCTGATGGGCATGCCGGGCAGGATGCTGTCCAGCAGCGCGTAGGCGCCCAGCACGGTGATAAAAATGGCGCAGAGAAAGCCTGCCACGCCCAGCAGTACGGCGGCCACCATCACGGGGGCCAGCGGCTTGACCAGCCCCACCAGACGCCCCATAACGGCCAGATTGCCGCGGGTCTTTTTCTTATTCTCAGGCATGGGATGCTTCCTCCTTTCCGTAATTTTCCAGTTCTTGCTGCTGGGTCCACAGGCGGGCGTAGGTGCCGCCCGCCGCCAGCAGGGCTTCGTGGGTCCCCTGTTCCGCCAGGCTGCCATGGTCCAGCACGTAGATGTTGTCCGCCGCCGTAACGTTGGCCAGGCGGTGGGAGATCAGGATGACAGTCTTTTTGCCTGCCAATGCCTGGATCTGGGCCATGATGTCGTTCTCGCTCTCCACATCGATATTGGACGTAGCCTCATCAAAGATATAGACCGGGCTGTCATGCAGCAGGGCGCGGGCCAGGGCCAGGCGCTGCCGCTGGCCGCCGGAAAGATTGCTGCCGCCCTCGTTCAGCTGGGTGTCCAGCCCGTTTTCGCTGCGCAGGAAGTCCGCCAACCGCACCTGCTTCAGCACAGCCCACAGGGCGTTGTCGTCCGCCGTGGGCGCGGCCATGCGCAGGTTCTCGGCCACCGTCCCTTTGAACAAGTGGCTGCCCAGGCTGACCAGCGTTACATTTTTGAGCAGGGCGGATTCTTTCACGGCGGAAAGCTCCTGCCCGCCCAGGGTCACGCTGCCGGTATAGCCCGCGGCGCGGCCGGTCAGCACGGCGGCGATGGTAGATTTGCCGCAGCCGCTCTCGCCCACCAGGGCGGTGAAACTGCCGCGGGAGAAGTCGAGATTCAGGCCGTGCAGCGTCTCTTTTTCGGCAGCATAGCCAAAGTGCAGGTCACGGCAGTGGATGGCATGATCGGCATCCGGCTCGGCGGTCTTGCCGGCGGCTTCGGGCAGATCCAGCAGCTTAAAGATCTTATCGCTGGCAGCCATGCCGTTCATGGCCACATGGAAGTAGGACCCCAGCGCGCGCATGGGCAGGAAGAAATCCGCCGACAGCAGCAGGATGCAGAGCGCGCCGCTCAGGCTGACATGACCGACCGCCAGCTCCCGCGCAGCGATACCGATGCCCAGCGCCGCACCGCCGTAGGCGATGATGTCCATCACGATGATGGAGTTCAGCTGCATGGTCAGCACCTTCATCGTCACTTTGCGGAAGTGCTCGGCCTCGCGGTTCATGGCCTGGTGGCGGGCTTCGTCGGCCTGGTAGATCTTCAGGGTGGTCAGGCCCTGCAGGTTTTCAAGGAAGATATCGCCCAGAGCGGCATACTGGCCCCAGTATTTTCCCAGCAGCCGCTTGGCAAATTTCTGCACAGCCACGATGGAAACCGGGATCAGCGGCACGCAGATCATCAGGATGACCGCTGCCTTTACGCTGACCGGGGCCAGCACCACAAACAGGGTGACAGGCGCCAGCATGGCGTAGAAAAACTGCGGCAGGTACGCGCCAAAGTAGGTCTCCAGCTGCTCGACGCCTTCGCCTGCCAGCTGCAATACCTCGGCGGTGGGCACAGCCTGGGTGTAGCTGCCGCCCAGGCGCAGCAGTTTTTCGTAAATCGCACTGCGCAGCGTCTTTTTTACGGTGCGGCTGGCGTTGTAGCTGGCCGCGGCCGCGCCGCGGGTGCAGGCGGCACGCACCAGCAGCGCCGCCGCCACGATGCCCAGTGTCAAGGGCAGGTTGGGGGCACCGGCCATCGTGTCGCCGATGGTCAGCTGGTCGTACAAGGCTCCTAAATAACGGCTGACCGCAAAGATCATGGCCACATTGGCGGCCAGAGCCAGCCATTGCAGCGCCACGTTTTTGGCGATGTACCGTTTCGAGTCTCCCATCATCCCGATGAGGCGTTTGTCGATCATCATAAGTAGTTCCTTTTATCGTAAACACAAAAATACCGCCATCGTTTTCGGCGGCGGCGCAGGTACAATGTTGCAGCCTTACACTTTGCTGGTGGTGCGCAGCGGCAAGTAACCGGCATCGCGGATGGCCTGGCGGATGGCGTCCTCGTCAGCCTCGTCCTTGGTCAGAATGGTGACGTTCTGGGCGGCCAGGTCCACGGCGGCCCAGGTGCCGGGCATCACGTTCAGCGCGTTTTCCACATGGCGCTGGCAGTTCTGGCAGGTCATGCCGCCCACGCCCATCACAAGGGTGTGGGGGTAGTGGGCCTTGTTGTGGTCCTCGACCTTGACCTTTTTAGCAGCGGCGTCACGCTCGCCGCAGCAGCCGCCGCCGCGGGTCAGGTGATGTACATAGCTGTAAATGCCATAGCCGACCAGGGCGGCCAAAATCAATACAATAATAATATTTGCCATAGATATACTTTCCTCCAAGTTAGCACTTGCTAATTCTGTGTTTAGAATACACTAACCTCATGGTTTTGTCAAGCAGGCACTTTGGGGATACCGCCCACTCCCCTGCCCCGCCACAACAAAACCGGCGCGCTGCTGCCACAGTGCGCCGGTTTTGTATATGGGATCAATGTTCAGGAGAAAGGCAATGGTTGGAAAATTTAAACTTGAGGCAATACCGCACAATTTTAAGTGCCGATACGGCGAGCGAGGTGCGGCGGCTGCTAAGCAAAAAGCGCAGATAATACTTTGTGCTGCAAAGGTGAGCGCCGCCGGTGGCGGATACAGCGAACCGAAGCAGGGGCAGCGGTCGCAGAGTGCGAGGGGCTTTTGTCCCCGAAGCACGATGCGGGTACCGCAACCCGACATTATCGAGCATTTTTGCAACGCAGACGGTGCGCCGCAGCCGCTGGAGCGGTGCTTAAGCCGTCAGGCGGAAATTGTGCGGTGTTGCCTCGGCTGCTTTGCGTATCAGGCGTTGGCCAGGGCAGTACCCAGGGCATTGCAGGCATCAGTGGCATCGCCATCGGGTGCGCCGTTGGCCATAACGGGGTCAGCCACCAGCCGGGCGCCGGCAGCCTGAGCATCCTCAGCCCAAGTGCGGATCCACTCGCCGTCGCCCCAGCCGTAGCTGCCGAACAGGCCGACCGGCTTGCCGGACAGGGAGCCGCGCAGATCCTGATACATCGGCTCGAACTCGCTCTCCTCAAGCTGCTCAGCGCCCATAGCGGGGCAGCCCAGGGCGAAGCCGTCATAATTAGCAGCGTCAGCCACATTGAACTCAGCGCTGGTCATCTTGTCCACAGTTGCACCTGCGGACTGTGCAGCGTTTGCCACCAGGTCAGCCATAGCCTCGGTATTGCCGGTGCCGCTCCAATAAACTACTGCGATCTTGCTCATAATCGTTTCTTCCTTTCGTTGCTACTATATATTTAATAGTAAGTATGTCCACGTTCAGGCAGCCACAGTCAGCTGCCGGATCGGGGTGCCGTTGTGATAACAGCGGGCGTAGATTCGCTCGCACTTTTTATAGCGGTCAAAGGCTTTTTGGGCGGCGGCGGGGTCGGTGTAGACCTTCCAGTAGCCGCAGGCCGTAAAGTTTTTGCCGCGATTCTGAATGAAGCCGATGACATCTGCCAGCGGGTAGCCCAGGAACACGCCGATCTCGTGGGGAAAGTCCTCCTCACAGCAAAGCCGCTGAGAGAGCTGTGCCAGCATCGATTCAGCATTGCCGGGGGTGTAGCCCTCGCTTTGCAGAAAGTCCTGCACGTCGCCGCGCTGCAAGATGGCAGCCACCTGGGTGGGGCGGTACACATAGACCAGCACCGCGCCGGTTACGGGGCAGGCTTTCAGCACACGGACGGTCACACCGCGGGGTGCCAGCAGGGCGTGCCAGGCCACCGCCATAGCCGTACCATCCTGGCCGGAGGCCGGCTGGTAACGGAAGAGACTGGCGGGCTTGAGGCCTGCCAGGGTAGGCGCGCAGATCGTGGCAAGATTGCAGGCAAAGCTGCGGGGGCTGACCGTGACGTGAGTGGGGGCAGGCATAGGCTCGGCTCCTTTAAAACACATTAGTTAGCTTTTGCTAACTGCAACCCCCATAAAACCGCACAGCACGGGGAGAGAGCCGCACTGTGCGGGCTATGGTTGCAGGAGATTCATTGTAGGGGGTCATAGGTTAGTTTTAACTAACGATGATACTATACCATGCCGCTAGGGTTTTGTCAACAGGTTTGGGAAAGATTTTTTCCGCATTTTTTGCAGCACAAAAACGGAAAAGAGAAACCTTTCAGCAGGCTCCTCTTTTGCTCTAAGTTCGATTAAAATTCTTTTCGCTTACCTTTTCTCATAAGAAAAGGTAAGTTATTCGATGACCAGCCCAAACCCGTTCAGCAGTGCGATCACATCCGGGAAGCTGAACCGCGCACCTTTCATCTGGTTGTCACTGGGGTCGATGCGGTAGCCGGTGGCCTCGCGGAAATCCGCCTTTTGCAGGTCGCATCGGCTAAACGCCGTGCTGCTCAGGGCCACGCTGCGGAAATCCGCGCCCGCCAGTTTGCAATCGTCAAACACGCAGTCGCCAAAGGTACATTTACTGAAATCAAACTGCTTCAGCGCCATGCCGGAAAACTCATTGTAGCGGAACTCGCACTGCTCGGCCCTGCCAAAGGGCTGCACCAGGGCACTGCGTCCCTGCAGGCCGCCCCAGGCAATGGACCGGAAGGCACAGTGCAGCAGCCAGGCGTCGCTCATCTGGCAAAAGCTGAACACCACGTCGCTCCAGGCACAGCGGTCGAAGGTGCAGCCGAGAAAGCTGCACGCCGTAATGCGCGCACCGCTCCAGCGGCAGTTGATAAACGTGCAGTCGTTGAACTCGGCATCATGCAGAAAATCCGGCGCTACATTGTCAAAGGTTTCGCCCTGGTAATACTGCTTAGCCACGGCGCACCGCCTTTTTCAGGCGGACCCACACCGCGTAAGCCAGCAGCGGCAGCGCAAGGCCGGCCGCCGTGTAGGCCACCCACCAGGCCCCGCTGGTAAAGTAGATGGGGAATGCCGCCAGCAGATAGCTCTCGCCGCCAGTGGCCAGCAGGCCCAGCCAGGTGACGGGCTTGAACGCCAGGAAATGCAAGATCACAATGGGCATCGTGGCGCGCCCCAGTGCGCTGAAAGCGCCGCTCACCGCGGGCACGCGCGCCAGCAGGTGGGCACCCTCATACACCAGCATCCAGCCCGCCAGGCTGGCCGCCAGCAGGTAGAGCGGGCCAGGGTAGCTGTTGCCCGCCAGGCCTACGCTGCCGAACTGCCCCAGCACCAGCAGCACCACAAAGGCCCCGGAGCAGCATAGCGCTCCGCGCGCCGGGCCATGGGGATGCTGCACCCGGTGCAGTACAACACCCAAGTAAAACAGGCAGTAGCAGCTGGCCGCAATGCCCAGGCCCCAGACGTTCCAGCCAATGCGCTGGGCCTGCCAGCCGAGCCAGAGCAGCACGCCGGCAAGCAGCCCTTGCGGGATCAGCGTATCGCCGCTGCGCAGCAGTTTTTTCAACAAAAACTCTACGCCCGCATACAATAGAGAGATCTGGAACAGCGCCTGAATGAACCACATAGCGCCGCCCAGCTGGGTGCCGCCGTCAAAAACGCTCCAGTGGGCTGTGCGGCCGATAATGTCCTTGATGGTCACCGGCGTGGTGACAAGGTTGCCGGGCAGATCGAGGATACGCTCGTCCCCTGTCAGGATGTTTACTTTTAAAAACAGGTCGGTCAGCAGGGTGTACACCGTGTTGGCCGCCACAAAGGGCAGCCACAGCGTAACCACCTTGCGCTTGGCAAAGCGGGCCAGCCGATGGGCGCTTTCGCCCGTGTGAGGAGAGAAAAACCACCCGCTGAGCATAAAAAAGAGCGCCATGTGGAATAAATAGATAAAGCTGGAACCGGGGAACCCCGCGTGCCCCAGCACCATCAGCACAATGCCGATGCCGCGCATACTGTCCAGCACAGGGTCGCGCTGTTTGGCCATAACAAAGCCTTCTTTCTTGTTATTCATCCGCAGGCTTGGCCGCGCGGCACTTGGGGCACAGGTAGTGGATGGTCAATGTATAGCCGCGCACCTCGGTGCCGATGGCCGCCTCCACCTCCCGCATCAGGCCCACTACCGGCAGGTCCGCCAGGTGGCCGCAGCCGTCGCACAGCAGGTGGCCGTGGGGGCTGGGGTTGTAATCGTACCGGTCGGGGCCGCCGGGCATTTCCAGGTGGCCGATCTCACCGTCCAGCTCCATCATCTTTAAGTTGCGGTACACCGTGCCCCGGGCAATGTGGGGCATCCGCAGCCGGGCCTCATTAAACAGCTCGTCCGCCGTCAGGTGCTGGGGGCTTTTCTCGCGCATGATGTCTAAGATCAGGGCGCGTTGACGGGTCATGGAAAGCACTCCTTTCAAATTAAGATTTTATCTTAAATATACAATACACGAAAGCCACGCCGCTGTCAAGCTTTGTGCAAAGCAACCAATAATTATTCCTGAAATTTGGCTTGACAAGCCCCGAAAATTCGGTATAATAGAAGCAAATCAAGACAAATTCCTAAAAATTAAAAAATATTATAAACGGAGGCAATACTATGGAACTGAGAGGCAGCAAGACAGAGAAAAACCTGTGGGAGGCTTTCGCTGGTGAAAGCCAGGCCCGCAACAAGTACACCTTCTTCGCATCCAAGGCAAAAAAAGAGGGCTATGAGCAGCTGGCTGCGATCTTTACCGAAACCGCCAACAACGAGAAAGAGCACGCCAAGATCTGGTTCAAACTGCTGATGGAAAACGGCGAGATCCCCGACACCCTGACCTGCCTGAAGATGGCCGCCGCCGGCGAGAACGAGGAGCATACCTCGATGTACCCGCGTATGGCTGCCGAAGCCAAGGAAGAGGGCTTTGCCCAGATCGCCGCGCTGTTCACGATGGTGGCCGCTATCGAGAAGGACTACAGCCAGTACAGCACGCCAAACAGGTAAGCGCCCCAAATGGCGTTCAGCGGCTTCCAGGTAGTAAAGATGACCAGTGCTACAGCCAGCCAGCCCAAGGCTTCGATCTGGCCGGTGGTTGCCCAGATGCCCTGGTTATAATCCAGAACATAATACAAACCACCCACACCACAGATGGCAGCACCCGTGCAGGTAGCCACATATTTATACAGCGTAACGTTAATGCCGGCGGCATCGGCAGTGGCGGGGTTTTCGCCAACCGCGCGCAGGTTCAGGCCCGCGCGGGTGCGGGTAAAGAACCAGTGCAGCACAACTGCCAGCACAATGGCCGCATAAGCCAAAAAGCCGTAAGAGAAAAGCACCTTGCCCACAACGCCAAGGCCGGAAAGCACCGGAATCATGGCACTGAATGCTTTATAAGCCAGCGGTGCCGCGGTGTAGCTGGCACCGTTCAGGATAAACACACCAAAAAAGTTTGCCACACCCATGCCAAAGGTGGTCAGCGCAAGGCCGGTCACGTTCTGGTTTGCACGCAGGGTGATGGTCAGGAAGGCGTAAATCAGACCGCCCAGGGCGGATGCGATCAGGGCGCACAGCAGGGCCAGAATTACGCAGACAAAGGCGCTGGGGTTGGCGCTGAGTTTTTCGTAATAATAAGCGCTGGCAAAACCGGCAAAGCCGCCCAGGTACATGATACCGGGAACACCCAGGTTCAGGTTGCCAGATTTTTCAGTCAGGGTCTCGCCCAAAGCGCCGTACATAATGATGGTGCCAAACGGGATGGCACGCAGGATCCATGCAATCAGACTGCTCATACTTACTTGCCCTCCTTACCATCATGATGGCCGCGCCAGACCAGGCGGTAGTTGATGAAAAATTCGCTGCCCAGGATAAAGAACAGGATAATGCCGGTGATGATATCCGCTGCATATTCGTTCAGGGAATAAGCAGAAGCAATTTCCGAAGCGCCGCGATCCAGGAAGATCAGCAGGAAAGAAATCAGCATCATATAGAAGGTGTTGAACTTTGCCAGCCAGGCCACAATAATGGCGGTGAAGCCGTTGCCGCCTGCCGAGGTAGTGGAGATCGTTTGGTCCTTACCGGCCACAACCAAAAAGCCGCACAGGCCGCAGATGGCACCGGACAGCAGCATAGTACGGATCATCACGCGGCTGACATTGATACCGGCATAGCGGGCGGTGTTTTCACTCTCGCCCACAACGCTGATCTCGTACCCCTGCTTGGAGTATTTGAGGTAAGCGTACATCGCAAAGGTCAGCACCAGCACCACAATAATATTGATGGTATAGCGCTGGCCGCTGATCACGGGCAGCCAGCCAGCCTTGGTGGCTTTGTTCAGGGTGCCCAGGCTGGATGCCTGGCCGCGCATGATATTCGTCATGCAGGCCACAATGCTGGTGGCAACGTAGTTCATCATCAGGGTGAACAGCGTTTCGTTGGTGTTCCAGCGGGATTTGAACCAGGCCGGAACAAAGGCCCAGATGGCACCGGCCAGCACACTGCCGATGACCATGGCGGCAAACAGCAGCGGTGCGGGCAGGCTGCTGCCAAAATACACCATGATGAGCGCCGCGACCAGGCCGCCGATCAGCACCTGGCCTTCGCCGCCGATGTTCCAAAAGCGCATCTTAAAGGCGGGAGCCAGTGCAATGGCAATGCACAGCAGGCTGGAAAGATCACGCAGCGCCCAAGAGAAACGGGTGGTGTTCATAAACGTGCCGTTCCACATAACGCCGTACACGCTGATGGGGTTCAGGCCGGTAACAAAAAAGATGAAGAACGCATCCACAACAAGTGCCAGCAGGATAGCAATGGCACGCACCAGCACTTTTTGCACAAAGGTGGTACCCTCCCGCTTGGAGATACGCACAAGCGGTTCAGCTGCAGTTTTGCTCATCATTTGCCCTCCTTTTGTACAAGGTTGGTCATGCGCAGGCCAACTTCTTCCTTGGTGGTGGTGCGGGCATCCAGCATGCCGTTGGCTTTGCCGCCGCACAGCACCAGAATGCGGTCACACAGCTCCAGCAGAACGTCCAGGTCCTCGCCAACATAAATCACGGCAACGCCTTTTTCTTTCTGCTCATTCAGCAGGTTGTAAATGGTGTAGGATGTATTGATGTCCAGGCCGCGCACGGCGTAAGCCGTCATCAGCACAATGGGCGAAGCCGCCAGCTCGCGGCCAACCAGCACCTTTTGCACGTTGCCGCCGGACAGGCGGGAAACGGGGGTGTTCAGGCCGGGGGTAACCACGCCAAGCTCCTTGCGGATCTTTTCGGCCAGTTCACGCGGAGCACGGTGGTCCACCAGCGGGGAGCGGCCTTCGCCATAGCTTTTCAGCATCATGTTGTCCGTCATGCCCATGGTGCCAACCAGGCCCATGCCCAGGCGGTCCTCCGGCACAAAGCTCAGGTGCACACCGGCATCGCGGATATCCTTGGGACTCTTGCCCAGCAGCTCCATCGGCTTGTCCTCTTCGCCGGGGGCAAAAAACTTAACGTCGGAGCCGGATTCGGTATGCTGCAAACCGGCAATGGCTTCCAGCAGTTCTTTCTGGCCGTTGCCGGAAATACCGGCAATGCCCAAAATCTCGCCGCCATACACATCAAAGCTCACATCGTCCAACACGTTGGTACCTTCGGGGCTGCGCACCGAAAGGTGGCTGATAGCCAAACGCCGGGTGGGGTCCTGCGGCGTGGTGCGGTTGATGTTCAGCTCCACCTTCTGGCCCACCATCATCTCAGTCAGGCTGGATTCCGTTGCGGTGGCGGTTTCCACCGTGCCAACGTATTCGCCCTTGCGCAAAATTGCCACGCGGTCCGAAACCGAAAGCACCTCATGCAGCTTGTGGGTAATGATGACCACGGCCTTGCCGTCCGCCTTCATGTTGCGCATCACGGCAAACAGCTTTTCGGTTTCCTGCGGGGTCAGCACGGCGGTGGGTTCGTCCAGGATCAGGATATCTGCACCGCGGAACAGCACCTTTACGATTTCCAGCGTCTGCTTCTGGCTCACGCTCATCTCGTACACTTTCTGGTCCAGATCCAGCGCAAACTGGTATTTTTCGCAAATCGCACGGGCTTTGTCCCGCACGCGGCGCAGGTCAAATTTTTCGCCTTTGTCCATGCTCAGGGCAATGTTTTCCACGGCGGTAAACACATCCACCAGTTTGAAGTGCTGGTGAATCATGCCAATGCCAAGGGCAAGGGCATCGCGCGGGGAACGGATATCTGCCGGCTGGCCGTTGACGATGATCTGCCCGCCGTCCGGGTAATAAATACCGGCGATCATATTCATCAGGGTTGTTTTGCCGGAGCCGTTCTCGCCCAGCAGGGACAAAATCTCCCCGCGGCGGATATTCATGGTAACATCATGGTTTGCAATGACCGGGCCAAAAGTTTTGGTTACATGTTCCAGCTGGATGGCGTACTCAGTCTGCGGCATGGGAATGCTCCTCTCTGTAAAAATCCATCATGCGGTGCCGTAAACACCAATAGAGGGAAGCTCTGTTCAGTAACAGGCAGAGCTTCCCTCCATGTCAGTTCAGTTTGTGGGATCAGGCAACCGGGTCTGCATCCTCGGTAATGCCGTCAATGCGCAGGGAGAAATACGGAGCGCTGCGCAGGGTGGATTCAGAGAAGTAACCATCGGTGATGGCCTCCTCGGTATCGCCCTGGTACACAGCAACCGGGGTGCCGGTGGAGTAATCATAGAAAGTCAGGTCGATGGGAGCGGTGGTAACAGTCTCACCGTTGACGGTGAACTTGCTGGTATCAAACACATGCAGGCTGCCATCTTTCAGGGCTGCTTCCACTTCGGCAACCTTCTCGGCAGTGCCTTCGGCAACTTCGGGGCCAAGGTCAGTGATGGCAACAGCGCCTTCGTTGTAACCCTCGGACCAGTTGGTAGCCGGGTTTTCGCCGTCCATCATGCTCTTGAACAGGTATTCATAGTAAACTTCCCAAACGTTGGTGGCGGAGGTCAGGGCAGCGGTGGGAGCGGTCTCCAGCATGTCGATGTTGTAACCGACAGAGTAGCAGATCTTGCCGGAATCCTTCTGCTTCTGGGTGGCAGCGGGAGCACCGGTGGAGTCAGCATGCTGACCAATGATCACGCTGCCGTTTGCAATCAGAGCTTCGGCGGCAGCGCCTTCCTTGTCGATGTCGAACCAGGAGTTGGTGTACATGACTTCCATCTCAACATCGGGGTAAACGCTCTGGACACCCAGGAAGAAAGCGGTGTAGCCGGAGACGACCTCGGCGTAGTTGTAAGCGCCGACATAGCCGATCTTGACCTTGCCGTCAGCGGTAAAGCTGTTGGGCTGGGTCTCCGGGGTCAGGGTGCCGGACTCAACCAGTTCCTGCAGCTTCATACCGGCAACAACACCGGCAACATAGCGGCTCTCATAAACATTGGTGAAAGCGTTCTTGAAGTTATCCAGACCAGTCAGGGCAGCAAAATCACCGGTCATGGAAACAAAAGTGACATCGGGATACTTTTCAGCTTCTTCTACGATATAGGTCTGGTGGCCGTAAGAGTTGGAAACAACAAGGTTGCAGCCCTGGCCAACCAGGTCTTCTGCAGCGTCAGAGCACTCAGCACCTTCGGGAACCTTGTACTTCCAAACGATCTGGCTGTCGCTCATGCCAAGCTTCTGTGCAGCAGCCTTGATGCCGTTGATATGCGCAGCAGTGTAGCCTTCCGTCTCATCGCCAATCGTGATAACGCCAACCTTCAGGTCGCTGGCAGCTGCATCGGTAGCAGTGGCAGCGTCAGCGGTAGAATCTGCTGCTGCGCTGGATGCAGCAGTGCTGCCGCAGGCGGCCATGCTGAGCAGCATAGCTGCGGACAACACAATACCCAACAATTTTTTCATGTGTAAGTGCTCCTTTTCTTTTTACGTCTGGCCCGGCGGCAGCTGCCAGCCGGAGCCACGGTCCTGAAACCAAAAATGCGCCGTTTTGCTGCATGCTTGCAGGAAATCCGACACATTCTTTTCACATATGTTATTGTATACGCGGCAGGGACATTTTTCAATGCTTTGTGAATACGTTGTTAAAAGTTTGTAAATTACGGAACAATTTTCAAATTTCGGCTGCGTTCTGCCAGCAAAACGCACAATCTTTTAGCCGTAAAGTATGACTTTTGAACAAAAAATCTGCGCTTCATCAGCGCTGATGCAGGTAGCGGCGGTCCAGGCCGTGTTTTTCTGCCGCGTTCAGGGCCAGCCACATCATGGCAACTTCAATGGGGATCATGATGGTGTTTTTGACCATGCCGGTGCTCAGGTAATACAGGTAACCCTTGCCATACAACATAGCTTTCCACACACTGCCCAGCAGCACATTGCTGCCGTAATTGATCAGCAGACGGGTCACGATCAGGCGCGGGATGGTGGGTTTGCGCTGGTAGAGCATAACGCCGTAAATCAGGCCGGACAACATGGCCGTAATCAGATAGCCGGGGAAATACGGTTCGCCATAGCTGGAAAGCAGAAAGCCCAGCGTATCAATGACCGCACCAACGCCCATGCCCACCAGCGGGCCATAACAGGCGCACCCCAGCGAAACCACCACAAAGCTGAAATAGATCTTCAGGCTCTGGCCCAGCAGATAGATGGGGAAACTTTCCAGAATAATGGCCAGCGCCGTGACCATACCGGCAAAAGCCAGAACGCGGATGTTCTTAAACTCATCGGCGGCCTGCTTCCAATAGGCCGCGGCATACAGCGGGGTACGGACTTGAACAGATTTTTGCATAATAAAATACCTCCATCGTGCGTGTTGCCGCACAAGGGAGGGTAAAGGGCAGGTGTGCAACCACACCCGCCGTTGCACACCATTATGCAGCAGTGGGATGCGAAACCAGCACCGCGTGCCGGCAGCGGCGTGTACATTGCACCCTTGTTGGGCATCCAGTAATCCACGATCATCTCTGCCTGGCCGGGGTAATACTTTTCAAAAATTTCACGGTAGAGCAGGCTTTCCTTGGTAAAGGGGCGGCAGTAGGCATACTTGCCGCTCTTTTCGGCAAACTCACGGTCGGTGTAATAGCTCTCGGCATACTCCTTGATGTCATCCACCATGGAATGTCCCACGGCGTCCGAGAACGCTGCCTTTTCACGCCAAAGGATGCTTTCCGGCAGCCAGTCGCCCTCAAAGGCTTTGCGCAGCAGGTACTTGCCCTTGTTGTAAATGTTCATCTTGCGGGCCGGGTCAATGGACATGACATATTTGACAAAATCCAGATCACCGAACGGCACGCGGGCCTCCAGGCTGTTGACGCTGATGGAACGGTCGGCGCGCAGCACATCGTACATGAACAGCTCACGGATGCGCTTCTGGCTTTCTGCCTGGAACTCGTGGGCGGAGGGGGCGAAGTCAGTGTACTTGTAACCGAACAGCTCATCCGAAATTTCGCCGGTCAGCAGCACGCGGATGTCGGTGTGCTCATGGATGTACTTGCAGACGAGGTACATGCCAACCGAAGCACGGATGGTGGTGATGTCCCAGGTGCCCAGCATGGCGATGACTTCTTCCAGCGCATTCAGCACGATTTCCTTGTTGATGATGACCTCGGTGTGGTCGGCATGGAGGTAATCGGCCACCTGCTTGGCGTACTTCAGGTCGATGGCGTCCTCGCTCATGCCGATGGCGAAGGTGCGGATGGGCTTGCCCAGCTTTTTGGCTGCAATGGCGCACACCAGGCTGGAATCCAGGCCACCGGAAAGCAGGAAGCCCACCGGAGTGTCGGCGTCCAACCGCTTATCCACACCGGCCACCAGCTTTTCGCGGATCTTGGTCAGAGTGGTGTCCATATCATCGGTGTTGTAAGCGGGGGTATCGGCAATATCGCAGTAACGCACAAACTTGCCGTTGCAGTAATAGCTGCCGATGGGGAACGGATAGATCTTTTTGCACAGGCCGATCAGGTTCTTGGCCTCGGAGGCAAAGGCGATGTGGCCGGACTCGCTATAGCCATAGAACAGCGGGCGGATGCCGATGGGGTCGCGGGCAGCGATGAGCAGCTTTTTTGCGGCTGTCGTACAGAATCATGGCAAACTCGGCGTCCAGATGCTTGAACATGTCCAGGCCGTACTTGTAGTACAGCGGCAGGATGATCTCGCAGTCAGAATCCGACTCAAAGGTGTAGCCATCAGCTTCCAGCTCTTTTTTGACCGGGCGGAAGCCATACAGTTCGCCGTTGCAGACAACACAGTCGTTGCCGCGGAAGAAGGGCTGCATGCCTTCCGGGGTCAGACCCATAATGGCCAAACGGCCAAAGCCCAGCAGGCCAAACTCAGTTTCTGCCACACGCTGGTCATCCGGCCCGCGGGAAGCAGTACGCATCAACAATTCGGTAAATTTTTCTTTGGACAGATCATGTCCGGCATACCCTAATACACAGCACATTTGGTAACACTCCTTTTTCCATTTACACCAGTATTTCTTCCCTGCGAAATGGTAACAAAAAAAGACAGCCCACTTCGTCCTTGTATTAGGACGAATCGCTGTCTTGGATCCGCGGTGCCACCTAAATTACCGCAGCCGAAATAATGGCATACGGTCTGCCCGCCCTGCTGGGCAGTGCCGACGCCGGCAGCCCGGCCTGCAGTGTGCTGGCCGACAAAGTGGAAGGGGTGCGCAAATGATCGACGCAATTGAACAAAACCTGCTGCGGGAGGTCGCCGACCTGGACAGCCTGCCCGTAGGCGCTTACAACATCCGCGCCAATGGCCAGCTGGCGGGCCGCAACACCACCGCCAACATTGACATCGTGACCAAGGACGACAAGCCCGGCATCGACATTTACATCCGCCCGTTCACCAAAAACGAGAGCGTACACATCCCCGTCATCCTGAGCCAAACCGGCCTGACCGATCTGGTGTACAACGATTTCCACATTGGCGAGGGCGCGGACGTGACCATCATCGCCGGCTGCGGCATCCACAACTGCGGCGGCGGCAACGCCCAGCACGACGGCATCCACACCTTCTATCTGGCCAAAAACGCCAAGCTGCGCTACGTGGAAAAGCACTACGGCGAGGGCGACGGCCGCGGCAAGCAGGTGATGAACCCCACCACCATCGTGCACCTGGCCGAGGGTGCGCAGATGGAGATGGAGACCACCCAGATCGCCGGTATCGACGATACCATGCGCAAAACCAGCGGCGATCTGGCCGAGGGCGCCAGCCTGGTCATCCACGAGAAGATCATGACTACCGGCGACCAGCATGCTGTGACCGATTTTGACGTAGACCTGAACGGCGAGGGCTGCTCGGCCAACGTGGTAAGCCGCAGCGTGGCCAAGGACGTGAGCAAGCAGGAGTTTATCAGCCACATCAACGGCAACTGCGCCTGCGCGGGCCACTCCGAGTGCGACGCCATCATCATGGACCATGCCTCGGTCATTGCCAGCCCGGCCCTGACCGCCAACAGTGTGGACGCCAGCCTGATCCACGAAGCCGCCATCGGCAAGATTGCCGGTGAGCAGCTCATCAAGCTGATGACCCTTGGCCTGACCGAAAAGGAAGCCGAGGACCAGATTGTAAACGGATTTTTGAAGTAAGTGCCTCGGGGATGTTGATCTCGATGGTATCTCCTTCTTCAATCAGGCCGATGGGGCCGCCGGAAGCAGCCTCCGGGCTGACATGGCCGATAGCAGCGCCGCGGGAAGCGCCGGAGAAGCGGCCGTCCGTGATCAGGGCCACGGTGGTGTCCAGCTTCATGCCAGCCAGTGCGCTGGTGGGATTCAGCATCTCACGCATACCGGGGCCGCCCTTGGGGCCTTCGTAACGAATGACCACCACATCGCCGGGTACAATCTTGCCGTCATAGATGGCCTGGATGGCGGTTTCCTCGCTGTTAAACACGCGGGCCGGGCCGGAGTGGACCTGCATTTCCGGTGCAACAGCGCTGCGCTTGACCACACAGCCGTCCGGGGCAATATTGCCCCACAAAATCTGCAGGCCGCCGGTCTTACTGTAGGGATTCTCGATGGAGCGGATGGCCTTATCGTTCATGATGTGGGCACCGGCGATGTTCTCGCCCAGCGTTTTGCCGGTAACGGTGGGAACATCCAGATCCAGCAGCCCGGCCTTAGCCAGCTCTGCCTGCACAGCGGGAATGCCGCCAGCAGCGTACAGATCCGGCATGTGGGTGGGGCCTGCGGGAGCCAGGTGGCAGAGGTTCGGGGTCTTAGCGCTGATCTCGTTGAAGAGCTTCAGGTCAATGGGCACACCGGCTTCGTAAGCGATGGCCAGCAGGTGCAGCACCGTGTTGGTGGAGCAGCCCAGGGCCATATCGCAGGTCAGGGCGTTGCGGATGGAGCGTTCGTTGATGATCTGGCGGGCGGTCACATTGTTCTTGACCAGATTCATGATGGCCATACCGGCCTTTTTGCCCAGCTGCAAACGCTTGGAGTAAACCGCCGGGATGGTGCCGTTGCCGGGCAGGGCAATGCCGATGGCCTCGCACAGGCAGTTCATGCTGTTGGCGGTGTACATGCCGGAGCAGGAACCGCAGGACGGGCAGCAGTTGCAGGTGCAATCTTCCAGCTGGGCGTCATCGATCATGCCGGCCTTGTAAGCGCCGACGGCTTCAAACATTTTGGAAAGGCTGACTTCATCGCCGCCATAACGGCCAGCCAGCATGGGGCCGCCGGAACAGACGATGGCGGGCACATCCATGCGCACAGCGGCCATGACCATGCCGGGAACGATCTTATCGCAGTTGGGCACCAGAACCAGGCCGTCCAACTGGTGGGCCATAAACATGGTCTCCACACTGTCGCAGATCAGCTCGCGGGAGGCGAGGGAGTACTTCATGCCGATATGGCCCATGGCAATGCCATCGCAAACACCGATGGCCGGAACCAGCACCGGAGTGCCGCCCGCCATGCGGATGCCTGCCTTGACGGCATCGGCCAGCTTATCCAGGTTCATATGGCCGGGAACGATCTCACTGTAAGCCGAAACCACACCGATCAGCGGGCGTTCCAGCTCTTCCGGGGTGTAGCCCAGGGCATAGAACAGGCTGCGGTTTGGGGCGCGCTCCGGGCCTTTTTTTAACGTTATCACTTCTCATATTTTTCTCTCCTTTGCAGCGGGAAAAGGGTATGGTTCTTTTTAGGGGTAATCTTTGCTGTTTATAGTATCGCACAAATACCAGAAACAAGCAAATAAATTCATGTTTCGGAACGGTCAAGACCGTTCTCTGCAAATCGGGCTTATGGTATGCAGCTGCCCCCGTAGGGGGGGCGCACATCGTGCGCCCGCGGCCTTAACATGACAGTCACACCAAACAAACACAGGGCGGCCATGCCCCGGAACATCCGGTTTCCCGGCTGCCAGAGGGCTGGCCGCCCCATGTTTATGCCCGCAGATGCAGGCCAAATATTACGTCAGATGTCCGGAATTCGATTACTTCTTCATCCAGCTCATCATGCCGCGCAGTTCCTTGCCGACCTTTTCGATCAGGTGCTCGGACTGCATACGGCGCTGTGCCAGGAAGTGGACCTTGCGGCCGCCCTTCGGGCTCATCTCGGTCAGGAACTCGGAAGCGAAGGTGCCATCCTGGATCTCGGTCAGGACCTTCTTCATCTCCTTGCGGGTTTCCTCGGTGATCAGGCGCTTGCCAGTGCGGTAGTCGCCGTATTCAGCGGTGTTGGAGATGGAGTAGCGCATCTTGTCAAAGCCGCCCTCGTTGATCAGGTCAACGATCAGCTTCATCTCGTGGCAGGTCTCGAAGTAAGCCATTTCCGGTGCGTAGCCAGCTTCCACCAGGGTGTCAAAGCCAGCATGGATCAGCTCGCAAACGCCGCCGCAGAGCACAGCCTGCTCGCCGAACAGGTCGGTCTCGGTTTCCTCCTTGAAGGTGGTCTCCAGGATGCCTGCACGGCCGGCACCGATGCCGGAAGCGTATGCCAGGGCGATCTCCTTTGCCTTGCCGGTGTAATCCTGCTCTACGCAGATCAGGGACGGGCAGCCCTCGCCTTCAGTGTACAGGCGGCGGACGATGTGGCCGGGGCCCTTGGGGGCGATCATGATGACGTCAACATTTTTCGGGGCAACAATGGTCTTGAAATGGATGTTGAAGCCGTGTGCAAAAGCCAGTGCCTTGCCCTCGGTCATGTAGGGGGCAACCTGGCTGTTGTAGATGTCAGCGCACAGTTCATCGGGAACCAGCATCATAACAACATCGCCGGCCTTGGCAGCCTCTTCAACTTCCATCACCTTAAAGTTTTCATGGGTTGCAGCAAACTCGGATGCCTTTTCCCAGTGGGCAGAGCCCTTGCGCAGGCCGACAACAACGTTCACGCCGCTTTCAGCCAGGTTTTCGGAATGGGCATGGCCCTGGGAACCAAAGCCGATAACAGCAACGGTCTTGCCATCGAGCACGCCGAGGTTGCAGTCGGAATCATAATACTTTTTGATTGCCATGATAATTTCTCCTTTGTTTTGTTTGTATGGTTTGTAAAAATAAAAACGTATCTATCTTCAACCCGCCGCCGGGGATTCCTGAAAGGGCTGCGGGCCAAATGCAAGTTCGTTGAACCGCAAAAGCTGCTTTATTCTTCGTCCTGCGGGCAGTGGGTGCCGGGCAGCGGCAGCTGAGCGGCGCGTACTTCCTGCGGGGGCTTTTGCATGTGGGGATGCTTGCCGCCGCGCTCCAGCGCGGTAATGCCGGTGCGGCACAGTTCCAGGATATCGTATCCGCTGAACATTTTCAGGAAGGCGTTGATCTTTTCCGGGCGGCCGGTCAGTTCAAACACCATAGAGTCCGGCGAAAGATCAATGATCTTGGATTTATAGATCGTAGCGATTTCCCGCATTTCGGCACGCTCGGCGGTATTGCAGGCCACTTTCAGCAGCAGCAGTTCCCGCTGCAGGCTCTTATCCGGGGTCAGCTCAAATACCTGGCGGGTCACTTCCAGCCGCTCGGTCTGTAAAATCAGCTGGCTGATGGCGGCATCGTCGCCATGCAGGGTAACGGTAATGCGGCTGACCGCCGGGTCGTTGGTGGCGGAAACCGTCAGGCTGTCGATGTTGAAGCCGCGGCGGCAGAACAGGCTGGCCACGCGGGCCAGAACACCGTTGCTGTTATCCACCAGCAGACTGATGACCCGCCGGGGTGCCTCTGTTGCGGCAACTTTGTTCGGATTTTGATTTTGCTGCATTGCGTGCTGCCTCCTTACTCCATGATGATATCGTTGATATCGCCGCCGCCGGGGATCATCGGCAGAACCTTTTCATCCTTGCCGATGCGGCAGTCGATCCAGGAAGGACCTTTCTGCTTCATGGCGTCGGCGAACGCTGCCTTGAACTCGGCAATATTGGTAGCACGATACCCCTTTGCGCCAAACGCTTCAGCCAGCTTTACAAAGTCGGTGCGGCGCTGGGGATCGGTGTTGGAATAGCGCTTGCCGTAAAAGCTGGTCTGCCACTGGCGCACCATGCCAAGCACCTGGTTATCAAAAATAACGGTGATGATGGGCAGTTCATAGCTGACGGCGGTGCAGCCTTCGTTCAGGTTCATGTGGAAGGAACCGTCGCCGGTCAGCATGACCACGCGGTGGTCATTGCCCAGGGCAACCTGTGCGCCAATGGCCGCGCCGTAGCCAAAACCCATGGTGCCCAGGCCGCCGCTGGTCAAAAAGCCGCGGCTCTTGGTGTGGTGCAGGTACTGGGCAGCCCACATCTGGTGCTGGCCGACATCCGTTACATACACGGCCTCGGGGCCGGCCTGCTCACAGATCTCGTTGATGATCTGGTGGGGTTTCAGCTCGGTGAAGCTGTCCTTCGGGTGGTAGTCATTGCGCTGCCATTCACGGATCTGCTCCATCCAGATCTTATGTTCGGTCTTTTCGACATACGGCAGGATGGCTTGCAGGATATAGGAAGCATCGCCTGCCAGTGCCAGATCCACATCCACATTCTTGCCCAGTTCACTGGGGTCAATATCGATCTGGATGATTTTTGCCTTGCTGGCAAACTTATTCGGGTTCAACGCCACACGGTCCGAGAAGCGGGCGCCGACGGCAATGACCAGATCAGCTTCCGAAATAGCCTTGTTGGCGGCATAGCAGCCGTGCATTCCCAGCATACCCAGGTTGTGCGGCTCGCCATAGCCCAGCACGCCGGCGGCCATCAGGGTGTGGGTGGCGGGCATACCGGTCTTTTCCAGCAGGTCACGCAGGGGCTGGCAGCCCGCCGCGCTGCGCACGCCGCCGCCAAAGTAGACGATCGGGCGTTCCGATTCATTGATGAGCCGTGCGGCTTCCTTGACCTCTTCCTCATTATAGCGGGTCACGGTTCGGATCAGCTCCGGCTCTTTGTGGGTGAACTCGCAGGAGTTCGCGGTGACATCCTTGGGAATATCCACCAGCACGGGGCCCTTACGGCCGGACTGTGCAATGCGGAAGGCTGCCCGCATGGTGTCGGCCAGGTCTTCGACCTTGCGCACGGTGAAGTTGTGCTTGGTGATGGGCATCGTGATGCCCTCAATGTAAGCTTCCTGGAAGCTGTCCCGGCCCAGCAGGCTGGTAGCAACGTTTCCGGTAAAGGCAACCATCGGCACGCTGTCCATATAAGCGGTGGCGATGCCGGTGACCAGGTTGGTGGCGCCCGGACCGCTGGTGGCCAGCACCACACCGGTGCGGCCCGTTGCGCGGGCGTAACCGTCTGCCGCATGGGAAGCGCCCTGCTCGTGGGCGGTCAGGATATGGCGGATGCGGTCAGAGTTTTTATATAGTTCGTCGTACAGGTTCAGAACTGCGCCGCCGGGATAGCCAAAAATTGTATCGACCCCCTGCTCCGCGAGCACTTCGACAAAAATCTGCGAACCATTCAGAATCATTAAAAAAACTCCTTTCCGTTTCTTAAGCGGCAGCCTCTATCCAACGCGTTTGAGTAACAAAAAAGCCCCTGCCGCTTGCAGCACGGAATGCCAAACGGCTTCCGTTTTCACAAGAGACAAAGGCGTAAAGCTCTCTGCGGTACCACTCTTATTGGTATAGTACTATACCCACTCAACAGGCTTCCAACAAAGCCCTGTGCTGTAACGGGCACCCCCGGAACCGCCTATTCACCTTGCTTTCGGCAGAACTGCTCCGGAACCAGTTCGCGGCGTACCTGCCCGCTGCCTTGCACCAACCGGCAGCTCTCTGGGGGCGGCAAAAGCCGTTACTAACTTTCCTTCGACACATTTGATTTAGCTATGTGGTTGATTGTACCGCAATTTTTTGCCTTTGTCAACACAAAAACAACAAATTACACAAATAGAGAATTTAGCAGGCTAAAGTCCTGCGTTCTTTCGTAAGGCAATACCGCATAATTCTAAGTGCCGATACGGCGAGCGAGGTGCGGCAGCTGCTAAGCCAAAAGCGCAGATAATACTTTGTGTATTATCGAGTATTTTGGCAACGCAGATGCCGTGCCGCAGCCGCCGGAGCGGTGCTTAAGCCGTAAGGCGGGAATTGTGCGGTATTGCCGTAAATACAAGGTCATTTTGTCACTTGCACCACAGCGGCAAAAAAGCTATACTGAGTAAACAGAGCAAGCATTTTTGCACTCCTGGAGGAATTGGGAATGATGAAGTTGAATACCATGCGCACCCGGCTGGACGGCCTTGTGATTTTCCGCGGTATTTTGCAGGCCAACATTGTGCCTGCGTTCCGCGCCATGCTGGCCGCTGCGGGGAGCGAGGATTTTGTAAGCGCTGCAGCTGATTTTGAAAACCAGCTGTTTGAACGCGGCGGCAGCTGGACCCGCGTGCTGCTGGACGCCGTTTTGCAGGATGAGAACATCTGCATCCGCAAAGCTGCCAACGGCGGCGCCGGGCAGGCCGCTGCCCGCTGCATGGACAGCGAGCTGGAATTTTTGCAGCAGCTCAGCCGCGTTACGCTGGTTGATTTGACCGGCGGCGAGGAATCCCTTGCCTTTCTGCCCCGCTGGGAAACCGAGGAAGTGGATTTTGCCGCCGCTTACGCTGAGCGCCTGGCTGAAGTTGGTCAAAAGGGCTACGGCATGTTTGCCCGCCACCACATGTTCACCATTGAGGATGGCAGCCTGATCCCGGTGCGTTTCCCGGATCCGCAGCGCTTAAGCGAGCTGCCCGGTTACGAGCACGAGCGCGAAAAGGTAATTGCCAACACCAAGGCTTTGCTGTCCGGCAAGCCTGCCGTGAACGTTTTGCTGTACGGCGATGCGGGCACCGGCAAATCCAGCAGCGTGAAAGCCATTGCCAATGAATTTGCGGCGGATGGTCTGCGCCTTGTGGAAGTGAAAAAGAACCAGCTGTATCAGATTCCGGCCCTGCTGGATAGCCTGGCCCAGAACCCACTCAAGTTCATTTTGTTCATTGACGACCTGAGCTTTTCTGCCAACGACGACAACTTTGCCGCGCTGAAAGCCATTTTGGAAGGTAGCGTGGGCGGCCGCAGCCAGAATGTTGTGGTGTACGCCACCTCCAACCGCCGCCATCTCATCAAGGAAACCTTGAGCGACCGTTCCGGTGATGACATCCACGAGGCAGATACCCGCCAGGAATTGATGAGCCTTTCGGCCCGGTTCGGCCTGACGGTCACCTTCCAGCGGCCGGATAAAGTTCGGTTTGAAGAAATTCTGCTGGATCTTGCCAAGCAGTACGGCGTGCAGATGCCGTCTGATCAGCTGTTCATCAAGGGCGAAGCCTTCGCCATCCGTGCCGGCGGCCGCAGCCCCCGTGTTGCCCGCCAGTTCATCGAGCTGCTTTCGGCAGGAGTGAGACTGTAAGGGAGTTAGGGCAATACCGCATAATTCTAAGTGCCGATACGGCGAGCGAGGTGCGGCAGCTGCTAAGCCAAAAGCGCAGATAATACTTTGTGTATTATCGAGCATTTTGGTAACGCAGATGCCGTGCCGCAGCCGCCGGAGCGGTGCTTAAGCCGTCAGGCGGGAATTGTGCGGCATTGCCTTAGGAAGTAAGAGTTAGAAATTAGGAGTTTTTGGGATGCCTGCGGCATGATTTTGATATCAGGCCGTGGGCATTTTGTTATACATTCTTTAATTTTAGCTATGCTTTAGTCTTAAGCTGCGTGCCTTCCCCTATTTCTTAACTCCTAACTCCTAACTCAAAATTACGCTCTCTCGCTTACCAGCTTAAAGCCTTCTTCGGTCAGTTTGGCTTTAATTTGTTCGATTTGGGTGTGGTCGCGGGTTTCAAGGCCGAGCTTGAGGAAGCAGCTGGTCACGGTCATGTTGGGGTCGGCCAGGTCGTACTGCACGCTGACCACGTTGGCCCCCATGCCGGAGATGATCTCGCTCACGCGGGTCAGTTGGCCGGGCTTATCCTCCAGGGCAATCATCAGATTGGTCTTGCGGCCGCTCATGATCATGCCGCGGGTGATCACGCGGGAGAGGATGTTTACATCGATATTGCCGCCGGAGATCAGGCAGACGGTCTTTTTGCCCTCGATGGGCAGCTTGCCGAACAGCGCGGCGGCAACCGGCGTGGCACCGGCACCTTCGGCCACCAGCTTCTGGTTTTCCATCAGGGCCAGGATGGCGGCAGCAATCTCATCCTCGCTGACCGTCACGATGCCGTCCACATACTGTTCGATCATCTTAAAGGTGGTTTCGCCGGGGGTCTTTACCGCAATGCCGTCCGCAAAGGTATCCACATGGTCCAGCGTTTCATACGTATGGTCGCGGTACGCATTGTACATGCTGGCGGCACCGGAAGCCTGAACGCCGTAAATCTTGACATCGGGGCGCAGGCTCTTGATGGCAAAGGCCACACCGGCCAGCAGGCCGCCGCCGCCCACGGGCACCACAACAGCTTCCACATCGGGCAGCTGATCCAGAATTTCCAGGCCAATGGTACCCTGACCGGCAATGACCAGCTCATCATCATAGGGGTGGATGAAGGTCATGCCTGTTTCTTTCTGCAGTTCCACAGCGCGGTCATGGGCGTCATCGTAAGTGCCCTTGACCAGCTCCACCTGGGCGCCCAGGCGTTTGGTGCTTTCCACCTTCATCAGCGGCGCGCCGTCCGGCATGTAGACAACGCTCTTGATGCCCATGCTGGTGGCGGCCAGTGCCACGCCCTGTGCATGGTTGCCCGCCGAGCAGGCGATCACGCCTTTGGCACGCTCCTCTGCGGTCAGCTGACTGATTTTGTAATAAGCGCCACGCACCTTAAAGCTGCCGGTCACCTGCAGGTTCTCGGTTTTCAAGTACAGGTCACTCGCGCTGTTCAGCCGCGATGCCGCAATCAGATCCGTGCGGCGTGCAACGTCACGCAGAACAAACGCGGCATGGTAGATCTTATCCAGTGTAAGCATTGATGTTCCCTCTCTTTTTGCTGCCCTGCATATAAATGACAATGCAAGCGGCGGTCCCCGCATATGCCGCGGAGCCGCCGTGTTCTCTGCTTCGCCTTTGAAGTCTGTGCATCATTATAGTTGAGTATGTTTAATTTGTAAAGTGAATCATTTTCATGTGTATGGCTGTCACGGACAGTTTTCGTAAAGAGAGAGTTAGAAATAGAGTTAGGAGTGAGAAGTTAGGAGTTTTAGGGCAATACCGCATAATTCTAAGTGCCGATACGGCGAGCGAGGTGCGGCAGATGCTAAGCCAAAAGCGCAGATAATACTGGATGCTGCAAGGTGAGCGCCGCCAGTGGCGGAAACAGCGAACCGAAGCAGGGGCAGCGGTCGCAGAGTGCGAGGGGCTTTTGCCCCCGAAGCATGATGCGGGTACCGCAACCCGACATTATCGAGCATTTTGGCAACGCAGATGCCGTGCCGCAGCCGCCGGAGCGGTGCTTAAGCCGTCAGGCGGGAATTGTGCGGTGTTGCCTTAGTAGGTGGAAGCCCGGTGCGCTGCACCGGGCAAAAAAGATATTAGGCCGTTGGCCATCTGTAAGTAAGCATTATAAAATTAAAGCATTCAGAGATTAAGTTACAAGGTCGGTCGAAATATACGGATTGTATATTTTAATATATATTATCCATTCGCAAATTTCACGAAACTCTTGCCATGCTCTCTACTCATTTTTTGAGCCGCGCCACGCGCGGCGGTCCACCTTCATTATTCATTATTCTCTATTCTTTATTTATTCCTTCAACTCGTCCCTCCTAACTCCTAATTCCTAACTGCTTTCGTTTTTCTGCTGTCAAACCTGCCAAAACATGCACCGTATTCTTGTGCTTGTATACACTTTTTTCGGCCTGCAGAATCGGCTATAATGTATGTATACAAGGTCAGTGAAACGGTTGGCATCCCGCCAGTCCGCTGCCGCTGCAAGCAAAACAGGAGGATTCCGCCCCATGGATATTCGTTATTCCTGCAATCAGCGTGACTTCAAGCGCTATACCACCGAGGAAGTCCGCAATGAGTTCCTGATTACCGATCTGTACAAGGCAGATGAGATGGTTGCCGTTTACAGCCATGTTGACCGCATGGTCACGTTGGGCTGCATGCCGGTCAACGAGGTCGTGTCCATTGATAAGGGCATTGACATTTGGGCAAACTTTGGCACCCACTATTTCCTGGAGCGCCGCGAAATCGGCATTTTCAACATTGGTGATGGTGCCGGTACCATTACCGCAGACGGCGTGGCCTATCACCTGGGCTATAAGGACTGCCTGTACATCACCCAGGGCACCAAGGAAGTTACCTTTGCCAGCGATGATACCGCCAAGCCCGCCAAGTTCTATATGGTCAGTGCTCCGGCCCACTGCCGTTACGAAACCAAGCTGATCACCTTGGCTGACGCTGCCAAGCGCCCCCTGGGCAGCCTGGAGACCTGCAACAAGCGCACCATCAACCAGTTTATCCACCCCAGCGTGCTGAAAACCTGCCAGCTTTCCATGGGCATGACCGCTCTGGAGCCGGGCAGCAACTGGAACACCATGCCCAGCCACACCCACGAGCGCCGCATGGAGATCTACACCTACTTCGAGATTCCCGAAGGCCAGGCCGTATTCCACATGTGCGGCGAGCCGACCGAAACCCGCCATGTTGTGATGCACAACTATGATGCTGTTATCAGCCCGTCCTGGAGCATCCACAGCGGCGTTGGCACCTCCAACTACACCTTCATCTGGGCCATGGGTG
>VOFH01000618.1_pt1 | contig 100000 bp, 155 predicted proteins | sample 5384091 | NCBI WGS metagenome assembly VOFH01 (sample SAMN12384727, study PRJNA508395) | human gut metagenome | isolation source: healthy gut G | host: Homo sapiens
CCTCATTCTCTGGCATCAGCCATTCTTTCGCAACGTTCCAAGCAATACTCATAGTTGGATTGAAGTTATCCTTCCTGACAGTGTGGTGAGACAAACGCCCTTCAGTGGGTTTCAAATCCTTATCATGTAAGATACACAGTCCATTTTCGAAGAAAGCACAAAACTCTTTGCCGGAAACAGGTTGAATCATCGGAATAGCAATATTAAAAACCCCTAAGAATATACCAGCAGCCCAGTTTGTCAGTGCTAACCTGTCGGCATAACCAGCATCTATAATTCGTTCAATATCATCAGGAGTACCTAAACATGGCGTATGACATTGTTGTTTACAAACACTGCATGAGCATTGTACAGGTACACGACCTGAAGCCCTCATTACCCTTTGTAATGAGGTTTCTTTTGATAATTCTCTCATAGTAAATTATTTGAGATACTACAGATTATTAAACATCGCCCCACAGCTTTACTGCAAGGTCATAATTTTTTAGCCTCTTTTACTGCTTTATTGGCATAAGCCATAGCGTATGTATGCTCGCGTCGGTACTTACCGGACTTCAATCCTTCGTGATATTCTTTTGCTTGTTCCAACTTATGTTCATAGAAATCTATACTTTCCGGCATGGACAAGTTTATCGTATTAGCCCTTTTTTCCCAATACTTCGCAACTCTTTCATGTTCGGCAGCCTTATCGCTAAACTCAACGCTTTTCCCCATGTTATTCCAGGCATCATCTATCATTTTGCGATGTCCTCGTTCGCTATGGTGTCCAACTTTGATAGGCTCACCCAAAGAAAGGAAATCGCGATGTTTATTTGATTTCTGAAAATACTCATTACTTTTTTGTACTGCCGATGACGCCCATTCATGCCTGCGTTCCGCTCTTTGCTTAGCCCATTCTTGAACATTAAAGCCGTCAGCTCTAACGATGGAGTAATAGTAAAACCCATCTTTCTCGAAGATTAGGTTAAATACTATACTTTCGTTCTCCTTACCATACTTGGTGGTAACCTCAATAGTTTCACCTTTTTTCGTGCTTTCATCACACTTTGCCAAAAATACATTTGGCGCAAATTTGTAATACGTGTTCATTGTTTTAATTAAATTGGTTTGACTTATATGAAAAATGAGAAACCACAGCTACTTAGCCGTGGTTTCATCATTAAATAACTTTGGTTGACTGGGTTGAACCAAATCATCGAATAAACCAGGAACACGAGGTTGTAACGCCTTGTATTCTTCCTGAAAGAATTCTTCTTTGGTTCTCCCATGTTTTTTACCCTTTCGTGTATGTACATCGAAAGTGTAATCTGGAATAGGAATAGGATAACGCCTGACATCATTTATCCACTTTTCTATATCAATATCCTTTCTATCATAGATGAAGTTTTGCAAATGATCCGCATCACGATTCTTTCTACATTCACAAAGGAGAATAACAGCTTTACTGACAAATATCCTCCCTTTGGGTTCAGTAGCAGTCTTGTTTACCAGCTCATGCCCCTGCCACAATGCTTCTATCTCTTTAGTAATGATTCCATAGCAATCTTCAGCACTAATGGTAAACAGACGCTTCCACACATAGTCGCGGTACCCACTCGCCCAAAGTTCCAATGCAAAAAAGCCGGCTACCCCGGTGTCGGCTCGCCTAATGGCTTTCTGCATTGCAGAACTCACCTCAAAGAAATCATATCCGCAAACTGTTCTTATAATCATAATTCTAATTTAATGGTTTGACTTTTAGTTTATTACATCAGTAAAATTAGCTAAAAAGGCGAATATGACAAACAGAATGGACGCCATTTAAACGCCTTTTTACAGACTATTAGAATTTGAATTTGCATGATATATTATATTGAACGAGCTGCTTTGTTTTGTCTTTCCCATTAGTGGTTGCACTCTTTAGCAAAATACTATCACCAAAATTCTTTTGATAAAGAGGATAGATTTACGTTCCTCTTCCTGATTCCTTATAGAAGCAAGCCCACCAGCGTTTACAAAAGTGTTCTTTTGCTCAAAATTATACCGCAAATCGGTTAAAACCTTACGTTCTTTGTACTTCATGTAACAAGAAATCCAAAAATCTTCCTTCAAACCTATTTCCTCATTCCACCAAGTGTTTTTGTTATAGATTACTCCATAACTGCAACCGGTTATCATTTTCGAAAGAGAAAGAAAAGCGGATTCATCATACATTACCGGCGATATCCGAGCGGTGAAGCCAAACAGATGTACATCCATCATACTGGCCATCTCAAATAATGACTGAATGATATTGGTTATCTTATCTTTATCCTTTATCCGGCTAGGTTCTCCTTTTTTCCACATAAATAGGTTTGCAGGCATGGACATCATCATCAAGCATGAAAAGTTCTCCAAAATGCTTTGCCATCCAGTTACGTTTCGGGATGAGGCCCATAACATCGTCAGGATGAGTAACAATTTCACATTCCGGGTTAAATTGTTGATATAAGTCAGCTTGACTTTCAGCAACGCAAATGATAGGATCGTTCACCAACTTTTTAGCGAACACCCGGTCATGGCGCTTATGACTTGGTATTACTATTTTGCAAGGCATGGCGAACGTCTTTTATGTCGATTACATTACTCTTACTTACTTTCCCGGTCTTGTACGACTTCATGTGCTGCATATCCAGCCTTTCACGAAGCCAGTTGCTATCTACCTCATTACTTGAGGTGATGATAAACAACTCATGTTTTTCGTCATACTTTGGAATGAGAGGATAAATGGCTGTATCATCCGTGATGGCATCGAAGCGCTCTTTAAATTCATCCTCTTTCTTCTCCGGGGCAAATTCGATGCCCCAATCTTGAGTTCCGCCTTATTCCACTCGTTTTCCATAACGTCCAAATCATTCTCACCAAAATTGACATTATCTTTAGTGGCATATTCCCTCAACTTCTTAACGGGGGTATCAGGTGCCAGAATTTTACAAGGCAGTTCTTTATAACCTAACTCCTTGCAAGCTCGCAAACGTAAATTACACCACAAACAACAATATATCTGCCATCATTGTAGGGAAAAACTATAAGTTCTCGAAGTTCAAGCATCTCTGGCGAATCCTGAATGCTTTTCTTCATCGCTTCAAAGCGGTAATCACGAAAAAAACGTGGATTTTTCGGCAATCCCGTGAGCTGCCCCTTATTAAAATCAAGTAGGCAGACTTGAATAATCTCTGTCATAACTAACTATATTAAAATCAACAACACAAAATCAACAACACAAACAGTCAGTAACAACACCTAATCATTTTTTCTATCATCGAACTCTATCTTATCTTTGATAAGCTGTTCAATGTCCTCACAACCAAATCTTTTTAAATAGGCAACAAGGTAAATTATCATCTCGGTTGCCAATTCTTCATCTTCCGAATATTTAGGAAGATTATCACTCCTATATTTAGAAGCAATATCGAATTTTCTCCAAACGGCTTCAATTCTTATGCTAAACGCTTTTTCTTGAGCTATGCTCATTCATCTTAAAGCGCTTCCTCATGATATTCAAGCATCTCTGGGCAAACCTATTCAATGTTATCATATCGATCGGGTTAAATTGTTAGACTAAGAATAATCTCACACTATTTAATAAAGGCGGTGGTCTGTTTTTATACAAATACATATCCATTCTTATTTAGATTAAATAGCTTCCATCAAATCAAAATAGCGTCGGTGCATTCACTTCAATTTCAGCTTCATGCAAGTATGAAAGGCTGTCTTTCCAATAGTCATAATTCAACTCGGTAGAGAGCCCTTTACGCCCCAATCTAATAGCACAGTAAGGAACAGTACCGATACCGCCAAATGGGTCGAATACCAAGTCTCCTTTATTTGAATACCGTTCAATCAACCTCTCAACAATATCAAGCTGAAGAGGACAAATATGATTTTGACGTTTTTTCTGTGACTGCTTGGTATTGAGTGTACGCATCGGGTAACGTCATCCCAAATCCAAGGTTTCTTACTTACAGGATCTACGGCCATAAATGTTTTTGGTAGTTTACCGTAAACTTCTAATTCTTCAGCGAAAGCAACATGTTTCTTCATAATTGTATATATGTTCACGCTCATAGTTTCTAAACAAATGGCGTATCTTGTCAATACCGGCAACTTTCATATCTTCATAGCTTAACAAGTATTACCTGAAGATTTCCAACTTGCATGAGCATCTATTTGCCAGCGGGCTAACGAATATTCATTCTTATTCTTGGTTACTGGCAAATCTGCATAGGCACGTGAAGTATCAGAAGGCAGTTTACGGAAAAGAAGCACATATTCAGGGCAACCAATACCCATCTTAGAACCATCTTTGCACATCTCTGTATAGCCAAGGCGGTAGGTCTGGTTATTCTCCCTTACCACATCGGTATCTACTGTGATACGCCCCATGTAGCGGAATCCGTGTTTCATGTAGTGAAATGCCGTCATTTCGGAGAACGGGTCGATGGTGGGCATACCGTCACCTGTGGCATTACCGAACAATACACGGTCTTTCGCATGGATGCAAGCCAGCCGCCCAGGCTTCAATATCCGCATCAGTTCTGGTGTGAGGTAGTCCATCTGCTCGAAGAACTTGTCGTTGCTTTCATTATGCCCGAAATCGTTATAGGTCGGCGTATATTCGTAATGATTGGAAAAAGGGATGCTGGTTACAACCAAATCCACCGAGTTGCTTTCCATTTTCTGACACTCCAAAACATTGTCGTTATTGATGGCTTTCCACAGTTTACCGGATTTTTCTTCACGGCTGGCAAACATCCAGCGCATCATCTTCTCCTCTGCCTGCAAACCGAACAGACCGTTCTCACGGACGATATCAGTCATTTTAGAAACCATTTCACGATGCTGCGCCCATTTCTGCATAAAGCTTTTGAATATCTCTCCTTCACTTTCTGCATAGACCAAGTAAAGGTCTACAGGATGTTTTTGCATGAAACGGTAGATACGGGCTATCGCCTGAAACTTGTCATTGAACCGGTAGTCGATGAACATGATAGCCTTATGACAATGGTACTGGAAGTTCAAACCCTCACCAAGCATTTCAGGCTTTGCGGCCAGGTATTTCAATCTCCCGTTTTTGAAGTCCGCTATCACCTTGTCGGCTTCCTCATCATCCTGCGAGCCATAAACAGCTTTGCAACCGGGGATAGCCTTGCAAAGGGCTTCCCGCTCACTCTCAAGGTCATGCCACAAAAGGAAATGCTCGTCCTTGTTTTCAGGACGATTAATAATCTCTACGACACGGGCAATCTTCTCTGCCATATTGTCCCGACGTTCTTTCGCTGCATCAGCAAGTCCGAGAGCAGCCTCACGAAACATCTTCACTTGTCCGTCACGGTCTGTACCGGCAGTGGAATTGTCAACGCTAACCACTTCTTCATGTACCCGCAGTTCCGGCAATTCATAGCCGGTATCAGGATAACCGAGGTCGGAAGGCTTGGTTAGGAACAATGCCCAAGTTGATACCCACAGCCAAAATTCTTTTTCTTTGTGTGGATAAAGCGTTAGATTATTAGCTTTGGTACTATCACGTTGAAAAAAAAAAAACGTGTAAGGGCTTGACCTGTATCCATCACTCCAAGATATCCGGCATAATGTATCAGCTCCTTGTATCTGTTAGGTGACGGCGTGGCAGTGGCAACAAAGCGGAAAAGGCACATCGGCGAACAGCGGTAGGAACTCTTGGTATGTCTTGGTGCCGAACCCTCTCAATACGCTTGCTTCATCCAATGAGGTAACGGTAAAAAAGGAAGGTTCTATTCTTACGCCGTCTTCTCCGTCACGGACACGCTCATAGTTGGTAATCATTATATCACACTTGCAGGCTCTGACTTCGCTCATGGTCTTGACATACTTAACTGTCATGTTCATGTGCTCCTTAGCTTGGGTGATAAACTCTACTACTACACGTTTAGGACAAACGATAAGAGCTTTACCAAAATACTGGTTGATTATAACTCTGCATATCTCCAATTGGGTTACTGTTTTCTGCATACCGAAACTGGAGAATATGGCACGGCAACCACCGGAAACCGCCCAACGAACGGTATCTCTCACATGAGGGTAAAGAGAAGTTGATATTTCATTAGGATTAACTTCAAATCCAGTATTGTGGCTAATAGCCATCTTGTCTTTTAGAAATTCTATATAGTCTTTCATTTTCATTTCAAATAAAGAGGAAACCGTTAGGCTTCCTCTGTGTTATCGTTATTAAGTTCTTCGAGTTGCTGTTTGAGCTTCATCTCTTTCTTGCTATATGAATCTGCAAGTTTCTTTGTTAGCGCATTGTAATCATCGGATATTGTTCTGCAAAAGGATTTTCTGACACTTTTGCAAATAGGGCAGAAATTCACATTATTCGATGATAAGCATTCAGCAATAAAGGCTCTATACCATTGGTGTCGGTCAGCTTGGTTGTTCTTGACATAATTTACAAAATCACTCTCACCATTCCATTTTTTCAAATTCAGTTTTTCAAGATAAGTACTGCTACAACCGCTAAGAACCAGCACATCAAAAACAAGTTGTTCATTTTCAGAGAATTCTTTTGTTCTCTGATAATATGTTTTCTCTTGCGCCCACTTGCGCATTTCTTCAGCAGACTTCTCCTTGACTATATCCTTCGCTCTTTTTTAATTGGGCGTTTATTTTTTCCCTTTCTATCTCTTTTTAGATCGGCAACAGCGGCAGTACTAGAAACCAGTTCTTTCTTTGTGTAATAGAATTTTACATTAAATTCTGGATTATAATTACCAAAGAATGAGATGCGATAAATTTCACCTTCATCAAGCATTTTTAGTGTCCGTTCATCATCAGCACTATAATAACATAAACTCCTAAACACCTCATCTGGATTAACTACTTCAAATCAAGTTGCTTTTTACGGCTTCTAAAGCACTTTCATATTGTGCTTTTCTTTCATCACTCAATAATATTCTGCTTTTGCTACAATAACAGTTTTTCCGAATGAAAAAGGTTCACCTACTTTAACAAGATTCTCACTCTCAAGCAGAATCTTTCGGATTACATATGCAATCCGCTTTCTATAAAAACAGGCAGCATTGATACAGCGAGCATTCTTATTATTCATCTCATAGAACAAACAACCATGATTACAGGTATTAGATTCACATTGAGAGCACTGCTTAAATTCGCCATTTTCCCAATTGTCTGCGTCTTCTTTAATCAATCCGCTTTATCCAGTTCTAAAAAGGAATTACTAACATAGTCACGTATCATAGATGTCGTGCATTGTTCATCTTCTTCCTCATTGAACTCCTTTTGAGTTTTCTTCGTCAAGTTTTGAAAGAATCATAGCACCGGATAATGGTATGTCTCCATTTCTTACACGTTCTTTCAGTTCCGGGATAAGACCGTTTAGCTTTATACGGTCAAAGACAAAACAGTAGACTTTCCAAATTTAAGAGCAATATCTTCCAAAGTCCGTCCTTTCTCAGCCAACTGCGCAAAGGCAAAAGCTTCTTCGATGGGATCAACATCTTTTCTTTGAAGATTCTCGGTAATCATCGCTTCAAAAAGCCTCATCGTCTGTCATTTCTCTGACAATGCAGGATATTGTCTGAAATTTCTCCGACTTTTTCGATGGGCTTTGATTTTTTTTGCAACATTCGCTTCATCTTCCTTTGCTTTCAAAGTGACACAGCCCGAAAACGACGCTCACCGCAAACAATTTCATACGAACAGGAATTGTCGTAACACCGCCAGTCTCTAAGTCAGTAAAATCTTCGGTTTGGCTACCCTGACGGTGATAGGCTGCAATAAGCCTTGCTTTTTCAATGTTGCTTGCGAGCTCTTCAAAGAGCTGCTTCATCAAAAGTCTTTCTCGGATTCAAGGAGAAGGACTAATAAGGTCAATTCTAATGTTTTTGTACTTCCATAATTTAATTATATTGGTTTGACTTTTAATTCATTACATCAGTAAAGTTATCGTAAAATGACAAGTTATGCAAACAGAAACTTCGCCATTTTAACGCCATTTTCATGTGGGCTTATTACGTATTTGAATAAATCCTCTTCTTTCAGTTTCCCGAAGAAGTTCCATATCTTCTTCTCGTATTTCAGCAGGCGTTTCACCGTTCACACTTCGATACGTTCCAATACCGAAACGCTCTCTGATACGAGCAATTTTATCCGAATCTTTAGTAACCCAGTAAATTGTAACTTTCATAGTAGCTATATTCTACGACTCTCGCCACACAGGGGAGAACATTAAACGTTTTAAAACGATCCACTAATCTTGGCCCAAAACGTTTCTTAAATTCGGCTATGCCAAGATTCGATGTTATATGATACTTCTTGCCATATTGCTGAAAAATCTCATACCGGGCATAAAGAAATTCATCAATAACTGAATCGAGACTGGTACCATACGATTTTTGATTTTCCGTTTCCAGACCGATATCATTCAAGCAGATATTAAAGGGATTTGGTTTAAATCCTTTGGATTGATTCTCATTGTAAGTGTACAAGTCAATATGCCCGTGAATTTTATAATAATTCATCATTTGAGTAACAGACAAGTTTTCAAAAAGCATTGGGGTTACAAGTGAGTTTCAAATAATCTGCAAAAATCTGCATCAACATTGTTTTTCCGGTACCAGGTTCACCAACAAAGCAAAAGATTCTTATGAACCTTGTAATTCTCTTCCGGAAACACATTTTGAGCATACCGACATCCGTTGAAGTAGTACAGAAGAAACTGAATTAGTTTAGAGTTGTTATCATCAACATCAAATTTTCTAAACTCCCGTTCCGTATAATCCGTACCAAGGTTAGAAATTAAATTCCAATGACTGTAATACTCTTGCGTATCAGTTAAGTCATATTCAGCAACGTTCTGAATACTTTCTTTGTGCCTTTGTATCAGATTCTCTATCTGTTGGAGCGTCAGCTTGCGCTTGCCGGCTTCCTTCTCCATCAAATTTTGAAGTTTGCTTGATAAATTCTTTTCCTCTTCCGTCATGGTCTAATTCATTTTTTCGATTTTCACGAATACGATCCAGTATCCAAAGGTTTGCTTTGGAATCCCACCGCTCTATTTTCACTCCATTGGCATTCTTCCACCCTATCGAGTCAAAGTGATTGAAGAATATTTCTGCTTGCTCTTGCCAGTCATCTAACCGTTCGGAGCATTTTGCTTGATGAAGTGTTGAATAACCTCATCAAGCGTAGGGAGCTATAAATTCTTTTGCGACTCTTTTAGGTTTCTCCGGTTTAGAGAGTGGGGAAAAAGCTCGCCAGAGCTACTTTCTTTCTTACCCCCTTTAGGGGTTCTTTCTTTGTCTCTGTCTTATATTCTTCTTTAGGGGTATGGGGAGCTTTCTTGAAAAGGTGTCCCTAAAGGGTACCCTAAAGGTGTCCCTAAAGGATGCCGTAAAGGTGGTATATTTTGCATACCTTTTGTACACCTTTATAGAATACGTTGATTTATTGCCTCTTCCATTGCCTTGTTTACATTCAATAAGACCTGCTTGAACTAATCTATTTCGGGCGGACTTGAATACTTTTACAGACACTCCACGTCAGATGACACCTTTGTATCACTACGTGTCCAGTTATCCTCCCAGCCTAAACGATTCGCAATTTTTAGCAAGTAAAAATAAAGCCTCGTTTCACAGCAGGAAAATTGCCAGCTTTCGTCAAGTTCCCAAAACCTATTGATAAGTTCAATATAAGTCATATCAATTTATAATAATTCCGTAAGACATTGTTTATATAAGGTTGAGGGTCAGCTTTCAGATAATAGCAAACGCTATTAATGAACTCAATCAACCCATGACAAACGACATATACACTGCCATATTTCTCAACTAATGCCTGCCATTCTTTTTTGCTCATCAGACTGCGTTCCGGCACGTTTACCTTTTACATGTGGAGTTTTCATCTCTATGCAAAGACTGCTCTTACCACCGCGAGGAAAAAGCAGAATCAAGTCAGCAACACCAGCGATGGCACCTTCATATTTACGCATAGCACCGCTTTTCTTTGTCCTGACGCCGCCGTTTGGTATAGCAAAGAGTAGAGGGCCGACATTGGGAACGTTTCTCTGAACCAAGTTACACAAATGTGTTGTATCTTGGTTTCAGAATATTTCACCTCCAATTTACGAATATCTTCTTCAGTCATTTTTCTGCTTGTTTTTTGAAATCGTAGCACATTCATTTAGAAGGTCAACGATTTGTTTACACCTGTTCCTGCAAACCGACAAAGGATATTATGGTTTCCCATTCAGGACCGAACAACATTTCTTTCTTGTATTCCTGAATATGAGTTCTCTGCCCAATTATAACTAATCTAAATGGCTTCATAATTTATCCCTAAACAAGTCCATTGCAAGATTCACCATATTCCCTTCTACTTGGTCATCCGTTCCGGTTACACCGTTAGCAATGTTCTTCTTTGTTTGAATCACATCATACATATACTTGTCAATAGTATCCTTACCTAAGAAGTAATAGCAGTTAACGTTGTTCTTTTGACCGTTACGGTGTGCTCTATCTTCTGCCTGTTCGCAATCACTGAAAGTCCAAGGGAACTCTATAAAAGCAACACGACTGGCAGCAGTCAAAGTAAGCCCGGTACCGCCCGATTTGAAATTCAGAATAATCAGTTTACAATCCGGATTATTTTGGAAAGAGTCAACGGCATATTGCTTTTGGTTGACACTATCGGAACCCGTTACAGTAACAGCTTTAGAAATTCCTTTTTCAGTTCTGCTACAACTTCTTTCAAGTAACCGAAAAGTATCAGCTTCTCACCACCGTCGATAACATCATGGACAAATTCACAAACAGCCTTGATTTTACCTCTGGCAGATATCTGCTTTTAAAAGCTGCATCTGCACCATAACTGGCACCATTCATTGATTTCTGCACTTGTTCATCCGAAGCGTTCTTGTACTTCTTCAAGTATTTTACCATATCAGCCTCGGCAGCCTTATACTCTTTGGTGGTAGTGATATCAACTGTCAAGTATTGACGAGTCTTGTCCGGAAGTTGTGTAAGCACCTTTGACTTCTCACGACGAAAGAAGCAAGTATTCCATAGTCGCCAATTCAGCTCTTTAACGTTGGATGCCTGTTTGGGACCATCACAATATCTTTCAACATACCGGCTATAACCTCCAAAGTCCTCTAATCGACCTAATATTTTTTAGCTGTTGTAGCAAGTCTGTATTATTGTTAACAACAGGAGAGTACCGGTCAATGCGAATATATAACGTTTACCTTTGCAGATACCTTCAACATATTTGCTCTGTTGAGTTTTACTTGATTTGCATTTATGAGATTCGTCAATGATAACAGACCTAAACAGAGAGACACGCTGATCGAAAGCAATACTTTTCATTGTAAGCTTGGATTCCTTATTTACAGCTTTTACAAAAAATTTATTAAGCGATTCATAATTAGTAATGAACACCTCACAAAGTGGTTGCCATCAGACTTTTACACTCATAAAATGATTGCCAGGACTGTCGGTTTCTGTCATCAAGGATAATCGAATTCATACCTGCGAACTTCTTAAACTCACGCTGCCAGTTTACTTTCAACGCAGCAGGGCAAATTACAAGTACTGGAAAAGACTCACCATAAATGGGCGCTTCCTTATGTGCTTTAACAACTGCACATATGGCTTGCAATGTTTTACCTAATCCGGGCTGGTCACCGAAAAAACAGCGTTTGTGCTCTATTGCATACTGTACTCCTTCAAGTTGATACTCGTAAGGTTGAAGTAACATATAGTGTTCACCGACAAAAGGTTTCATCGGAGGAATATCATAATTAATATCTTCAGTTACCTCACGTTCCTTGACAGTAGAACAATAACGCATCTGAACAGCCCATTGCGCAAAAGCTCTCACATACCAATTCGCATCACGTCCAATAGGATAACGCGTATCATTGATACTAACAAGCCACGCCCGGTCTGTTCCGTCATAGCGTGGCTTACTTGGTATCATCTTTATGACCTCGACCAACTTTGGGTGATACTCGAACTGAATCCGGTACAGATTGGGCGTCTTAGTCACATAAATTGGTTTCATGAAGCAGGTTCTAATACTAATTCATGATGTTCAACTGTTGAACATATCCCGTTATCTTCACCATCTTCATTCATTGCATCAGCAGCTTCATCAACCTTGTCAAACGGATCCTCACCATCTTTAAATTCAAATTCCCTTTGAATCTCCGAACATTTATTCTCTGTAACATAAAGCTCTGCTTCATACAAGAAATTATAAACCGCATCACGAAACTCCTCACAATGCACATACGATTCATTGTCCGGATCGAAACCGATACCAGGAGAACAAAGATTAAGGACTTTGCTCGTCATAGGGTTCGCTTACCTGTCAACACACAAACCTCAAAAAGAAGAATCACCACCAATGCTAACGCCGGTTACATTGAACTTTTGAAGAACTCATCTTCAAGACATGACTCTGGACGTTCCCTAATTAATGTACTGGGATTCTTTCTGTTCTGTAATATCGACAATGTAGGGTATGAGCTTGTTTAGCGAATCCTTCAAATCGGATGAACAGGATTAATCCCCTTGAAAAACAATATCGTTTCCTTCCTTGTCTGCATAGACCACTTCAAGACATCCCTTTTTGGTCAATTTTGCTTTTGAAATATTCAAATCCATTTTAATTAAACTTTGAGTTAATACTTACCTATGCAGGTATTCATTAATAAAATCTTTTATAGTACTGGTCAACAGGCAATGGCAAATTGATTCCTAATTCGGTGGCAGCATCAGCCTGAACCTTATCCATGAAAGTTTTCATTTGGATCGTATTCAATTTAGAAGTACTTCCAACAACCGAAACAATATTTCCATTCATACATATTTGCCGTGGAAGAAACTTCCGGCAAATAGTAATCATGTACATCCAACTTATCCGTGCCTGTCTCCCTCTCAATACAGGCAAACCACAGCCACATGAGCGCGTTCTGCGACAGGGTACGTGGTTCTACCTTCTCTTGATGCTTACAGTGTAAGTTCCATTCTTGAGCGTGGAACAGAGGTAGTCAAACGACTTATCCATTGTGACTACCCCATTTTGTTTTGTTAGAATAGCTTCTGCCATATTTAGAATGGTAAATCATCAGGCGGTGATACCTGTTGATATGGCTGTTGCTGATATGCAGGCTGCTGTACTTGTTGTTGCTGTCTCTGTGTAGGCTGTTGCGTTGGTAACGGTGGTGGTACAGGAGCAGCCTGTTGTTGAACTTTCGGTGTAAGCATCTCGATACTATCAACAAAGACTTCAGTTATGTAACGTTTAACTCCTTTGCTATCGTCATAGTTACGAGTGCGTAACTTACCTTCTATATACAACTTATCTCCTTTTGGACGTACTTCTCAACTATTTCAGCAGTCTTATTCCAAAAAATAAGATTATGCCATTCTGTACGTTCCGGCACCTGGTTCCATTTTGTAAGGTGTACGCCTTATCTGTTGTAGCAAAAGATAAAGAAGCTACTTTCGCTCCACCGTCCAATGTTCTCACATCCGGGTCTTTACCGGCACGCCCTATAAGAATTACTTTATTAACACTCATTTTCCTTCCTCTTATAGTTACACGAATACTATCCGCTTTAGTTGATGTTTTTAAATATTGAGAATATAGTTCCGGGTGATCTTCCTGAAACTTCTTTGCATCAAAACTCTTACCCGTTGAAGAGGGAGTATAGCTAACACGCAACCGACCGGCGTCCCATGATTTAACACCGTTCTCACGCATGGCACTTTTAAGCTGTTCCTTATAACCTTTCTGCACTTCAGCGATATAACTCGCCTGTTCCTCTATATCAATAATAGTATTTACTAATTGCATAGGAATAAGCTGCTTCTCATCGGCTGGAACAGGAGCATTAGGTAAGAACTGTTCACCTTTTAATCTCACACTCCAGTAATCTCTTAACCTCTGCATCCGGCTTACGCTCAATCTCGACTAATTCCGACTTATTTCCACGTAACCAAATGCCAAACAGTTTATCAACTTTAATTAGTGGATTTTGAAGTTCAAACAAATAGGCATAGATTGATAGCTGCCAACTCAAATACTCACGGTCAAGGCTTGCAGTAGTCTTGATGTCGCCAAGACTGATTTTTTTCGTCCTTTTCCCAAACACAATCAATATTCGATGCAAAATATTCATTGTCTGAAACAGTGTACTCATTGGCAAAAAGCCTTATATCCGGCATTTACTCTTTCCCTGATATAATTAATAGCTTCAATACTCTCGGGTGGTAATCCTGTAACATCAGCAAACTGGCATTGTCCATGAATACGACTGCCTTTTTCAGCAGCTTTTTTTCAATATGTATTCTGGAATATCCCTATACTTATTGGGAAATAGTTGCCGGCTTATCATTCCGGTAATACCTTTCAGTTGCTTTTCACCAAGAAAAATATGTGTGGTTCTCTTCTGAGAAAACCACACTGATTTAACCAACTCTATCATGATGCAGGATAAATTTTGCCCATTTCCATACAAGCATTTACAAACTCTTTATCATTTTGCATAGCCGGATTAGCATACCATACTTTTTCAAGTTCAGCTCTGCTTTTGACAGCAAGCATGTCAGCAATAGCCTTTTTCAGTTGGGCACCAGTATAAACTGGATTCTTCATACTAGCCGGTGTTTTTGCAGGCTGTTGTGCGTCTTCTTTATCGTGAGTGTTAGTTGCATCACTGTCTTTTGTATCATCAATGCAAAATAGACCGTTAAGAGCATACTTTCTTGCATAAGAAGATGAGGCTCCGGTAATTTGGCTGCCATCCATTCCCTTCTTTGTTTCCTCTTCTCTCGCAAAAGCAGTCACTATTTCTTTTTTCCCCTTTTTCGTTGGTTAAAGTGGCAGTTGCTTTTTACATAAATTCTATTGCCTACTGGCACCATCTCATCACTGAGAGTTAACGAACACTTTGTTTCAGTCAGAATAGGTTTCACTGACTCAAGAATATCCTCACAACTACGGTATTTGTAACTACCGAACTTATTAAATTGCCCTCTCGGGGCTTTCAGCTTTGCTGAATGGTTACTAATTCTTTCATAATTCTGAATTAATGGTTTGACTTTTAGTTTATTACATCAGTAAAGGTAATCGTTATTGACAAGTTTAGCAAACAGAAACTTCGCCATTTTAACGCCATTTTCAGGTAGTTAAAAACTGCCTGTACGGTATTGTACAGGCAGAAAAATAAGAAAATGAATAATCCAATGTACCTTATGGAACGGCTACGCTTGAAGGGTGTACGGCCCTGATTTATACATAATGTAAATGCTAGTGGACGGAACCGGAGTCGAACCGGTCTCACGGAATATTGGTGCACATCACCGCAGTTTCAACCAACGATATACATATCCGCCCGATTAATTAAAAAGGTGCACTATCTTCACAGACCATACACCCCAATCACAAACACAAAACAAAACTCATGAACTACTATAATTTAATTAGGATCAGAAGGGTGAATGGCGTGGGGATCGAACCCACATCACGCATATCTGCGTATGCTGCCAATTACACCAGCCATCCGTTTTAAGTGAACTATTCTCACGAACCATTCACCTAGAACACAAACACAAAATAAAACACGACATTAACTATTAAATAGCACTCTCACGAGCTTCTTGCTTCCGGATAGCCGTTCAAAGCACACCGGAATAGTATAGAACAATTAAAACTCAAATAACAGGGGCTTTAACCCTACAGCGTCCTTTTCGCTGGCAACATTAGTTAAACATAAAAAGAAAAATTCTCTGTGAAGGAACCCGGACTCGAACCGGGATGACAGATTACCTATGTATGACTTTCTTCAATCTATCTGCATACTTGCGTCTACCAATTCCGCCATTCCTTCAGGTCGTAGCCAGACGCTTCCGGCTACATTGATTGAATTGTTATTGATACAAACATAATTTTCCCCTCACGGGTTACATTTAACTCTGATTGAGTTGAGCCGGGAAACGGATTCGAACCGCTGACCTCATGTAGAAACATGCGCTCTAACCAACTGGGCTATCCGGCAGATGCCCGGAGAACCGGGCTAATTGGCAAATACTAAAATTAAGCAATGTTGACCTTCACAGGCTATTTTTATTTTGTTTCTTATCTTCATAGATAAATCTAGTAACCAATAGTACAACGACTACGAAGAATATGATATATGACCAAGCGATATCACTTCTTGTAGCTTCGATTCCCCCACCTATATACATAGCTACCAATAAGGCAACCACTGTAAAAATGTTATGAACGATTTTCAATGTTTTCATTTCTTCCGTTTTTTACGTTTGACTTTCTTAGCGCATCGGCAATGAAGTAATACCTGAGCAGCATTACAGTGCCATTTACCATTTTGAGCATTTACAGGCTTATCACTTTCAATCTTACCCGCTTCTATAAGATTCATCAATTTCTTTTCCCCACCTACATAATATGCAGACTTATCTTTTCCGAATGTCTCTGTAGAAAACAGACGGAGAATATTATCTAGCAATATTTCAGCCATTTCACCTCTAATCATCTCAACAAACAAGGTAGTTACGCAATTCTAGTTACTATAAACTGCATATTTTTTACGTCTGACTTTGTTTTCCAAACCATTCCTTCAGCTTTTTCTTTATAAAGCCGAGCATTTAAAGTGTAAGTAACAGACGTTTTTTGAATGATAGGAAATACTTCTATTGCACCAACGTCCATGTTTCGCAAAACATTGATTATACTGCGTCTTTCTCTTTCTTTTTCCATACTGATTAATTTTAAAATAAAAGCTCCCCCGAACCAATTCGATCGGCAGCATCACGCTTTATTCGGAGGATTTACTTAACTTTGGGGTGTAAAATCAAAAATTAAGTGAAGAAATTCATTCATTATCTCGCTTTTTTATCTCGATTAAACCCGACTTTACAATCTGCATAAACCCCAAAAAGCTTTCTGTATCATAGCAGGAAGCTTTTCGGCTACTATTTTAGCTGATTTTATCGGCATATTCTCTACATGCAATGAGAATGTGGCATCTTCCAAATTCTCATTGCTATCGTTTTTAATTGTTACTTGAATCATGTGATTATTAATTAGTTAATAATTTTCCCGTTCCAAGATTATTCGCTAATAAAAAAGGAACGGGGGATTTTCTTATTTTGAAGTGTCAAATCAAAAAAACAAGAAAAATATGAATAATGAAGAAAAAGTAGTTTCATACTACAAAGAAACTTTAGAGAAAAAAAATCGAATGGACTTTCAGACTCCAAAGCACTCTGTTGACTGTTGCATCTGCTACTTTTGCTGTACTTGTTTCTTTAAGCAATCTTTCAACCAACAACGCTTGCAGTCGAATTTTACTATTGGTGGTAATATGTTCAAACGCACTATCCATCCTTTTTTTTCGTGTATAACCATATACGAGAATCGAGCAATGAGCAACGTGATGATACGCAACGCTCAAAAACGGGTAGAAGAATATATCCTCTATAGCTTATACAATTCCAAAATGACCGTAACGCCAGCCGTACCACGCAATAAAATCTTCGCAATTTGTGAGTCAATTTCCTACATTTCATTTCTATTCTTTATTATTAGTTTAACAGCCTATGCAATTTATAAGATATACACGCAGTTGTAACGTCAATTAAACACTGAAGTGATGAACGGATTCGAACCGCCGACCTCATGTAGAAACATGCGCTCTAACCAACTAAGCTACATCACCTTTATATACATAAAGCAAATACCTCGATTTGCCGACAAACGTCTAACTGATTTAGTTTTACAACGATACGGCTTGACCATTAACCACAGCATTATATCGTTGAGAAGCCCGCCTACATCAGTAATCCCTTTCGGCATGTGTCGGCTTCCAAAACACCATTTTACCAATATGTCAAAAAGAACTCTTCTCTGTTGTTCCCAGTCTCCCTTCAAGGGCAGGCTCAAAGACCGGACTGGGTACCGGATAACCGGCGGTTTGGTTTGACTTTAGTGAGGGTTAGAGAATACTTTGGTTGTTCTTCAAAACTATGTCCATTAAGTTTCGTTGCGATTCAATAAATTTCTTCAAATAATCACATTGGGAAACTTTCTCTCTATAAAATCCACGTTCTGATTCTAAATCTCGTTTGAGTTTTTCATTCTCACCTCTCAAAGAGCTGATCAACGCGTCTCGTTCTTCAATCACAGCTTCATATTTGTCTCGCTGTATTTCTAGTTCGGTTCTTTTATCCATTGTTGTATAATTTGATTAATCTCCGACGTAATGTGCACCGTAATGAGTACTATTTGGGTTGTAGTAAGCGGAAGCGGGAATATTAAGGTTATTATATTCCTTGCTAGGTGTAGCTTTGGCAGTCTTGCTCATAGCTTCATGTCTTTCAGCTAAAAATTTATCAGTTCTTGATTTCATAGCTTCCGGTGAGAAACTTTCTTGGAGTTTTCGAAGCTCCATGCAGATTTTAAACACTCTGAAAATGTTTTTCCACCCTTCTTGTAATTGCGGTGTGCAGACTTCATTATTTGTGATAAATTGTAGCTCATAATCGTTATTTTTTAATTGGTTTTATCAATCAATTTTTGTATGTTTGTATGATTGATTGATTTATGATGCAAATATATCCTCAAATGTGGATATATAAAAATTTAAAACCTATTTTATACCTTCATTTGTGGATATTTAACTTTTGATTGATTATGATAAACAGAATTAAAGAAGTAATAACCTATTCAGGGCTATCAGAGAGGGATTTGCTATTAAGTGTGGATTAAAGCCCACAACTATTAATAATCAACTGATAGGAAAAAGAGAAATTAGCCTTGCAACAATAATAGCAATTTCATCCTCATTTGAGGAAATTTCCGCAGAATGGTTGTTAAGAGGAACTGGTTCCATGCTCATTCAAAAAGAAGAAACAGAACCAGGAATGGACAAATTGAAAAGTATTGTATATACCATAGCCAATTTGCAGGATGAAATCAATGAGAAGACAGTGCTTACCCAACGGCTTTTGGAAGAAAACCAAAAATTAAAGGGTGAACTGGCTATGTTGAAGAATGAAATAAATGTAGGATAAGCCATGAAAAGAACATATCATAGCATTGTTTTATCAATCACTTTTTATACTTTTGGAGTATTGATTGATTGATGATGCAAATATAAACGTATTTACATTAATTACAAAACACAAAGCTTGATAAATAATCGTATTTACGTTAATTGACTATTAATTATAGATATGGCTCAAACAAGCGTAAACGAAAAAATTAGAGAGATTATCTCTTATTATAAGCTGTCAGACAGACAGTTTTCCATTAAAATTGGGGTAACCAATCGGTGATTGGTTCAATGTTTCAAAAAACACAGAACCTTCCTCTAAAGTAATTAAGCTCACATTAAACGCATTTACGGATATTTCAGCAGATTGGTTACTACGCAATAAAGGCCCAATGCTGATTTCAGATATCAAACCTGATCCAAATATTGAACGCATGGAACGCCTTGTTGATACAATAGCAACCCTTCAGGGGACTATAAATGAACAGATGAAAACTAATCAATTACTAACAGAGAAGTTGAAAAAAAATCGAAGGCGAATTAGCTATGTTGAAAAATGAACGAAATGTAGGATAATAAAAGAAAATAACTATGACAGAAAAAAGAAAATCCCAAACAAGAAACAGCAAAGCAAGAAGATAACCCGTCTGCAAAATGCTCAGAGAATTGTTCGCATTATATAGATAAAAACGCCTTCATCTATACAAAGGAAAATTTTAATTTCCATTATTGTATGTACAATCTGTATCATTGCAATATTCGTTCTTTTCCATTTAAACTATAGGGGAAGTCAAAATAAAGTTATTGAAGTCCAAAAGGAGTTTTACGACAACTTAACAAACAAATATTTAAAATCTCTAACCATAACTAAAGATAGCACCATTAGTCTAGATCAAGTTGTTATTGATATAGTGGAAGAAAAACAAAAAAGAATCATTATCTTTGCTAGAGCTACAATATAACAAATTACAGCATGATTTTACTGTATTGTCGTTATGGGCTGGTATATTGATGATTGTATTCCTTATTTTCTCTATATACTCAATATTTAAAGTGGATGAAATGCAAAAAAAACAAGGAAGAGACTATTTGGATAAAATGGAAGATTTCTCTATTAAGGCAAAAGAAAATTCAGGCAATATAGAGAAACAAGCGGCCAAAAAGATTAAATCATTAAATGACCAAGCAGATGATGAAATAAAGAAGTTGTCTTTGCAAGCAACAAACAATTGGAAGAGTTGCAAACAAATATTACAACAATCCAAAAAGATTTTGAATCTAGTGTTGCCGAAAAGACACTAGAATTTCAAAAGACAATTCAACAATATCGAGATGAAATGAAGAAGACATCAGAACAAAACAATAAACTTCTTGGAGATTTTGTTCGATTACTTGTTTCTTCAAATTCAAGTGGAAAGGAATCTAAAGATTAATATTATGTGCTCAATAGATACATTACAATCAATGGCGCAGATTTATTCTGACATAGCGAACCTGTATTTAAACAAATATGAATACATGGAGAAAATTAGTGTTATGCGTTTAAAGAGAGTTGATTTCTCCAATTCCGAAGGAAAAGAGATTCCTGATATAGAAATACATCCTAATGATGATATCTATAATAAAATTACAGAAGTATTTGAACATATTTTATCTCTCACATTAAAAAATAAAAATAAATCCGTTTGGGAAAGTATTTCTATTTACCTTAACTCTCTTAATGATATAGTACAAGGATTTCCTGGATTTAAAAAAAGACCTATCAATAAAGAATTTGAGGAAGTAATAGATGAAGCCATTGATATAGCCAAGAAAAACGAGGATAATAATTTGAGGATAAACATTATTAAATGCAAATATAACATATATAACGTATGAAAGTTTACATATTTATATACAACAATTCTCTAGGTAATGAAGAAGAAACCAAAGAGTTATTAAATTCAATCAGAGAAATATCTGACTGGAGAACAGATATCAGAAACACATTTTTAATAAAATCAACATTAGAAGCTAATGAATTGGCAGATATCATTATAAAAACAAACCTCAAGCCCGTTTTCTTATTTCAGAAATAGCAGAAAATCGGCAAGGATGGCTACCTAAAGACGCATGGAAATTTATAAAAGATTAAAATATGAAATATAGAAATCTTGATAGTACATAAAACATCAAATGGTCGAATTATGGTCGAACCATAAAAAAAGCAGGACTATATAATTGATATACAGAATATATAACTAGATTTCCAAAAATGTGTCTAGTTTAGTTTTTTGTGTTGATAGCTCCCTCGTCGGCGGACGAACTAGGGAGCTATTTTTATATATTACAGGAATATAATTGCACAAAATATACATATTTTCCATAACTTTGCAGCGACAAAGGATCACACAAATGGAATATAGCGTAGAAGAACTAAAAAGTGCATTAATAGAGAAATGCGAGAGTGAAGGTATCCTGTATGCAACGGTTGCAATGGACCGTCGTACTAAAGAAATGATTCTTCCTGATACTTTACAAGGAGCTCTGAAACATCCGGAATTCTTCGTATGTACCTGCAAGAAAGTAAAAGACCAATATGTAGTGGAGGAGATTACCAAAGTGTAATCCTCCTCCAATCTTTTATTCTTATTTTTTTTTTTTATTCGCCCAGTTCACTTAGCAAATCGTAGGAAGGAGCAAAGAAAAGTGTTCCCGTAACTGCTGTACTAAAGTCCAGTAAACGGTCGGTATTGCCTACCGGATTGCCAATAAACATACTTTCCAACATCTGCCGGGTAGTAGTGAACGTACTTGCATAGCCGATGAAGTAAGTACCATATTCTCCCTTAGACGTATTGGCGAACGGCATATTGGCACGCACTATTTTCAGGTCATCTCCAATATTAGTGACGGCATTATGCGCATTTTGAGGTTTCTCCTCGTCAGACAGTTCGACATCGTTAAACTTACGACGCCCGATCACTTTCTCCTGTTCTTCCACAGGTAAGGAGTTCCACGCAACCATATCGTGAATATACTTCTGCACAAAGACATAGCTGCCTCCTGCAAAATCAGCATCTTCCTCTCCTACCACCGCAAAATGATAAGGATTTTCATCAACCGCCGGATTCTCTGTTCCGTCTACAAAGCCGATAATGGCTTTGCCATCCATATATCTGAAACCGTGAGTTTCGTCGACAGGTTCAACCACGCCTTGAAGTTTCTCATTGATGATAGATGCAAACTCAAAACATAATCCCATCTGTTTTGCACGGATATGAAACAATAAGTCGCCCGGAGTAGAAACTGCCGTATGCTTCTCGCCTTTGATCTCTTCAAAAGTGTTCAGTTCTTTCGGCTTTCCCTTTTCCGGGAAAAGACGGCTCCAGGCATCGGCGCCAAAGCCCATCGTACAACTGAACATCAGTTCGGGGAAACGATTACGCATACTGCGAATCAGGGCCGAGAAATTGGCACACACATCTTTTACTTTGCCAAGAGTTTCAGGGAGTATCTTTTAAAGTATAAACAATAAAAATAACATTTTCGCCTTGTTTCCCCGCTACGTCTTGTGGGATATTACCACCAAATGAATGTTGATAAGGATTCATATTTTTTCTTTTTTTCTATTAGCTTCGTCAATGAAATTGTTCTAACTCATCTTTTTATTAGGATCTTCAATATATGCGGCAGCCCCTTTATCCATAAACAGCTCTACATTCTGCGCGTGATGAGCCACATAGGCTGCGGGACCAGTGTCTCCCGAATTACAGATTTCTTCTACTACATCGGCTTTATTTTTTCCGGTAATCAGGAAAATGACATAGCGGGCATTCTGAATGGGGTATCCCGTCATTGCGATACGCTTCTGCCCGTTACGGGGATGTGCACTGACCACATAAATAGAGTTTGAAGTCAGCAAATCTTCTTGCCCGGGAAAGGTTGCGCATCATTCCGTAATTTGTCCGAATCATCGGGAGGCACACAACGTTCATCCACCCAATAAATCCGCATTCCCACGGGGTAGTTTCCATGTATTCATTCGCCCACAAATCGAACATTAGAGCAGGAGTACTGCCGCCGCTAACTGCGATATTGAATATTCTGTCCGGTTCATTATTCATGATTTCCACCAAGCGGAGTATCAGTCCACGTGAAGTTTCAATGGATGAGGGAAAAACAGATAGTTTCATAATTCACAATATTGGTCTGTATTCGTCAAATTCTTACAAGGATTCGTCCAGTCAGCCCCGTGTTCATGCATCATCGATTCACTTTCTAAAGGTCCCCACGTACCGACCGGATAGCCGTAAAGCGGTGCGTCAGGGTTCTCTTTCCAATAGCGAAGTACTGGGTCGAAGAATTTCCATGAGGCTTCTACTGCATCACTTCGAGTAAATAAAGTCGGATCGCCCTGGATGCAGTCGTCTATCAGACGTGCGTAAGCGTCACCACTCGGCACTCCGCCTAACTGTGCATAACTGAAATCCATTGTCACCTGACGGACTTCAAAGCCCGCACCAGGGACTTTCATGCCTATCTTAAGCACAATTCCTTCGTTCGGTTGCAAACGAAGAATCAATTTATTAGCCCGCGGACAGTTGCCGCCGGAACAGCGAAACATCTGATGAGGTGTTTCACGGAAATGAACGACGATTTCCGTCACTCTTCGTCGGCATTTGCTTGCCGGTACGAATGTAGAACGGGACACCGCTCCAACGCCAGTTACTGATACCCAGCTTCATGGCAATGTAAGTTTCCGTACGCGAGTCGGAAGCCACTCCCTTTTCTTCACGATATCCTTTCTTATTACCGGAAGCGGTATATTGTCCGCGCACGATGTGCTCATTCAAATCTTCTTCAGTAAGCGGTGTCAGAGACTCGTATACTTCACCACTTCATTACGGAAATTATCCGCATTGAACACAGCGGGAGGTTCCATAGCAGTAAGGGCCACGAGCTGTATAAGATGATTCTGCACCATGTCCCGCAAGCGCACCTGCCGTTTCATAGAATCCGCCTCGTTGCTCGATTCCCAGATTTTCTACAGCGGTAATTTCTACGTAGTCAATATAGTTACTGTTCCAGAGAGGTTCGAAGATACCGTTGGCAAAACGGAAAGCCAGTACATTCTGGGCTGTTTCCTTGCCGAGAAAATGGTCGATACGGTAAATTTGGTGTTCGTTGAAGACAGAAGCATAAATACGGTTCAACTCACGTGCCGATTCGAGATCGTAACCGAAAGGTTTCTCAACGATGATACGCGAATGAGGAGTATTTAGTCCGGCAGCCTTCAGATGCAAAGGAACTACACCGTAAAGCGAAGGCGGAGTGGCAAGGTAAAACAACAAATTATCCGGATCTACCTCGTTAGTTAATTCCACCAGACGTTGACGGAGTTGCGGGTAACCTTCTTCCTTTGCAGGGTCCAGCGGCAAGTAATACAGGTGAGAGACAAAAGAAGACATAAGAATAGTATCCTGTTCGTCTGCCTTGACGAATTGTTGCAGTTCTTCCAATATATAAGAACGATAGTTCTCGTCGGAGTATATCGTACGCCCGATGCCGAGTATAGAGAAATCTCCTGTAAGCCGCTTGTCGCGGTATAAGGAGTAGAGTGCAGGCATCAGCTTACGCTTGGTCAGGTCACCCGACGCACCGAAAATTATCATTGCAAATTTATCCATTGTCGCTTTTTTATTTCTAACTTATCAAACAATCTTGTTACTTGAAAATACCTATTTATTATACATTATATGTGCCCGATTTCGTATCGCCTCCGTGTCCTGTCCAGTTTTCATGGAAGAACTGTCCGCGCAACTCATCTTTCCGTTCGAATGTATGCGCGCCGAAGTAGTCGCGCTGTGCTTGCACCAGATTAGCGGGCAAATCGGCAGAAGTAAGTGAATAGAAATAGTTCAAGGCCGAAGAGAAAGCGGGAACGGGAAGTTCTTCTTTCATCGATTCGGCTACGAGGCTCTTCCAACCGGAGAGTGACGCCTTCATTTCTTCCCGGAAATAAGGAGCCATCAACAAGTGCTTAGGCTTGTCGGTGGCTTCGAAGGCAGCTGCAATATCATTCAGGAAAATACTGCGGATGATGCAACCCCCACGCCACATACGCGCAATGGAAGCCAGGTCAAGATGCCAGCCGAATGTGTCGGAAGCACGTTGCAACACGGCGAATCCCTGTGCATAAGAGACTAGTTTAGAAGCATAAAGAGCAGAAAAGATATTCTTTACGAGTTCCGCCTTATTATATATAGGTTGTGTATGTTGGCGCGGGAATTGCTGGGAAGCTTGACGGCGTAATTCCTTTTGTGCAGAAAGACTTCGCTCAAACACTGCAGTGGCAATCAGCCCCAACGGCATGCCGAGTTCCATCGCATTGATAACCGACCATTTACCGGTACCTTTCTGTCCTGCCGCATCCAAGATTTTATCAATCAGATAATCCCTCCGGATTTGTCTTTATGCCGGAGGATGTTGGCGGTGATTTCGATCAGGTAGCTGCGTAGCTTTCCTTCGTTCCAACGGGTGAAGACAGATGCCATCTCCTCATTAGTCAAATCCATCAGCTTCTTCATCACCCAATAGGCTTCAGCAATCAACTGCATATCACCGTACTCAATACCATTATGGATCATCTTCACAAAATGACCCGATCCGGCAGGTCCCACCCATTGACAACAGGGTGTGCCGTCCGGTGCTTTTGCTGCAATGCTCTGAAGAATCGGCTTCACTTCCGGCCATGCTTTTTCCGAGCCGCCGGGCATAATAGACGCTCCGTTCAAAGCTCCCTCTTCCCCACCGGACACACCGCTGCCGACGAAAAGAAATCCTTTCGACTCCGCCAGTTTGACGCGGCGGTTGGTATCTTCATAATTGGAGTTACCACCATCGATAAGAATATCTCCGGGCGAAAGCAACGGAAAAAGCTGTTCCATCAGTTCGTCAACCGGACTTCCGGCACGAACCATCATCATTATCTTACGGGGAATAGCTATCGAATCTACGAATGCTTTTATATCTGTGAATCCTTCGATGTTTTTACCTTTTGCACGGCCATTCATAAAGCGATCTACCACTCCTTCCTCTACTCCGGGAACGGTACGGTTGTATACTGACACGTGCCATCCCTTACTCTCCATATTTAAAGCAAGATTCTCGCCCATCACAGCCAAGCCGATTAGCCCGATATCTGTCTTATTCTGATTTGTCATAACTTATATATTTTGATATAATCTGTATCTTAGTAACACTTGAAATGCACATTTGTTCGCAATATTTAGATTAAAACATTATTTTTGTGGTCTACAAATAAAATCAAGGATGAAGAAGATCAAAATCGGCTTATTGCCGCGTATCATTATCGCTATCATACTAGGTATTGCCATCGGCACAGTTTTCCCGGCTCCGCTAGTGCGAATATTCGTTACGTTCAACGGTATTTTCAGTGAATTTCTTAATTTCTCTATCCCGTTGATTATCGTCGGACTGGTAACTGTGGCTATTGCCGACATCGGTAAAGGCGCGGGAAAGATGTTGCTTGTCACCGCACTCATTGCATACGGTGCTACGTTGTTTTCAGGTTTTCTCTCCTACTTCACAGGAGTCACAGTATTCCATCACTCATCGAACCGGGCGTGCCGCTTGAGGAAGTGAGCGAGGCAAAAGGAATCCTCCCTTATTTCTCCGTTTCCATTCCTCCATTGATGAACGTAATGACCGCGTTAATTTTCGCTTTTACGCTGGGGTTGGGGCTCGCCTCCCTGAACAGCGATGCGCTAAAAAACGTGGCAAGTGACTTCCAGGAAATTATCGTACGAATGATAAGTGCCGTCATTCTACCGTTGCTACCGCTTTATATCTTCGGCATATTCCTCAACATGACACACTCCGGACAAGTATACGCTATCTTAATGGTGTTTATTAAGATTATCGGAGTAATCTTCGTTCTTCATATCTTCCTGTTGGTTTTTCCAGTATTCCATTGCGGCATTATTCGTGCGCAAAAATCCGTTTAAACTGCTCGGAAAGATGATGCCGGCATATTTCACGGCATTGGGCACACAATCATCGGCTGCCACTATTCCCGTCACACTGGAGCAGACGAAGAAGAACGGAGTATCCTCAGACATTGCCGGATTCGTTATTCCGCTATGTGCCACCATCCACCTGTCGGGCAGTACACTGAAAATTGTAGCCTGCGCTCTGGCACTGATGATGATGCAGGGAATGCCGTTCGACTTCCCACTCTTTGCCGGTTTTATCTTCATGCTGGGAATCACGATGGTAGCCGCACCGGGTGTACCGGGCGGAGCCATCATGGCATCTCTGGGAATCTTGCAGTCCATGCTGGGCTTCGACGAATCAGCACAGGCTTTGATGATTGCGCTTTACATTGCTATGGATAGTTTCGGTACTGCTTGCAATGTGACGGGTGATGGAGCTATTGCACTGATTATCGACAAAATAATGGGAAAAAACCGTGCTGAATGACTGTGCTGAAAAATAAATTGAAAGAGGTTTGCATATACTGCAAAAAATGTCGACATTTGCGCCCGTATTATTCCAAATAAACAATTATAACGTATGAAAAAAGCCCTAATTTCAGGCATCACCGGGCAGGACGGTTCGTATCTTGCCGAATTACTATTGCAAAAAGGTTACGAAGTACACGGTATACTCCGTCGTTCTTCTTCGTTCAATACGGGACGTATTGAACATTTATATTTTGACGAGTGGGTGCGCGACATGAAACAGAAACGTACGATCAATCTGCATTATGGGGATATGACAGATTCTAGTTCGTTAATTCGTATTATTCAACAGGTGCAACCGGATGAAATCTACAATCTCGCAGCTCAAAGCCACGTGAAAGTTTCATTCGACGTTCCGGAATACACGAGGCGGATGCTGTCGGCACGCTGCGTATGCTCGAAGCTGTACGGATCCTGGGACTGGAAAAGAAAACCAGGATATATCAGGCTTCTACTTCCGAGCTGTTCGGTAAGGTGCAGGAAGTTCCTCAAGAAAGAGACAACTCCCTTCTATCCCCGTTCTCCGTATGGAGTGGCCAAGCAGTATGGTTTCTGGATAACCAAGAATTACCGTGAAAGTTACGGCATGTTTGCCGTAAACGGCATTCTGTTCAATCACGAAAGTGAACGCCGGGGCGAAACTTTGTTACCCGGAAAATAACCCTTGCGGCGGCACGTATCGCACAAGGCGAACAGGACAAGCTGTATCTAGGTAATCTGGATGCACGTCGTGACTGGGGCTATGCCAAAGATTATGTGGAATGTATGTGGCTGATCCTGCAACATGACGTTCCCGAAGATTTCGTAATTGCTACCGGAGAAATGCACACAGTACGCGAATTCGCAACACTAGCTTTCAAGGAAGCAGGCATCGAACTCGTTGGGAAGGTGAGGGCATGAATGAAAAGGGTATTGACGTAGCTACCGGCAAATCTTTGGTAGAAGTTGACCCTAAATATTTCCGTCCGTCAGAGGTGGAACACTGTTAGGCGACCCGACAAAAGCAAGGACTTTGCTGGGCTGGAATCCGCGCAAGACTTCATTCGAAGAACTGGTAAGTATCATGGTTCGCCACGATATGGAGAAAGTAAAAAGGTGAAGCGAATGATTGCTACCAAACATTAAATGAAACGCACAGATGATCGCGAACAAACATTAAACGGAAGAATGGAAAAGAATGCAAAAGATATATATAGCAGGACATCGCGGACTTGTGGGATCTGCTATCTGGAAGAATTTGCAGAATAAAGGATACACCAATCTGATAGGCCGCACCCACAAAGAGCTCGATCTATTGGACAGCGTATCGGTCCGTAAGTTCTTCGATGAAGAACAGCCGGAATATGTTTTCCTTGCCGCTGCATTTGTAGGTGGTATCATGGCAAACAGTATCTACCGCGCCGACTTTATCTACAAAAATCTGCAAATCCAACAGAACATTATCGGGAGAGAGTTTCCGTCACAACATAAAAAAGTTACTCTTCCTCGGCAGTACGTGTATTTATCCGCGCGACGCCAAGCAGCCGATGAAGGAGGACGTATTACTTACTTCTCCGCTGGAATATACCAACGAGCCGTATGCCATCGCCAAAATCGCCGGACTGAAAATGTGTGAGAGCTTCAACCTGCAATATGGAACGAACTACATCGCCGTGATGCCGACAAACCTTTACGGACCGAATGATAACTTCGACTTGGAACGCAGCCATGTACTGCCTGCCATGATCCGGAAAATCCATTTGGCACACTGTCTGAAAAAAGGAAACTGGGAAGCTGTCCGGAAGGATATGAACCAGCGTCCGGTGGAAGGCGTCAACGGCGACAGCTCAAAAGAGGACATTCTAGCTATGCTGCAAAAATACGGCATCAGCGAAACGGAAGTCACTCTTTGGGGAACAGGTACGCCGCTTAGGGAATTTCTTTGGAGCGAGGAAATGGCTGATGCAAGTGTCTTCGTAATGGAGCATGTGGACTTCAAAGACACCTATAAGGAAGGCGACAAAGACATCCGCAACTGCCATATCAATATCGGCACGGTAAGGAAATCACCATTCGCCAACTTGCCGAGCGCATCGTTGAAACTGTCGGTTATCAAGGTAAACTGACCTTCGACAGCAGCAAACCGGACGGCACTATGCGTAAGCTGACCGATCCTTCAAAACTGCATTCTTTGGGCTGGCACCACAAAATTGAAATCGAGGAAGGCGTGCAAAGATGTACGAATGGTACTTGAAATAAAAAATCAAACAATCTGTTGATATGCTATCAGTATAATTATTTTAGCTTAAAGCAAACAGATATAGCATATCACAGACTATCAACACTCTAGTGTCTCTCCACCCTCTCCAAAAATTCTTCATAGTTCAAAAATTTTCCATTCTTAATATAATTGCTATATTTGCACAATTTATCATCAAATGTGCAAAAAACAATGGAACAAAGTTTTATAGCTTACATTGAAAATAGTATTAAGAACAATTGGGACTTGGACGCCCTGACAGATTACAAGGAGCCACCCTACAGTATAAAGATGTAGCCCGCAAAATAGAGAAGCTCCATATCATCTTCGAAGAAAGCGGAATCCGCAAGGGAGATAAAATAGCCGTTTGTGGAAGAAATAGCTCTCACTGGGGAGTAACTTTCCTCGCTACACTAACTTACGGAGCCGTAATTGTACCTATTCTACATGAGTTTAAAGCTGATAACGTGCATAACATCGTCAATCACTCGGAAGCCAAATTACTGCTTGTAGGAGACGTGGTCTGGGAAAACCTCAATGAATCTGCCATGCCGTTGTTTGAAGGTATCCTGATGATGAACGATTTTACGTTATTGGTTTCCCGCAGTGAACGGCTAACATACGCACGTGAACATCTGAATGAAATGTTCGGCAAGAAATTCCCCAAGAATTTCCGTAAAGAGCATGTCGCTTATCATAAGGACGAACCCGAAGAACTGGCAGTTATCAATTATACTTCGGGAACCACGAGCTATTCCAAAGGTGTAATGCTCCCCTACCGCAGTCTGTGGTCAAATACCAAATTTGCTTTTGAAGTGTTGGAGTTGGAAGCCGGAGATAAAATCGTTTCTATGCTTCCTATGGCACATATGTATGGTTTGGCATTTGAATTCCTTTATGAGTTTTCCGTCGGTTGTCACATCTACTTCCTCACCCGTATGCCTAGCCCTAAGATAATCTTCCAGGCTTTCGAAGAGGTGAAACCCAGTCTAATTGTTGCTGTACCGCTTATCATCGAAAAGATCATCAAGAAGAGCGTACTTCCGAAATTGGAGACTCCGGCAATGAAAGATTTTGCTGAAAGTGCCTATCATCAATGACAAGATAAAGGCTACAGTGCGCGAAGAGATGATTAAGCATTTGGAGGAGAATTTAAGGCTGTAATTGTAGGGGGTGCCGCTTTCAATCAGGAGGTGGAGCAGTTCCTGAAAATGATCGATTTCCCTTATACCGTAGGTTATGGAATGACGGAATGTGGTCCGATTATCTGCTACGAAGATTGGAGAAGGTTCAAACCCGGCTCTTGCGGAAAGGCTGTACCACGGATGGATGTACAGGTCCTTTCCTCCGACCCGGAAAATATCGTTGGAGAAATCGTTTGTAAGGGTCCTAACGTAATGCTGGGATACTACAAGAATGAGGAAGCTACCAGAGAAGTGATAGACAAAGACGGCTGGCTGCACACAGGAGACCTGGCGTTGAAAGATGCGGAAGGAAATATTACAATCAAAGGACGCAGCAAAAACCTATTGCTGAGCGCCAGCGGACAGAATATTTATCCGGAAGAAATTGAAGACAAGTTGAACAATCTGCCATACGTGGCTGAAAGTATTATTGTCCAGCAAAATGAGAAGCTCGTGGGACTGGTTTATCCGGACTTTGATGAAGCCTTCGCGCACGGCCTGAAGAACGAGGACATCGAACGGGTAATGGAAGAAAACCGAGTGGCGTTGAATGCTATGTTGCCGGCATATAGTCAGATATCCAAGATGAAGATTTATCCGGAAGAATTTGAAAAGACGCCGAAGAAGAGTATTAAGCGTTATCTGTATCAGGAAGCGAAAGGATAATTATCCTCCCATGCATTTCCACCTGAACCGAGAAAAAAGAAATCAAGAGAAAGAGAAATATATTAAAAATGAAGATAAAAAAAACAATCCTCACGGCAGCTATACTAATGGCTGCCGTTTCTTTACCGGCACAGAACAAGAGTGCAGGTATCAATATATCCATCTGGAAAGATATATGTACGCAGCCGCATGACAGTACGCAGACGACCTACATAAATATCGGTCTGCTGTCTACGTTGAACCGCCTGAATGGTGTCGGTATCAATGCATTGGGAAGCGTAGTGCATGGCGACATGAATGGAGTGCAAATCACAGGTTTGGCTAACTTGGCAGGTGGAACAATGCGCGGTGTTCAGATAGCTGGTGTCAGCAATATCAGCGGTGATAACACCGTAGGACTTTCTACTGCCGGATTAGTAAATATTACCGGAGACGGTACAAAAGGGGTAATTATTGCCGGTCTTACCAGTATCGGAGGAGATAATACTTCGGGAGTGATGATGAGCGGTTTCATGAATGTGACAGGCAACATGGCTTCGGGCTTCCAGTTCTCCGGCGCAGCCAATATCACCGGACAGAGCTATAACGGTATGGTAACTTCCGGACTACTGAATGTGGTGGGCGAAGATATGAATGGTTTGCAGATTGCAGGTATTGCCAATATTACTGCCCGAAAACTGAATGGCTTACAGATCGCTTTATGTAACTATGCAACAAAAGCCCGTGGTTTACAAATTGGTCTGGTCAATTATTATAGGGAAGATATGAAAGGATTGCAACTGGGTCTGGTCAATGCCAATCCTGATACGAAAGTGCAAATGATGCTGTATGGTGGCAATTCTACAGCTGCCAATATCGGTGTGCGGTTCAAGAACCAGTTGTTCTATACAATTCTGGGAGTCGGTTCCATGTATCAGGGATTGAATGACAAGTTCTCGGCCAGCGCATCCTATCGTGCTGGTATTTCCTTCCCTGTTTATAAAGGACTATCTATCAGCGGAGATCTTGGTTATCAACACATTGAAGCATTCGACAATAAGGATGAACGTAATTCCAAAACGCCTATATGCACTGCAAGCCCGTGCCAATCTGGAATATCAGTTTACTCCAAAATTCGGTATTTTTGCAACGGGTGGTTACGGACTTACCCGGTTCTATAATAAATCGAGCAATTACGATAAGGGAGCTATTATCGAAGCGGGTATTGTTCTTTTCTAAAAAAGAATGTATGTATAGCAAACAGTATACAAAATAGTGAACGGTGAACAAGTTGCTTTATTACGTTGCAACTTATTCACCGTTCATTGTTAATCACTACTTACTATTCTTTTATATCTTCTCTTTTATCAATCCGGTACGATAAGCAACAAGTAGTTTTTTTAAATCCTGAATCTGCGTTACGAGCTCTTTTCCCTTATCGGTATCTTTCACCATCATTCGTTGTGAATTGAATTCGAGAACGAAGTTGGTCGATTTGATATCAAGTCCCTCCTCAATTGCTTTCTGACGCGACTGGAATGGTTCGTGCTGTACAAGCTGCATACCATGAGAATGGTAAACAAGCGTATATCCCGCAATTCCCGTTTCCGGCTGATAAGCCTTTGAAAATCCACCGTCAATCACAAAAAGTTTACCGTTAGCTTTCATCGGTTGTTCTCCCTGAATAGTCTTTACCGGCACATGACCATTGATGATATGCGAATGAGGACCCGAAGCACCAAATTCTTCCAGAATCCGGTCACAAATATCCTCACGATTACGCAATGTATAATATCCTTTCTTCTCTTTATGCATTTCTTTGTCTTCCAGAAAGTAGCGCTCAAAAGTCGCCATCTTATCCTTATCAAATAGAGGTGCATCCGGACCACACCACATATACCAAATGTAATCCATAGCAAATTCCTTATCCTCCTCTCCCTCTTCATCGAAGTACGCAGTACGGATCAACTGATCGGCTTTATCCAACTATTTACGTCCCCAGTATTCCTTACCACGTATCTTGACACGCTTAAAGCTGCCATCTTCATTCAGAGGAACAGAAGCGTGATAAAGAAGATTGGAGTTTGATACCAGATACATTCCGCCGTAAGTAAACAGGCAACGCATGTGCTTCTTCAACTTCTCGCTATTCATAAATGAATAATGAATCTTATCCACAAACTCGCGTTCTTCATCCGTCAAGCGGTAAGGATTGGCGGGGTCTACCGTTGGGAAGTTGGTATCACGCAGGACATATTCTTTTCCCTCGTACACAAAGACACCACGGTCGAATCTATCTTCTCTAAAAGTTTCCGGTTCTCCATGCCGAATTCAGGACGACGGTCGATGATTTCAGCCTCCAACTTAAACTGGATGATGGTAATCGCTTTATGCATCTGAGTAATCAAGCGCAACGTTTTCTCATTATAATGAGTATCGGCAAAATTCATTTTCGGCATGAAAATAGTGCAGGGATCATCAGCGTAAGTATCCATAGCAAAAGTAGCAAGCGGCAGCAGATTAATACCGTAACCGTCTTCAAGTGTACCCAGATTACCGTATCGCATAGACATACGGATCACATTGGCTATGCAACTGTCATTGCCCGAAGCTGCTCCCATCCAGAGAATATCATGATTTCCCCATTGAATATCAAAGTTATGGTAATTGCACAACGTATCCATAATGATATGCGCGCCAGGACCACGGTCGTAAATATCGCCGACAATATGCAGAGAGTCGATTGTCAGCCGCTGAATCAGGTTACACATGGCGATAATAAATCGTCTGCCCGCTTTGTCGTGATAATCGTGCTGATAATCACATTGATATAAGCATGCTTATTGGGCTCGATGGTCGATTCGTGAAGTAACTCCTGGATGATATAAGAGAATTCGGCCGGCAGTGATTTGCGCACTTTAGAACGCGTATACTTGGAAGATACGTTCTGACAGACTTTCACCAGTTGGTTCAGCGTAATCAGATACCAATCATCCAGATCCTTTTCACGGGCCTTCACCAATTGGAGTTTCTCTTCCGGATAGTAAATCAAAGTGCAGATTTCTTTCTTCTCAGCCTCGCGAAGAGTGTTGCCGAATATTTCATTTACTTTACGCTTTACCGCACCGGAAGCATTTTTCAGTACATGCTGAAATGCTTCATATTCTCCGTGAATATCAGTCAGGAAATGCTCCGTCCCCTTAGGTAGATTCAAGATAGCCTCCAGATTGATATTTCCGTACTTGCATCGGCAATCGTAGGAAAACTTCGGGAAAGCAATTGCAGGTAGCGGAGATCGCCCACAATGCTTTCAGGAGTTATGTTACTTTGAGCAGTCATTCTATTTTATTACAATTTACTAATTAACAATTACTTTGCTTCCTATGTTCGTTGTTCGGAATCATTCCATTCAGTTATCCGTGATAAATATATTTTTTATTTACTCGTTTACAATTTTCATATAAAATTTATTTTCAACCTAATAAGAACATCAACAGTACTTGTGCAATAATCACCCGTAGAAACATACACAATGGATATACTGTCGCATAGGCTACGGACGGGTTATCGCCGGGAATTGTATCATTTGCGTAATTCAATGCCATAGGATTGGCCATACTGCCACATAGCATACCGGATACACTACCGAAATCGATCTTCATAATCTTGAAGGCGACAAACCCCACCAACACTGTTGGAATGATTGTCAGTCCGGCTCCCAAAGCTATCCATAACAAGCCTTCCGGACGGAATACGGTATCGAAGAAGTGAGCTCCAGCATCCAGTCCCAGACAGGCAAGGTACATTGAAAGTCCCAAGGCACGCAACATCAGGTTCGCGCTACGGGTGGTATAGGTTATCATGTGTATCCGTGGTCCGAATGTCCCTAAAAGAATACCAACAATAATAGGTCCGCCGGCCAGCCCAGTTTCACGGGAGTACTGACACCCGGTAAAGAGAAGGGAATAGCTCCTAATGCCAAACCCAGCACGATGCCGATAAATATAACAACCAGATTGGGTTCTTTCAAACTCTTGACAGCATTACCTAGCACTTTTTCCACGTTTTGAATGGCTGCCTTTTCCCCTACTACTGTCAGTCGGTCGCCCAATTGGAGTATCAGTTCCGGAGTAGCAAGCAGTTGCACACCCGACCGGTAAACACGGCTGATATTAATGCCGTAATGATTTCTCAATCGGAGTGATCCCAGTTTCTTACCATTCAGTTCGGGCGAGTGACAACGATACGCTGTGAGATCAATTCGCTGTCAATCGCATTCCAGTCAATGTCCTCTTTATTCCAATCCGTATTTTCCTGTTCGCCAAAAAGCACGGTCAAGGCCAAAGCATCTTTCTCAGCAGTTACCACCAGCAAACGATCACCTTCCTTCAATATCTTATCAGAAGTCGGAATACTTACATGTCCGTCACGCCATAAGCGGGAGATGACAAATTTCGGGTAACTCATGCGAGCTATATCCTTGATACTTTTATTGAAAATAGCAGGGTTGTGTACTTGAAACGCTGCGATAAAAGTTTTGTTGGCATCGTCTTTCTCTTTTATCTCCAAATCTTCCTTGCGAACCAGCACTTTGCGAATTAATAAAACGGCAAGGATTACACCGACTACTCCCATTGGATAGGCTACCGCACATCCTAAAGCAGGCGTACTGCTGTCCATTCCCATCTGTTTCAGAGTCTGTTGAGCAGCTCCCAACGCCGGAGTGTTCGTTGTCGCTCCGCAAAGAATACCGACCATATCGGGAAGTGATATACCTGTCGCATAACTGGCCACCACCGTTAATAACGTTCCCAACAGAACAACTCCCAACGCCAGCATATTCAGTGTCACCCCTCCTTTGCGGAAAGAGCTGAAAGAAACCGGGCCCCACTTGTAGACCGAGAGAATAAACGAAGATGACCAGTCCGAAACTTTCCGCATAATTCAACATCTGAGGGTCTACCGAAAGCCCGAAATGTCCGGCCAGTATACCTGCAAAAAAAACAAAAGTGACTCCTAAGGATACTACCCCAGAAATGCACTCTTCCCAGGCCTAACCCAACCGCAGAAATCAGGGAAAGCACCACAACTGCCTGTAAGGCAGAATGTTCGATAAACAGACTATATAACCACTCCATGTGCTGAAATCCCTCAATGACGGGGAGTATTCGAAAAAAGAGCATACCATCGCACTGTCTTTACTATCCGCCATGGCAGGGAAAGTATCTTTCTGCTAACAAATTGGGCCCTCCGGGGAGTAGCTAAAAGTTTGGTAGCACGTAGGCTCAAACTGGCATTTAAAGACGCAGATGCTTTTGAATATCTGATGTCCCGCTTCAGTACACCGGACGAAATATTCGGCCCCGTCTCCATTTCAAAATTAAAGGATGAAGATACGTACGAACGCATCACAAAAGGATACCTGCCGACAGCATCAATCGTCTTTCTGGATGAAATATGGAAAGCCGGCCCTGCTATCCAAAATTCCCTTTTGACGGTAATCAATGAAAAGATATACCGCAACGGACAATTTACGGTGCGTGTACCCCTGAAAGCGCTGATTGCCGCTTCCAACGAACTGCCGGCAAAAGGTGAAGGACTGGAAGCCTTATACGACCGTTTCCTGATCCGTCAGTTTGTCGGATGTATCGAACAGGAATATGCGTTCGATCAGATGATTTCTTCTACACGGGAGAGTAGAACCTGAAATCCCTGCAAAGCTCCAAGTAACGATGAATTATACAACCAGATACAAGCTGAAAGCGAAAAAGTAGGTATTCACTATACCATCTTCGAGCTGATTCACAATATCAAACGAGAAATTGAACAATACAACACAGGACGGGATGAAAACACCCCTCCTATCTATGTATCCGACCGCCGCTGGAAGAAAATAGTAGGTCTGCTCCGCACATCAGCCTATCTGAATGAATCTCCGGGAATTCACTTCTCCGACTGCCTGTTGATGAGCGCCTGCCTATGGGATGAAATTTCGCAACTCCCCATCATCGAAAAACATAGTGGAACAGTCGATTGCACGGGGAATCAATACATATTTATTGGGAGAAAAACGGCTGGAACAAAAACTGGACACACTGAAAGAAAACATGAAGTCCGAACACAGCCTGCGTGAACTTAGCGATCCGGGAATCCAGGTCGTAGACACCTTCTATCATCGCATAGAAGGTTATCACATTGCCGGAAACCTACTCATTTTTGCTTCCGATTACCAGTCTTTGAAGAAAGACAGCAACCGGCTGTTTTATATCCAGCAGGATAAATTCCGTCCGGTCAACAAAATCCTAAAAGCCTACGATTTTGTAAAAAACAGAAATATCGCGCAAAAGAATATCTATTCCCTCCGAAAAGGAAGACGGTCTGTTTTCGTCAACAATCAGGAATATCCGTTACTATGTTATGACAATTGCGACCCTTTGCCCGCACAACAGGATGGCAATACTCCGTTCGAATTTACATTGCAGGAAGTGATCGACTTGCTGCATCAAATGGAAGTGGAATATAAAACAATCTCCGAGCGGGAAACAGCATATACAAAAGAGCATCTCTTCTTAAGCCCATCGCAAAAAAGCAAGTTAAAAGCGCATCTTAGGAGAGACTGCACATATCATAGAGAATTACCGGAACGAACTCCGCATCATCGCTCATGCCCATGAACAAGAGAACAGAGAGTATTAGGCTCAAACACCTGCAAGACATTTATTATGAGAAATTGCAGGAAATAGCCTACGATGTGTACGACGAACAACTGCACAACCTGATTATCCGTCCCGAAGAACTGGATGCGGACATTCACCGGTATTTTCGTCACACGCAACCCTCCCTGCAAGATTTCTACTCCACTACGCGTCGCAATGGGAATACTTTCATGAAATGAATGAAGCATCCGACACCAAGTTTCTCCAATTCCTGAAAAACAGCGCATACCCCTTCTCCATGAAATATCACCTGGTAGACCTCAACGTAAAATACTACCTCCAGCGTTTTGACGCAATCAGCCCGCGCTCTAAAGAATGGAAAGCGTTGCGGACTCTCTTCTTCGACAAATGGCACACACTGCTCTCGAACAACGAGTTCAACTATCAGATGGAACATATCGAGCGGCTTTGTGATGATTTCTACCGTCTTCAGCTATCACTTGCCAAAAACCTTCCGGTGCGTGGCGGCTCACGCCTCGTCTGGTTACTCCGCAATCATAAACAGATAGCAGAACAAATTTTAGAATACGAAGAAACGATCAAACGAAATCCCGTTATCCATGAACTGGTAGAAATCTTAGGCAAGAAACACCAAAGCAGCCGGAAACGTTTCAAAATGACTGCCGGTATTCATCGGGAACAAATTATATCTCATGCCACCCGAAGTGATATTGCAGGCATTTGTGAAGGAAACGACTTAAACAGCCTTCTTCCCTTGGAATATTGTTATCTGGCTGAAAAAAGCCTGCAACCCATATTCTTTGAGCGTTTCATTGAGAAGAGATTGCAAGTCATCGACTATCAATCACACGAAAAGCAAACCATCAACGACAAGAAAACAATAGGGAACGAAGTTTCCGAAGAAGCCGAAGGCCCTTTCATTGTTTGTCTGGACACTTCCGGTTCCATGGCAGGCGAACGGGAAAGAATCGCGAAATCCACCCTACTTGCCATTGCCGAACTGACGGAAGTGCAACACCGAAAATGTTACGTCATCCTGTTTTCCGATGATATCGAGTGCATTGAAATCACAGACTTAGGCAGCAGTTTCGATCGCCTGGTCGATTTCTTATGCCAATCCTTTCATGGCGGAACCGATATGGAACCAGTCATCACACATGCTTTGCGAAAGATCAGCGAAGAAGGATATATGGAAGCGGACATTATCACCGTATCGGACTTTGAGATGCGTCCTGTCGATCAACTACTATCCCGAACCATCGAACACGCAAAAGCGAAACAGACAAAGATGTACGCTATTTCTTTAGGTGGCAAGAGTGCCGAGACCAGCTATCTGCAACTATGTGATAAATATTGGGAATATAGCATTCAAAGCAGTAAAAATCTTAATAAAGATTGAATAGTGGAATGAATTATTTAATCAATGTTATAAAACATCTGTTTTTTCTTGCTTTACTTGCTAAGTTTCCAGAAGTCCGTATCTTTGTACTGTGTTTTTCATAGTATTAGATTTAAGGTTAACAAAAAGATTGGCTGTCTGGGATAGATAGCCTTTTTTTATGCCCTTTTCTTACGTCAAATATACCGTCACTATCCCATCCGGATATTTACCCTATCCCATGAAGATACCGTCACTATAATAAGCGGATAGCGTCAATATGTTTCAAGTTCCCCAGCCCATCGATAAAAATTAAAAGCTTTCGAAAAAAAATCTTCGTTTAACATTTGAAACATAGCAAGTTATCTCATTTTCAAAAAACAAGTAAAAAAAATCTTGCTAAAAGATTTGCGTAGTCCAAAAGTTCCCCCTATATTTGCACCGCATTTGAGAGAGAATGCGGGTTCAAGGAAGTTTGGGTGAGTGGCTGAAACCACCAGTTTGCTAAACTGACGTACTCGTAAGGGTATCGTTTTTAGGCGTTATTAACGGGTATTTTCAAAAGAAAAAAATGCAAATTTTCATCTTGCATTATTACGTTTATACGCTGTTTGCGTTATACTAAAAATGATAATAATATGGCAACAAGACTTAGACACCCGCAGAGAAAAGAAAGACGGCATTTCCGGTTAAGCTACAAGTCAGACACAAAGGACAAATAATGTTATGCACTGATTTTTTAAATCAGAGTATAATAAGAACGCAAAGAATCATAAAACTAAGAACGTAGCGATTCAAAATGACCGGTGGGTTCGTCTAACGGTAAAACTTTCGTAAGCTACATAGACGAGTTTGTAGCAACAAAATCAAAAGGAAAATACAATCGTTTTATATAAAGCGACAAAAAAATAAGATTCTCACCTATGATCCAACCTGTACATTTGAAACAATGACAAAGAAATGGCTAGAATCGTTCAATAAATGGCTAAAAGATACCGGAATAAAAAACAAACTCGATTTCAATCCATTTAAGGAATATTAGGGCGGTTTTCAATCACGCGATAGATAATAAGGAAACGGAACTATATCCATTTAGAAAGTTCACAATAGAAAGGGAGGAAACTAGAAAACGATCGTTAAAACCGGATCAACTTATTACCCTAAAGATTTCAACGGAGAAGAATATCAAAAGGAGTATCAAGACATATTCATGCTTATGTTTTATCTAATCGGAATAAACGCAATAGACTTATTTAACCTCAAACAAATAGTTGACGGACGCATAGAATATAAACGAGAAAAACCGGAAAGCTATACTCTATCAAAGTAGAACCGGAAGCAATGGAGATAATAAACAGGTATAAAAGGAAATAATTTTCTACTAAACACGCTCGAAACCAACGATTACAATTATATGGCAGCAATGAATAGAGGTTTGCAAAAACTGGGAAATTTCGAACGAAAAGGATTAGGCGGGAAAAAGATTAGAGATATTTATTTCCCGACATCACTCGTATTGGGCGCGCCATACATGGGCTACAATAGCGCATAAAATAGGAATATCGAAAGATGTAATATCTTTAGCTTTGGGGCACGAGTTCGGATGCAAAACAACCGGAATTTATATAGATTACGATTTAGAGCAAATAGATAAAGCGAATAGAAAAGTAATAGATTATATTAATTCACTAAAATAATTCGCCCAAAACTTGCATAATAAGCAAATGCTTATTATCTTTGTAGAGTCAAATAAGAGTTCTTAATTTTAATGTTTAACCAATGAAAGATGAAGAAAGAAAGGAGCTAGAACAAGAGTATGAGAATTTAAAACTTCTCGCTTCATTTCACGAAGCCTACGGGGTTCCCGAAAATGAAAAAGAAAGAGAAGCATTAATCAATGACATACTTGACCGGATGAATGAGATTCGGGAAAAATTAAAAAGAGTAATTAACCTCCCTCCCCTTCGGGGAGGGATTAAAACTTTAAAATATGATAGATATAAACGCTTGTTTGCCAACGCCCGAAATGAAGGCAGATTTTGAAAGATTTAAAACCTTATCCACACAAGAAGAAAGGACGCTTTCAAAAAAGAAAAAGCCAAATATAATGCACTGCCAGAAGATCAAAGAGAAGCTTATAAAAAAGCATCTGAATCTGGACTTAAAGCGACTGTAGACGCTTGCAATGATTTCATAGAAAGAGCGGAAGAAGCTATATTGCGTGATAAGCTCGGAGAATTGCCGGAGGCTATTTCGTTTAGCTATATCGCAAAGAAGTATTTCGGAAAGTCAAGAAACGGAAAAAGGTTGGCTATATCAAAGAATTAACGGTAACATCGTAAACGGGAAAAAGGCTCGCTTTACTGATAATGAACTTCAAACATTTTTAAATGCTTTGAAGGACGTAAGCGAAATGATTCATCAAACATCGCTTAAAATCGGTTAAGATTCTTATTTGACACTAACCCCGCAATGTGAGCCGTTGCGGGGTTTTCTTATTGTATATAAATAAAAAGAGGTTGTGTCGTTCAACGGCACAACCTCCCATTCTTAATGGAATAAATAACGCATTATCTCCGTCCTCGAAAAATAGCAATTTTCCACAGAGAGATGATACAACAGACACCCCACCCGTACACAAATATACTAATTATTTCTTGATTTGAATATTATTCGACCAATTATTATCAGAATAAACAAAATTATAATTCCAAACGCCCACCCGCCCAACTCCATTTTTAATAGATTGCCATCGGTTCAACTGTTTTTCGACCGGATAAGGCACACGAATAGAATCGTTTTTAAGAATCGTATCGGTACGATTCGTTGTTAAGTAGCGATACAGATACTTATATCTATACTGATAAACTGTATCACCCTTTACGAGCGTATAAATACTATCTCGTTGATAGATGCTATCATAACGGATGCTATCGCGCGTTTTGTATTCAGTGCGGACGGACTCAACCGGGATATATTGAGTTTGGCATGATACGAAACATATTGCTAGCATCAGTAATATGATAATATAGACTAGCCGTTTCATGGTCGAACTACTGTATTACGCAAGAAATTAGGAACTCGGAGCGTACATCAAAAACAGGGGCACGATTTAATATATTCTTTCGGCTCTACCTCTCCGCTTTCGTCCAGATCGGGCGAAGTATCACGATGTCCGAGAACCTCGATTATCTCATATTCTTTGCAGAGTTTAGCAACCAACTCGCGCAAAGCCGCTTTTGGGCGATCGTTCTTGTGTCTGCGGGCTTTCCGTTTGCATCCAAACCACCTATGTAGCAAATACCAACACTATGTTTATTATACGAAGATTCGCTAAAACCCTTCGTATTACAATGCGCTCCGTCAACCGCTAAAGATCTCCCTTTTTACTGCCCCATCAATTCGAATAACATAATTATATCCAATCTGGCTAAATCCGCGTGCCCGGTGCATACGATCAATGTCTTTTGCGGTTAAATCCTGTCCGGCGCGCGTAGCCGAACAATGGATAATAATCGAGTCTATTTTATTCATAGCTTTCTTCTTTATTTTGATTATTAATTGTAATTGGTCTACGTGGTGGAGGTCTCCGGCTGCATTCGCTGTCCGGTCTATCACATCGGTTGTGTTCTGCATCCTTTAAGGCTAATTCAAGCTCGTAGTATTTGCGCATCCAATTTTGTGACTCTGCTTGTGCGGTTCTCCACTCCCGGTAAATCGTATCTACTTTCTCGTCTCGTTGTTTTAATCGTTCGTCGTACCGTTCAATCTGCTTGTTTAGATTGTCAATGATAGAAAGTAAATTTTGAAGTTCCATAGAATCCGCCGTAGCCTTTTTCTTTTCTAGCGTTCGTTTTACGATTCGCTAGAAAAGTAACAGTAAATCGGATCGCCTCTAATCCTCCTAACGCTCCTATGATTTTTAACCATTCGTCCATATTTTTACTTTATGTATTTCATATAGCTTTGGGTAGCTCTTATTCTACCGATAAAGCCTCATTAACCGCTACCTGAACAAAAAGCGACGAACCCCGTACTCACATATTTTTAATACTTTCCGCCTGTTCGGGAGATACTTCTACTTCACCGTTCTTGTAGATGTTTTGAGCTAATTCCAACTCACCCAAATCGGCAGTTTTCTGATAGATCGCATTGCCTAACATTTTTGCAATATCGACGGTACTGTTATTCCCTTCGATGTCTTTTACTTGAATTTCTCTAAAGTCTATTTTCATAATTATGTAATTTAAATATTATTACCAAGTTGCACTAAATAAAATTCCATTTTTAAATTGCAATACTTTAGTTCGTGTACTCCCATTATGCCATACTTGGGCGATTTCAATATATTCATCAATCCCTCTTCTGCCATCAACTACAATACCACCATCAATAGCAAGTGCTATATTATCTCGTCCTCCGGTTACGCTAATAGATACGCCCCTGTTTATATCATAAGGTCTTGATCGGTGATCGTAGAATCTTCCTAAATAATCGACTCTAATGTACTAAATGGACCAACAATCACTTGTCTATTGGGACTATTAAAACCAATCATATTGTCGTAAAGAAACATTTCGTTACCAGAATTTGTGCCACTAACAGAACCCGTTCCGATGTGGGTGTTGGATATTTCAAATCCCGCTATTGTTCCCTTTGTTGCGGCTAAATTTGTTACTTTCAAGTTATCAACGTCGATAAAATCCGTTACAATCTTTCCGCTGCTGATAAACGTCTTATTCCCAATCAACATCGCACCCGTTGCAGGAAGTGACAATTTACCGTCTGCTGTTAATTCAAGTCCGGTTACATTGTGCTTAATTGAGCCGCCTTTTAATAACCAACCCTGCGTTTTTGACAGATTACCAACGAATAAACCCGATGTTCCTAATATATCAATCGTTGCATTTTGGGCTACTAACAACTGCGTAGCGACATTTATAAATTCGTTAAACAAAGTCCATTTCGTTACATCGAAAGAAGAACCGGAATTATGATCCGCACGACACGAATAAGTATTACCGTTGTAGATGATAGTATCTCGATACTGCGTGTTGTTAACATAGTTGGTGTTTGCTTTCCACTCACCGCGCGGACGGATTAGAGCACCGGGAAGCCCGGTTGCCCCAGTTGCACCCGTATCACCCTTTATCGCCTTTATCTCCTTTGTCGCCTTTGACCTTCGTCCACGTGTAAGCAGAGAACGTATTACTGTCTGCCGCTGTGAAGTCGGTGTATTGTCCGATATATGCGCCCGGCGTCTCACCGTTGTTAGCGGTAAACGTCGTACCATTGTCCGAGTACTTGATGTGTAAGTAGGAAGTTTGTCCGTTGGCTCCGGTTGGTCCGGCAATACCTTGTCCCCCTTTAGGACCTTGCGAGCCTTTCAACTACCCACTTATAAGAAGTGTATCCGGTTGGAGCGGTCGCACTTGTTGTTACCGCCGTACCGATATAAGTGTTCGGAGTGTCAGACATCGGATTACCGTTCGCATTAGCGGAGTACTTCACGTGAAAATACTGTGATGTGCCGGGAATACCTTGCGATCCGGTCGGTCCTGTATCGCCTTTGTCGCCTTTTGCCCCAGTTGCACCCGTATCACCCTTATCGCCTTTATCTCCTTTGTCGCCTTTGACACCCGTTTCTCCCTTAGAGACATATTTAAGCCAATCAGTAGAATTGTCTGTTGGTTCTTGGATTGTTTTGTCTGCAATACATATCCATGTACTGCCATTGCATACAACTTCATCATAGTACCAATATGTGCCCGGCGTCCATACTCCTTTGAAAGCAGGTACGGGAACTTCGGTTATACCGTCGTTAGATAATTGCTTGATAGTCCCGGTCATATACACATTGCGAAGATACGCACTATGTCCGGTCATTTCGATACCAAACAATTTCAAGTTAGATAAGTCGCCCAACTGCATAGCGATCATTTCCTTTGAAATCTCCCAACCGTTTACACCTGTCAGGTAACGGACATAGCTTTGTGTCGAGTAGCTCGATTTTTGCCGCTCTTTGTTTGTGAAGTTACCATACGAAACGAAGTGCATAGCCTTGCAAGGGTGTGCGGTTGTACCAGAACGAAGCGCATATTTAAACGTGGAATCACCGATCTTTTCAGTAATACGAAAATAAGCGGTTTGAAATCCGGTTGAGTCGTTGAATATACCTTTGCAAATATCATCTACCTCTATTTCTGCTATTTCGCCCGGTTCGAGTTTAAGGTAGATAATCCGATTTGATTCGTCTATACGTTCGATGATCCCGCCGCCCGGAGCGTTCCACTCTTCACCCGAAACGATTGATACGCGGTTGTAGCGTAATTCAGGAACTTCAAGGAAATCACGTAGACGAAGAGATTTTTGGATCTATATGACCGTCTTTGCCGATTAACCAACCGATTAAGCCTTCTGTGTAGTCATTTGAGGATATATCACCGGAAAAAGTCGCTGATTTGGCAATCAGTTTATCAAGAACGTTGAGTATTTGCGTTGTTACCGTCGTTGCGGTTAACGTATCCGTAGAAATACCCTTCGTTACGTCTAGCCCGTTATCAACGATTAAACCGCCTAACAACTTGATAAGAAATTGCGTTTCGTCTGGGGCGGTTTTGGATAAATACGAGTCTTTTAAAGCATCGATAGCCGCATCTAGTTCCTGCCTTATGCGCAAAGAAGAAAACGTATTATCGTCGGTCAGTGCCGTATTATTATCGGTCAGAGCAATAATACGAGACTTTATTTCAAATAGGGAACGAAGAGACGAAAATACATTGTTATCGGATGATGTACGCCCATCGTCCATCTTTAATACATCAAGATCAACGCCACCGCCATTTATAGGCGTTGGCGTTGTTGTACTAATACTTACCGAACCGGAATTGCGTAAATACTTATTCCGAAACGAATGAGGCACTTTCTTATTTTCTACTTCTATCATGTTTCTATTAATGATACGTTACAACTTTCATTTGCGTAATCAATACTCATTTGATCTACTATCATTTCTCTTTTGAGGGAATTTTCGTAAATCCTAGACAGTATCGAAAAGCCACGATTCAAATTATTACTGTATCTAAATTTAGGAGCTTTATAATGTGTATAAAACTTGTCTATTAGTATTTGTTCCGGCAATACATTTTTTATCGTGCAACGGACTATATACCGTTTTTAAATAATCAAATTTATCCCCTGATTTGGTAGCGCAATTTGAGTAAGAAGAAATGTTTTTTGCGTTTGAGTTGATTAATAGTTCGATGTCGTCCATTTCTGTTACATTATTGTCGTTTATCACGTTGCTGTAAACTACGTCGGAGTCGTCAACTGCGTTATTAAATATATCGTATGTAACTTTATTGTTAGTATACTTAAACGTGAAATCGGATATATGAAATGCAGTACAAGGATGACAGCCCCCATCCGTTCGATACATAGGATATTTTCTAAATGATTCGGAGTGCTTAATTCAAAGCGTATCTTTCCGCATAGTATTTTATCATCTGGAAGTTTAATCGCGACTCCGTCCGTTGAGTCGTACAGATTAAATCTATAACTAACAGTATTCGTTAATCTCTTTTCATCATCGAAAACTTTATCACCTTCTTTGTTTATATGAACCAAATAGAAACCATCTTTAAGCGTACATTCGTCGTGATACCATTTTTCGACAAAAATATCTTCGCCGTTTTCCCTATACGCATAAACCTTATTGCTATCGGCGAACCCGCCGGAAGCCTTTTCGCCGCTAGCTGAATCATATTCGCCCTTGCTTACAAATCTCCAATCTCCAAATGCATCCTTATATCTATACCATGTAGCCCCTCGATAAGTTAAGTTGTGCGTGATTTTATAATAGCCTCGATTTACTCGATCCGTATAATACTTTTGATTTCTCCATACTTCACCATCATAATAGTAATCATCTATATATAATTTGCAAGGAACCATCGTATTATCAAATCCGGCGCCATATTTTGTATTAGAGTATACTTCATCGGACGTTTTATTATATCGTTCGGAAGAAAAGAGCCGGACATTCTATAAGCGATATTTATTATGAAATATCCTCCTTTGAATAAAGAATACTCTCCGTTTTTCAATGTTAAAAGAGTCTTTCGAGAAGCACTAATTATATTATACGCTTGCAGGAATGAAACGCAGGTTTTCCAACTTAAAGAAGACGGTTCCCCGTCCTCTGTTATGTAGTCGCTGTACTTCTGCCATACCACACCGGAATATATATCATTAACGTTGTCGATAGTCACTTCAACACCTTCTGCCGGAATATCAAGAAATGAAAAGCTCGGTATCAAATACCCCCAATTACTATTAGATTTAAAAACGAATTAAGAAGGGTGTAATTCTTTCCGTCTATATCCCTACCAGATATATATAATATTTATTGGGATCGGAGTTTTTGATTTTATATCCTTTTCGTCGTCGAGCAACTCCGGGCATAAGTTGGTTATCTGATTCATATTAGCAACAACAGATACTTTATTATACACATCACCAAGCGATATACTTCCCGCGCTTTCAGATACGCCAATATTACGCACATTCAATAGTGCGGAAGGGATTGTTATACTTTCACATGTATCGCTTATTCTATCATAAACGAAAAAATGAAGCTCGTCGTTTTTGATAAAATCATAGTCGATCATATAATAAGCATCCTGATACTGAATGAACGTCATACCGATATATTTAGAGATTTCTTCTAAAAACATCTCTACTATTCATCGGCTCGTTAGCTTCATCAAAAGAAGTTTCGTTCATGTATATAAATATCTTCTATCAAAAAGTAGAAACATCTTTCGAGATTCTATTAGTTTTTGAAAGTACAATTTGTTTAGAATCTTTCCGGGATCGGCAATATCAAGAATGTGCATTATTACATCTTTGAAACTTTTAAAATAGACCTCGGAAGAATTAATATAAGAGTACTTCTTATTTTCCAAAACGGAAATAGTATCGATTGCCTGTATCTCCACTATATTAAGCGGAGTTATATAATCGCTCGAATATAAATTTGGACTCATATATCCAAACCACTCCTTAAAACATCATCGGTTTTATTATACAAACGAACTTCTATATTTTGCCCTTCGGCTGTATATAGGTCTGATAAAATCTTATCTGTCAATATGCTTGTTACCGAATTAGACATTTTCAACGGCTTGTATAGAGTGTCCGATTCATACTCAACAGTAAACGGGCTATCTGTTAGGGTGAGTTCTTCGGAATACGTTGCAAAGACCGTATGAATTTCAATTCTATACGTCTTGTCTTTCCTGCTCTTAAACTCTGAATAATATCTTTTAGTTTCATCTTACTTTACTTTTCTGATTATAATGATTACTCAAAACTCCTTCTAAATCTCTTCCATGTATGCGAAACGTTACGTTTGCGGGCTGATTTCCATTTTTCTGCAGACGGTGCAATCTTTTTGCGATAAGGAGCCATATAAACCGCTATTAAGCATTTGAAACAAATTACTTTGCTGTGATCCGTTTAGAATCATCTCGCCTGAATTGAGTAAAGCCGGAACTTTATCGCCTGTGAATGATGTGCCAGGCACAATACCACCCGTTGCGAATTTAGGAATACTAGCCATTGCAGCGACGACGGCAGCAACGGCGGCTCCCGCCAATAACCAACCGACAACGGGCGTTTCCGCTGCGGAAGCTACGCCGCTAACTACTGCTTCGGTCTGTTTCGCAGTTATTAACGATTGAATAGCCGGAATAGCCTGCGCAATACTGGATATAACATTTGCGCCCCATTGAAGATACGCCGCCGCACTTTTCATTGGTTATTCAGATAAAGACCCCATAATACTACCAACTGCAGATAGAGATTCGGCATACCTTTCATTCATGTCTATATCTTCTTTTTTAAAAAGTGGATCATATTTCGGCAACTTTAAGTTTTACCTTCTTTCCCATGAGTAGGAACTTTATCTTTATACGTTGGTTTTACCGGAAGAGACAAAGCGCCGTCTTTCATTTCACCATGAGCACTTTTTGAACGTTTCTTGCTCTACAACAAACTTTAAACTTATCCTCTTTGATTCGAGTTCATTAATTGTTGCTTGAATGGCGGAACGTGCTTGCATGTCGGTTTCAGCAATAAGTTTTTTATTTTGCTCTGCGATTTGCGTGTCATACCAAGCGATAGAGCCCTCTTTCGGTTCTTCCTTTGGCGTTTTCCCGCCCATTCCTGACTGTGAAGCGCGGTTCGCCGCTTTCGTCATACTAGATAAATTCCGTCCCGCCGCCTCTGCTGCCGTTGCAACGTTTATTAAATTCTGCAACCATTCATCACTCTTCTTTACTAAAATCGCGTTATATTGTATTGCATCCTGATACTTCGATAACATCGGGCTTATTGCCTTACTCAATGCATTTGTATCTGTTGTTGTAACCGTGTGCACATTCATTCCAGAACCCACCGTTTCGTAAGTTGTGAATTTGGCTTTTAAACGATCGTATTCATCTACGAAGTCTTTTATACTGTTTCGCTAATTGTGCCTTTTGTTTATCGCCTACCGAAGATACATCTAATCTCAACACTTTATCTATATCTATTGCCGAAACATCTACGCCGTCAAGTCCTATTGCCGCCTTTACCATTGCTTGTAATGCGTTTTGACTTCTTTTTGTTTATATTGTCCTACGATTTCCTCTTGGTCTTTCAGCGTCTTGTCTAATAGTTCCCTAGCTGCTTTCTTTTTGCTCTTCCGTTGAATCCTTATCTTTTAAGATAGTTATTTGTTCTTGTATGGTTGCTTGATTCTTTGCATCAAAATAAGAGAACGACATTTTTGTATTTCTAATTGATCCATCGCGCTGTATGCTTCGCGTGCTAGACGTATAGTTTCGGTTAACCGTTCATGAACGGCGTCCAGTCTCCACTACCGATAGAGTAGAAAAAAACTGGTCTACGCCACCTTTTAAGCCGTCCATAGTACGGGCATATTCATCTCCTAGCGTCTGACTGCTATTCATTACTTTATTGAAACCCTCCGAGGCAGTTACAGCAATACCAAGAACCCCGGCGAACTTCATAACTCCCGATACTGCAACGCCGGACATTTTAGAAATGTCGCTTTGAAAAGCGTTTACATTCTTCTTCGACTTATTTAGATTTGCGTCAAAGTCATTCGTTTTAAGCAATAATCTTGTTACTATATCAGACATCTTTATGCGTGTTTAATTGTGATTCTACTTCTTTTGCTTTAGCTCGTAATCGTTGCATCTCTTCGTCCGTTACGCTCGTATCTTTCTTTTCTTCTTCATCCCACGGGAACCGGAGTATATCGGTTTGTCTTTAGCGTTTTAGTGCTATTCGATTGCGCTTATAATGAAACCTAGCAATCTAGTTTGTTCCCACGCTTCCCGATTACGTCGATTCAATCCGTCTATAACGATTCAACCTCGATAAAGTCCATTTTATCGAGGAAGTAATCGGGGAGCGATTCCGCCCTCACCGACAACGCGCGAATAAAGTTCGCGTATACTTACGGCTTTCGTTTCCGCGTCGTCACCTTCTTTTTTTACGTCATTTCCTGCCGATTGCGAACGTAGTTTGATTTCATCCAAAATAAATTCTTTGAATTGTTCGAATAGCGTCAAGTCATTTTCGCATAATTCGATAAATTCCTCAAATTCCATTTTGAACAATTCCTGATTAGAGGCAAGCAGGAACGAATAAAACAAAAAAGAAACTCGTCTAACATCTTCCCGAACTGAAACGGATAGCCGGATATAGATTCGAACACAAAGAACGCACGAAGCGTATATTTCAAAAGAAAAATCTTTTCCCGTTAAGTGATATTGTTTTCATTGAATAAGTCGTTTAGAGGGCGGCAAAACACCGCCCGTAAGTTATTTACTAGCTGCTTCCTTTGCAAGCGGTCCGGTTCCTTCGAAACTGATTGATAGTGTTTGCTTTGTCACCATCCGGCGCATTTGCTTCAGCGAAGTGATAACCGCACTACCTGTATATGCGCCTTCCGCTAGCGTCCATCCGGCGGCGGGCATTTCGTTTACGTCAGGATTGCCAACAACGCCAAATTTCAAAACAACAGGTTTATGCGCCAAGAACAAAGCGAATAGTTTATCGTAGCTATTCGCATCTGCATCCGCGCTAAATACGTTTTCACTGGAAGCGTTCCAAGAAAGTTTCTTGATGTCCTTCTCCGTCCAGATACCCGAATCTTTACTTTGCGTGTCGATTGTTTCAGCCGAAAGCCCCAATTTGCAAGATGTGGCAAGTGCGATGGCTTTACCGTCGATGAATAACATTAGGTCTTTTCCTAACACAGATTTTTGCTTTACTCATAATTTTATCGTGTTTTAGTTAATTATTCAGTTTTAAATGAGAATACGAGGCTTTGAATAAAAGTATCTTCTATAAAATCCTCATTCGCGCTAATTAGTTTAGAATCGATCACATCGAAGTTATCATAACTTCCTCGTTTGTTTTCGAGTGATTTACGTACCTCTTCCGCGATTGTAACAGAGTTCAAATAGTTATCACTGGCGACAACGATCTCAACCGAAACAGTGTCACCCGTGCCGTACCTATCTTTCGTATATTCCGGCGTTAAGGAGTTGCGTTTGTAGATCACAAACGGAAAAGATGTTTCCGTTTTGGTCGAAATCGCATATATTTTATCAGAAACCAATTTTGCCAACTCTGTAGAGTCGCTTAATTTCTTATATACGTGTGCGCCTATTGATAAACTCATTTCTTTTTTATTTGCTACTTTCATTATAGAATCAATTATATTTTTCTAGTGAGCTCTCTGCTTCTTTCTGCTTCGATTTGACCGCATTAGAGAAGAAGTGGGAAGCATTTATAATACCCCTATTCGCTCCTTTTTTGGTAGCTCGTTCTTTTGTTCCTGATTCGAACCATTTCAGCATATAGGCGCGTGATCCCTTTTTGCGGCGGTCGATCAAGTCAACCCGTGCACCGGAAGCATTGCGATAAACTGCTACGTTTATTTCGTTCTTTAACGGTTTGAACGATACGCCATTCTTAGAACTGCTAAATTCTGCATCAGTAACAGCGGAAACTAGATTTTCCTGTGCCTGTTTACGAATGATAAGAATCGACTTTCTAAGAGCGGAGGAAATTGCCTTCTTTGCTTCTTTATCGTTCAACCGTTTAAGTAGTTCGTTTACTCGCGTTGCATCCACTTCGACGCGATACAAGTTGCGCCCGGTGTAATTGTCGTTACTCATTGATTACCTCGCTTCTATAACCGTTGCTTGTTGCTTCCGGTCGTGATTGATAGATAGAATCTTGTATTTCTGCCCGTCGTATTCGATCCTCATTTTAGCGTTGATCTCTTTACAGATGCGAATCATTATCGTATTAACGGTCGTATTATATATCTCGCCGTTCGCTTCTTTACGTGCACCCGACTTAAAGCGAATGTATGCGCGTTTATCGAATACTTTCACCCAACTTTCAGACGTACCGCCCAGATTATCGCGCTTTTGACTCGCTACGGTAAAAAGCGATCATTTCGTTTAATAATCCTGCTTGCATTACGTATATCGTTTTAAAGGTTGCAGTAATAGTTCTATGTGCCCCGGAATAACTTGCGGAGTGGCAAATATTACCGATTCACGGTTTGCGTAGTAATTCGCTATAAGGATGCGGATCGCGTGCCAGATACGCCGATCTATTTTGCGTCCTTAACGTAGGTATCTAGCGGATTATTTAGATACGATTCGATAAGAAGTTGAACGGGTTCGATAAGCCCGGTTATACGCGTCGTCCGTGTCGAAATCAATATTTAAATGCTGTTTTGAGTTCTTCGAGTGTTACGTATTGTGCCATATTGTATAAATTAGAAAGGGCTAGAGCGAAGCCCCAGCCCTTTAATGAATGATAGGTTATAGGATTAGGCAGAAGCTTTTTTTCTTTGCGATGGCAAAGGCTTCCGGAGCGAGCTACAACAATATCATAATCAGTATTCAACACAAAGTTTACGACATTACTTTTCGCTCCGGTATACGGGTCTATAACTAAATCCATATCGCCGAACTGACCGATAGCAGCGTTGGAGAATACACCGAATCCGATAGAATCGGCGTCTATGTAGTTAGTAACAAGAACCGGATAACCGTTCACCATACCATTTTGGCAGATCATTTCAGCAGCCCCCGCCGCTTTGGGGAGTGGATTTCAAAGCACCATACACCTTTGGAGTGCAAACATAGGCAGCTGTACCGTCGGTTACATCTACGCCCGCATCCATTACGGTAGATTCAAGCGAAACAATATCCGCAAATGTCAACGCGTTTGTATATTCAACATCTGGTTTTGTCTTTACAAACACCCGTTGCTTGCGCCAGACAATGCAGTTCCGAAAACATCCATTTATTCAAAGTGCGAGCGACACCAAGCGAAATTTGCTTCAAAACAACGTCCTGCAAAAGTAGTTCGTTTGGTTGATCGCACGCTTAGACACCGGGATAGAAATAGATACACGTTTGGGTGAAGCCTTGATTTTGTCGATATTCAATTCGGTATCGGTAACCGCAACGTTTTCACCCTGAATTGTTGCTTCAACAGCCGCCAATGTTGGGAAAACAAGGTCACCTACAAGCCCGCTTTGCATCTTGATACCTAGTTTATCAATAATCAAACCTTTTTTCTAACGGTTCAATGATTTCACCGATTGTAACAGGAACCATGCTAGCCGCATCGGTTGTATCTGTAACAGTCACCGCACGTTCTACAACTTTAATACCGCCTTCCGATACTACTCCGTTGTATTCTTCCAAAAGAGCGATGATTAACGACGTCAAAAACAGCCTGTGAGAACAACACGCGACGGTCTGATACCAAACCCGCGTTAATATCGTCAAGCGCACGGCGGTCTACCTTCATTTCTAAAAGCTCTTTCTTTGTTTTCAACTGCTCGAACTACTCTTTCTCGCTTGCGTCGAGTGCTCTTTTTCCGCTTCTGCTTTATCCAACATAGCGCGCATCTGCTCTTTGTATTGAGCAATAGTTTCAAATTCTTTTCTCATGTTTTAAATTGATTTGCGTAAATTATTAAGTTCATTTAAATAGTCTTTATTCTCGCCGGACAATTCCGCTATCGTATCGTCCATACTCGCACCGTTACGTCTGTACCATAAAAAGCAGGATCAACAACGGGAGATATATCAGAAATCCGATCAATCATGTGTACAGTACGAAGCAACAATCCGTCTTTCATTGAATAGGAAACTTTTGTTTATCCTTTTCATTTAAAGCATACGCAAAAGACGAACCGAAAATGTCACCGCGTTTAATCATTTCTACGGCGAAATCTCCATCGGGAGTACTAGGAGCCTCAAACCTGTATTTTAGTCCGTAGTCGTCAAGTTCAAGCGACAAAGTACCTGCACTGCGATTAGATCGAGCCAACAATCTCTGTTTGTTATGATCTAACAGAGCTTTAACATCACAACTACGCAATAACTCTTCCGTTATAGCTCCCTTTTTCGATCACCTCAACAAAAGCGCGTTGTTTTTCCCTGTCGTACAATACACGGCTTTCTTGTCCGAATACAACCGCATAACCTTCGATTATTCTTCCATCTCCAACTTTAGGAGCACCTAACTCTGTATAACTTCGTATTTCCATATTTTGCAAATATCATTTTACTATATGTTTGTTTCCTCATTCTTTGGTAGCTCTACTTTTTGACTAGCCGCCTCGATTGGTTGAACGTTGCAAGAAATAAATACTTTATCGCCCCCTTCAACAGGTGGCTTTCCTAATGCTCTACGGGTATCATTCGGAGAATGAGCGCCCATTTCTTCCAGAGCCTTGTAATAACTCGCTTGCGTCGTTAAATCGGTTTGATATAAGCATGACAAATCAAATGAAATACTATATAAGTGAGCGACCGAATTAGGAATCAGCTTGTAATTAAATTCAGCCTCGATTTGTTTCAATATTGGTTGCAGTGTATCAGTTAAAAAGAAACATTGCTCATTTCAGAAGCTTTGTAATTAGTAGATTGTCCGGCAAATACTTTATCTGGGTGAACTCCGTAAAATCTACATATATCAAGAATACTGAATTTCTTTGTTTCCAATAACTGCGCATCAACCGGATTTATAGAAAGTTGATGAAATCCAACATCGCCGGGAACTGAAATAATGTCTCTTCCTGTGTTTAGTTGTTCCTCTATGCGATCTCCAACCGTAGAAAGTTGAATATCCGTCATACCTGCACCGGGCAACCCTTTATTTATTTCTCTTTTGCACCGGAAACAAGCCCCTTTTATTTTACTTCCATTCTGAAAGGTTCGTAAATTCTGATTATCTGCACTCGCGGCTATGGAAAAGATACGGCTAGCGTACATTATTGTGCTTACTCCTGTATATCCCCCGTCCAAACTATTATTTTTAAGATGGATTATTTCGTAGGATTCAAAACGCCCATATATCCGGTTATATGGATCAGAAATAATATAAACATCATTCAATTTGTCATAGGTTACTGTATTATTTGCGCATAATACAAGCTCGCTAACACTGCCGAACTTTCGACGGATAACGATGTAGGCGTTTCCTTTGATTTTACGATTTGAACAACCATATTCCTAACCATTTCAAAACTATTCATTCGTCGGTTAGGCATACGGGTTAATATCGTATATAAATCGTTTTCCTCGTCTGGTGAGAAATATCCATCTTTTTTCCGTTTAATTATAAGCGGTAAAGACGCGATAGTCCCCGAAAGAATAGAAGTACATCTATATGCGGCTGAAAGTTTCATTGCTTGATTACTGTTATGCACATCTATGGGCTGACTGGGTAACGATGGTAATCGGGAGTTTATCGCCGCATCTTTATCCGTTATGCTCATCTCTGCATTTAAGGCGCGTTTTTGCGTCTTTGAACGTCCCAATTCAAAATTAAAAGATAGTTTCATTATACCTCCATGTTATTAAATAAGTAGAATGTCATTAGGTTTGTTATAGTCGAATCAATCTTCGCATTGTGCGTTTTCTTGACTGGCTTCTTGTTCATGTTCCGATCTTCGTCTAATACCGCATTACTAAAACAGTACGGCGTAATCGGATTAGGCTAAAAGTGAGCTTACCTCGATACAAAGCAAGTTCAAAGGAGTCGATAGGGCTTGTAAACGTTCCCGTATGTCTGTTTTACAGGCTTAATATATTCACTCGCACCGCCTACGGAATAAGTAAGAAGATTCACAAATTCAGCCGATTTATAAGGATCATAGCCAACTCCCATGATTTGTAAATACTTTGCACGCGCAAGTATATCGTTTACTATTTGCTGATAGTCGATAATATCACCATCGCAAAGAATTAAATAGCCTGCTTTCGCCCAACCTTCGTAAAGTTCCCTGATTTGGATGATCTTTCAAAGCTCCTTTCGGGAAATAGTAATCTGTATGCGAATGAAAAGAACCGCTTTCTTTCGAATAGATATTATAAGTAACCGTAGAAAAGTCGTCTCGAACGGATAAATCAACCGCCGCCATCGGTAGCGGATAAGTACCGATACTCTCAATTCTAATATCTTTGAATCGTTCTTCTATCTGCTTTGCCTCAATCCATTTTGTTGTAGAATCAACCGCAAACACATTTAGTAACTTTGTCCGAAACTCTAGCGCATCCGGTGCACTATATAAAAGCCTTCTGGTATGCGTCGATATAGAAATCTTCATAAACAGTTATACCCATGTGTGGTTGCACTTTGCGCCACGTTGCCGGATCGCCTTCCTCATCGTCTACGTCTGGTTCAAAGATGTGTGCAAATATGGAATCATTTTCAATCTCACCGCGTAGGATCGCTTTATACATTTTGAGCATTTCGACGAATGGAGCCGTCTCTTTATCGGATGCGGTCGTAATTACTACGGTTAAAGGGTTGAGCCGTGCGCCCATTGAGGAAGTTAATACATTCTTCAATGCGGCGCTATCGGCTTGTGAATACTGTCTACTATTACCATGCTTGCGTTAAGTCCGTCTAATTTATCTGGATTAGAGGCAAGGCAACGGGCAAAAGAGGTTTTTCCCTTTATGCGGTTATATATGATTTCTCGACTAATTTTGAAGTGTCTAAACTTCGGATCGAGAGACTTTAAAATATTACGTATTTCATCAAAACAAACTTTTGCCTGATTATATGAGTTTGCAGCAACGTATGTTTGTGCGTTCGCATCACCGAACAACAAATCGTTAATCGAAAGACTCGCTACACTTGTTGTCTTACTGAATTTACGCGGAACGAATAAAAGAGCTTCACGAATCAAACGTTTGTTTGTGCCGGGCTTGTAAAAACGCTAGAATGTTAGAGAACTGGAACACCTGTATCGAGTCAGTTTGTATCTAGTCTTTCCCTTTGTACCGGAAAACTTCAAACGCTCGTAGAACGTGACGAACTTCTTTACTTCCTTGATCCGAAATTCGTATTTATCAAGAAAAATAAAGAAGCGGTGAACGGCTAGCAACTCGTAAAGATTGTGCGCGTCCGGATTGTTAATACAACCTTTGATATACACATTTAGTCTTTCGTCTGCCCTATCTAGCTTATACGAATCAACGTCGATGTTATGCAAGTCGGAGATAACCGACTGCTTTAACGCTATCAGTTCATCTCTATTCTCCTTGTTCATCGCGATCTATTTTGTTTACTTCGTTAATCAAGTCGTTTACTTCGTCATCGTCAGATGCAGAAAGCGTTTGAAAGGTCAAACCAAGTTCGCGTAATTGTTTGCGCGTTGCTTCGAGTGCATCGAATAAAACTTTGAAAGCAGGATGCGCCGTAAGTTTATCATTGTTTTCGCGAGACACTTCTTTCACGTATGACTTCATACGCTTCTTTGAAATATCGTTTAATGCAATTTGAAACGCCATGTATGAACCTGCGCAAAGAGTTATACAGAGGTCTAAATCTTCCGTATATGTTCCCTGCGACTCCATCGCGGCGCGAATCTTTTCTTTTATGTCGTCCAAATCACACATTTTTTATAGGCTTTTTGCATATAGGAAAAGATCGCAAGTATTTGGTAGCTCGGAAGATGCGCGCGAAAAGCTTACCTCCAACGCGCACCCCTCGTTTCAAAAATTACTCGCGTGTGTAAATATGAGGTGAGGTGGGTTTAGCGTATCGCGTTAAAAAATAAAAACCGCCCCCCTTCGTCGAGGTTGAGCGGTTGTAAGGAAATCAGAAAAATATTATTTCTCGCCTTGCAAAAACCGATCCGCAAAACGTTCCGTCATTCGTTTATTATTCGCCTGTACCGCCTCTTTCGAATGACTAAAAGCACGTCGATGCGTATCAGAGTGGCACGAATGGCAAAGACTTTGCAGATTGTTATAATCAAACATTAGTTGTCTCATTCCGAGTTCGTGTGATACGGACTCAACCGGGACAGTGTGATGTACTTCCGTTGCAAGCGTACTGCGATTGTTCGCCTCGCACATCTCACAAACCGGATTGCTTTGTAGCTTCTTAGCTCGAAGTAACTTCCATTTGTTGGAGTTAATCATCTTAATGTAATGCGGGTTTCTACTCATTGTTCGTCATAATTAAAAGAATCTTATCACATTGATAACAATCGTGCAACTCCTTTCGTGTCGCCTCGATGTCGTCCGTTTCTATCTCAACTAAATGCGTCTCGGACACATCGCCCGATTTGCATTGAATACGCCTGATTATATACATAACGTTTCGATCCGGTCTAATCCGTTAATAAGTAATCTAATCCGTGCACAATTCCCGTCGCATCGAGTCGACTGCGTTTCCTGTTTGTGTATCCGGCTTGCACAACCTTTGCAGTTCTTAGACGGACACATTTGTTTATACACTTCGATAGCTTGCCGCCTCGTTTCGTCTCTCTGTATCCGAGCCGCTTCAATAGCGACTTTTTTCGGATTAAGCCACGCGAGCGGATGCGCTCGTTTGTGGCTTGTTCGATGTACTGTTTTACTTTACTCATTTTACCGTGTTATTTTTAGGTTTGTAATTCCATCCGTTTAACTCGTAGACTTTCCGTTTCGCCTCTTCTTGCGTTGCCGCATCATCTACCTTTGTGTCTCCGTCTGGATCGCGACGATAGATATTGAAGTGTCGAAACGAGGGAATAATAATACTTTGATTGATTTTTGCGTTTGATTCATTCTTTATAGAATATACAAAGCCCGAAAAGCTCTATTTATTGTTATTTCTTTTATTTCTTAGATAAATTAATTACATTTGAATCGTCGTATAACCTATTTTTATTTTATACTTATGGAACAGTATTTATTTGGTTTTATTCTTTATCAATGTGATCCTAGAACTTTCACAACGATTATGACTGACTCTGTTTACTTTTTACTGACCGAAGATGAAGCTTTTAGAAAATACAAAGAATTAACATCGAAATTGGAAAAAGGTCAGTTTATAGTAATTAAACGAGTCTAAGTATATACAATTTTAAAATTTTAGCTATACACGAAATGCTCAATCGTCGTATAGTTAATCTAATATTGCCATAATTCTATCGTTTATTAGTTCTACACAAACATTCTAGGCTGCATCCGCGACAAAATGATTTTATTCGCATCTGCATAGAACTTCTTCTTTATCTCAAATCCGTATGCTTTTTCGCCCGCATTGAGCGGCTGCAAGTAATGTTGTACCACTTCCGGCGCATGGGTCTATTACAACATCACCCGCATCGGTGAAAAGTTCGATCAACCGCTCAAGCAACGGAACTGATTTTTTTGTGTCGGATGAATCCGCGGTGTATCTATGTCTCTAGGATAATCGAAACAATTAAATACCATCCGACCGCCATTATTGAATTTTGGCAGTTTATCCCGATACAAGAGTACACCATATTCACAATTACCAACGACCTTCATATTAGCCTTTAAAACTTGTGCCGAAAAGTTCTTTTTAAATACCAGATTGATATATTTGTTCAGCTCGTATTCCTTCGCTTTCTGTATAAGTTCGAATTGTTGCTGAAATTCATAAAAGACAATCATACAGGGGGATTTTCCTTTTTCTTTTGGCTCTTTAACGAGCATCTTGCTACAAAAATGAAGAAATTCAGTAATTCGAAAATCCTTATCCGTATCGAAAAATTCTTTTCCAGCTAATTCGCTTTCTCCATTAGAATTGTCTCCGTCGATATACCAAGATGGATTAGAACCGTATGCGTTCTTCCCAATGTTGTAGGGAATATCCGCAATGATTAGTTGTGCTTTCGGAATACCGTATGTTTTATAGTTCTGGAAATGATCGTTAAATAGTTCTACGTCTTTCATTGAAGCAATAATATTAGTCGTTAATAAATTCGTCCTCGTTCTCTACTACTTCACTCTTTGACAGGCTTCTTCACCGGAACGCGAATTGCCTTTTCTGTAAACTTGTTCGATAGATATTGTTTCGCCTGTTCCCAATCTGTAAAGTGTAAATTTGGATCAGTATAGAGCGAGATAATCGTAGAGTTTAATTTATCGAGTGCTCGAAAGCACTTGAATTTATTGTGCCGTCTAGAGGTGAAAACGTGGCAACTAAGCCGTTATAATTCTCTGAAACAAATCGGTCGATATACTTCCGATTCCGTTCGTTTGCTTCGGCGTGTTCTACAGGAACGTCGTGCAAATAATTTGTGTTTGATAGTTTTTAACCATATTAAAATCCTTCTAATCGTTTCTGTCCGTTCATTTCGTCTACCTTGTGTTGTGGTAGTTTTCGTTTTGGTTTTACATACTCGAAATGTCGTTCCGCCTGTGATAGATCGTAGAACATTTCTTTGATTTCGTCCGGTAGTACTTCTTCATCACCATCGCCTGGCATCGGATCGGCAACCCGGAGAAAGCAGCCTAAAATGTACTGCATAATCTCGTATGTGCTTTTGAAATGGTAGTCAGCGCGAATCTTATCGAGCCTTTGCCATTGTTCCAGATCGACGCGAACCGGAATCTTTTTAAAATACACAAGTTTCTTTTTTCTGCTTCGCATGGTTTCGTTGTATTAATTATCTTCTACTAGCTCCGTTCAAGTCCAAGACGTTAAACATTTCATTTATTCGATCCGCGATATACGCGCCGTAAATACGCTGTATTTCCTTAATCGTTAAGTTCGTTGTAACATGAGTTATTGCCTCATGTCTCAACTCGTACCGACATTGGAAAATATACTGCATCACGTTTAGTTCAGTACCGAAATACTTTGCCGGGATTGGCTCGCGTCCTAGTTCATCAAAACAGATCATTCGCGGCGTACCGTTGTTGTAAGTATACAATTCTAGTGCATCCTTTCCGCGCATCGAAAAGCCGTTTGCAATACAGGAAGCCGAATCAATCCTAAAACCACCGATCGGATAGCCGCCCTTTGCTTTGCCGCGTGTGAAACAACTATATCGGTTTAGAATCTGCATGATAGTACTTTTTCCTGTACCGATGTCACCTCGTAACAATAGCCCTTTATTTGAATCTAGCTTCTCGGATCGTCCTTCAGTATACAAAAACAGTTGGTTCATTATGTTTCTATTCGAATCGTCAATCTTAAAACCGGGGCAAACGTATTTGCAACACGCTTTAAACCACTCGGGCGCTTCTCTACTTCTATCGGCTCGTCATAGTACGGTAGTCCGTATGATAGAATCGCCGCTATCGGTAGAGTCTGTTTGCTTTTGTTTCCATATTCGTTTTTATTATTCTTTAGTTCAAAAATCCCGCCCAATTATTCGCAATCGATTCATCTACGATTTGAGATGCGACCGCCGGATTACCTTTGCTCAATTTCACTAATTTGTTGTAACACGCTTTGAGTGACTTTTCCGATTTGTAATTTTCCCGCCTGTCTTTCTTGTATTCAAGCCAAAGAGTAAACGTCTCTAAAAACTCATTAGATATAAAATCAAAATCTCCATGAGAGACTTTAGAGAGTATATTTCTGTTTGGTTTCTGTTTTAGTTTATTATAGTCTGTACTATCCCCTGTATCATTGACTCCCTTATCTACTGTATCATTGGCTGTCTGATTGGCTCCCTTATTGGCTGTTTGATTGGCTGTAAAATTTACAGTAGTAGTTACAGTGGTTTTAAATTCCTTCACGAAAGAATAAGAGCTTATAATACGTTTGTTCTTACCAGATTTATAATAAATCAATCCTGCATTTATTAAAGACTCACGGGCTTTTTTATTAGTGTTTTCTCATTCACGTTAAGCGCAAAACAAAGTTCAATGTTCGAGCAATCGAAAACGTCCCTCCAATCTTCGCCGTTACAAATAGCCACTAATTCGTAAAAAGGGCTTGTTCGGTGGCGGTAAATCTGAAACGTCGTCGCGCTTTTCGCATCTTTTCAGTTAGCGTATATCCGTCTATATTCATCACACTTATAAAGTCTATCGAGCGATATAATAACTACAAATCCTTATCCCGATCGCCCGTCCCACTTTCAGGACGGAACAATAGCAAATAAAATTATTCTCTTCTCCGCCATTCCGACACGTCCGGCAATCGCTTTTTTTGTACCTGTGTTGTTTTGTTCGCCATTTTATACCTCCTTTATTTCAAATTCAATTCTCGGATTAGTCTTATCTATATATTTCTCCGCCACTATTTTCACACAATTACGATCATTTCGTATCGTCTCTACATGACTGCAAGCAGTCTAACACAATTTTAAGACAATTATCCAAGTCTGGTCGTTGCGTATCATAGTGCACGCTTAAATAGAGTTCAAATAAGCCTTTTATTTGTTTATTTCTGTATTGGCTACATTGAAGATAGAAAGACTTTTCATACATCACCAAAGCATCTTTTTTTGCAAGTGATCCGTGATATTTTCCGTCTTTACCTCTTTTGTTGAATTATCTTTGTAGCAATTACTCTTGCTAGGGCATTTCCCTATTATTATCTGCATCATATTTTATTTTGGTTTGTAATAGTGGATAAGCCCGGATTCGAACCGGGAATGATACTTCAAGAGCCGCACCGCATTAACGGAATGTCTGGCGATCAACCTTACATAATTAGGCGTTTCCAATTCCGCCACTTATCCGATTTGCCGGGGCTTTCACCCGGCGCGTTGTTATTTAGTTATTTTCAAGAAGTCGGGAACAATCCCATATAACGCCGTTTTCCCGTCCCAACGATCAATAAACTGTTTGTACAAAATTTCTTTAGTCAATCCTCTTGACCGGATGATAGCCTGTTCTGTTTTTAGTTGTTCTAACTCGTTTAACTTCTTTTGTTCTTCAATCTGCTGATCTAATACCGAAATATTCGTATTTACTTCATTACGACTGTCTATTTTCTCACGTACCTTTTCCGAAAATTCTAATTGTGCAGAAAATGTTAGTAATTGCAATCCGCGTTTTTCAAACTCCGTTTCGATTATTTGTTCTAACCGTCTTTCAAAAATCAATGAGCCTCCGTCTGCCATCAAACTATCCGTTTTATGTTTACGACTTTCTTCTTTTATTAAATCATATATACGCGGTTCCAATATATTATCTTCAAGAGAACTCATAAATCGCCTCCGTCGCTAATATGTTTATTATCGAATACCACATCGACCGCCCTTTCTTTAATCACTTTATATGAATAAGTCGGACGAGCTTTAAACTCTGTATTGTCTGCTGCTTTTAGTGTAACAGGTTCGGCAAAGTCACCTCTTTGGTCAAATAATGGAACTTGAAAAGTTCTGTGCCCCATTCCCACGTAGAAACGCGTCCCGTTTTAATGGAAAATCGTTCTTTCCGTCTTTCCCGTAATTCTCCATGAAAACACCTGCATAATTGGGAGCGACACGTTCACATGAAGCGAACAAAACAACGGCAACAAATGCCAATAGTAAAAACTTAAAATCTTTCATTTTTAAAAATTTAATTAGTTTGTAAATTAAGAAAATTACAGCCGATAAAATAACCATAACGCCCAACCACGCGCTAACATGGTTGAATAGGCGGTTTCCTATTGGGATAGCTATCACGGCTATTAATAGCATCCAATGTCGTTTAATCATGTTTCTGTTGTTCTTTATTTTTCGCTTCATACGGATAAACATCTACAATCGCCGTTTCTTTGAGAAGAATCGAAGAATAATCCGCCATCGTTCCTTTCATTCCTTCGTCGAGTTTCTTCATTGCGTCGTGAATGTCTGCGGCTTGTATAAGTACATTCGTATACGTTCGCTTCTCCTTGCCGCTTTTCTCGTCAAGTGTAGTAAAAGCGAGTCGCCCGGCAAACCATTTATCGGCGGAATCCTCTTCGCTTGTAAATATCTCGCTATAATGTGCGCGGGAAATGTCGGACACTGTAAACTCACCGGAGATAAACGGCGTTACTTCTTCGATTATTCGTGCTTCTGCTTCGGTAAAACTTAGTGCATCGACTAAATACGGTTCAGTTACCTTCTTTTTGCATCCCGTTTTCCATTACTTTCTCGTAGCGAATTTTACATAAAAACCAAGTGTGCATAATTTCGTGTTTATTAAAGTGTTTATAAAAATGTAATTAATCATGTTGTGTTAGTGTTGTGACGGTACTTTCTTCATCAGTTTCTTTAATTCCTTCCGCATCTTATAAATCTGATTTTTAACCGGAACACTGTTTTTCGCTTCCGGCTTTAACGCCTCGATCTGCATCTTTAATTTTAAAACCTCTTTTTGCCTTATCGACACAATCAAGCAAGTCCAGACCGGAACGGATAGATTCGTCTATCATCTCGCTAGCCAACCGGATTCGATCATAGAGTTTCTTTATATTCTCCACGTGATCGGCTCGATTCATTTCGAGTATTCGACCGTCGTTTACATAGCCGTCATAAATGACATAATACAACTTGTCTACGTCCGGACGCCCTAGAAAATGTCCGAGGAATTGCCAATAATATTCGTCTTTTTCGTCGATGGTATTTCCGAACTGCAGCGATTCGATCTTTCCTTGCGACATCGGGCACGTGATCTCACCTAGAGCGATAACTTTCCCGTCAAATCCGTACACATAGAAATCCGGTGAATCTCCGAATCCTTCAAACGGTTCATTGAAAACAATGTCTTTAAAATCGGTTGTACACGACTTGATCTCGTTCATTAACTGGCTCCGTACCCATTCGACTGCTAGCGGTTCGTTTTCATGTCCCCAATCAAACGCCTTGTTGCTTCCGTTTTCTCGCATCGTCCCGGTTCTACGCTCGTATCGTACTAAATACATCGCGTCTAACGCACCTTTACCAAAGGAACAACCTTTGCCCGCTTTCATCAGATCGGGAAGCGTAGAGGCGGTTATTTTGCCCCGTCTCTTTTCCTTCCATTCGATTTCTTTTTTTTGTTCACTTGATTTCATGTGCTACTAATTCTTTGATTTGTTCTTTAGTTAGTTTTATATTTCGTCTGTACCTGTGCGACCGTAAAACCACCTGCCAAACCGTCGAGGATATTTTTCCAGATTGCCGATCCTGTCTCAACCGTAGGCAATGAGTTTTCTACTTTCGGAAGAAAAGGACGAATACGAAGCGAATCAACCTTTTCGCCGAAAGCGTCAACTAATACCGCTCCGATTTGGATTTGCTTGTTTATCCATGACTCAAAATTCGGATTCTTGAAAATTTTCGTCAATGTTTTGCAATTCGTCCGGTTGAGGATCATCGGTTTTACATTCTCGTAAAAGTAAGCGACGAAACATTCTTCTTTCTTTCCAGACGCGCCGACCACTTGTTCTTTTTTCGTTTCGCGGATGGTGAGAATTATATCTTTTCCATCCGGTAGGCTGTAAAGCGCCTAGATAGTCATAATTAAATTGAGTTTTCCAGTGTGTCATTATCTTGTTGTTTAAAAGTTATCGTTTCCACCCTGATAAAGCGACTCATAACAGCGAGCGCAAACCGTTATTATCTTTGTGCCATATCTGCCACGTTCGTACGTTTCGACCTCTAATTCTATCTCTTCGCCCGGTTCGATCTCTTCGCCGCAATCTTCGCAAACTAGAGTATCAGCAGGACACGCGCCAAGAACCGTACAAAATTCGGCAATTACCGATACATTGAGGATTCGCCGCCATGTCGTTTCGTGTTTAGATAGTTACAGACTAGCACATAGATAACCGTGATAAATACGATCAATAGTGCGATAATTAATTTGCCCGGCTCCGGCTCGCCTTCTGCGAGGCTGCACGCTGAAAGCATTAAGATAATAGCAGCGGGACTTTGTTTTAGTGTTAGCATGGTGTTTGGCTTTATACGACCTTATTACTCTGTATGAATCTATCTATACTCGATAAATCGTACCAGATCATTTTTCCAAATTGAGAAAAAAGAAATGAGAGCTTTTTCCCGTAACGTTCTCAAAAAATCATCCGAGCATCCTATATAGGATTTTGCTTCATCTTTACTAAGCCATTTCTTTACTATTGGCTCAACTTTTCCGGTCACTCTAGTTCGTCCCATTGTTCATTATTCAATCGTGTAACAATTAGATTATCTTTATCGGTTTCCGTCGTAAACAGTAGACCTTCGTCATATTTTAGATTTGTACAGGTCGGTCTAACCGAATTTCTTTTAGAACGAGGGAAGGTCATTGTTTCCCCGGGCTGCATCCCCCTTAAAAGGGCAGTTAATTCGTTTCTTTTTCGTCTCATTGTCGTGTATCGTGTTATGTAGCCCCAAAGGGCTATGGATTAATATTAAATAGCTACTTTCAATCGCTCTATATCTCTTATTAGTTTTTTCTTGCCTTGCTACTTCATTATCTGCCATTCCGTCAAGCCCGAGACTTGCATACCATTCTGCATTATTAACAGCCTCTTCTAATGCTATTTCTTTTTTCGCAATTAACGCATTAATGATGCTCTTATCACGGCTTTCGATTAATATCTCTAAGGCTGTCTTTCTGGTTAAAGTGCTAGTTGCTTTCATAATCGTATTTATTATGTAGCCCCGAAGGGCTACGGATTAATATTAAATCTTCTGATAACCGAATGAGTTCATAAACTTCTCCGCGCCTTTGAACGTTTTGAAAGTCTTGCTACTAGAAAGTGTACACGCTAAGAATCTTTGTCCGGCTGTTGTATTAATCAAGCTAACACAACATACCGTTTCGCTTCCTGCTTTTTTAAATTCTACGTCTCCGATCATTCCTGCTTTCATAATTCTATACTTTTATTTGTTAGTTCTTGATTGATTGATTAACTTTGATGCGACAAAGATAGAAGTTATTTCGCAAATCGCAAAATATTCAGCGAAATAATTTCGCAATATGCAAAATTATGACTAAAAAAAGAAAGATTAGAGGCAATAATCGACTATTATAGCGATGGAAAGCCTTCTGTTTTTGCAAAGTTAATAGGGGTTGCTCCCTCAACTATAAGCTCGTGGCTGTCGCGGGATACACTTGATTACGATCTTTTGTTTGCAAAATGCGAAAATATATCATCTAATTGGCTGCTAACTGGAAAAGGAGAAATGATTAAAAATGCAGAGCGAGAACAAAAAACAATCGAAATTTCCGAATCTGCAATAAGCAAAACAAAACGAAAAGGAGCATTAATATACGACATAGACGCAACCTGCGGGCTAAGTGGTAGAGATATAGAATTTACAGACGAAAAGTGATAGGAAGTATAGACGCACCGGAAATCAACCCGGATTCAAAGATTATATTCGCTACGGGTGATAGTATGTTACCGCTAATCGCTTCGGGCGATAGGGTGGTAATTAGAAAAAATCGAGAGTTGGGATTATTTCAACTACGGACAGGTTTATTTAATCATAACAAACGAATACAGGCTTATAAAGAGAGTTCGTAGGCATCCTAAAGATGCGGATAATTTAATTCTGCTTCGTAGCGAGAATCCAGATTATGACGATATAGACTTGCCGAAACGGGAAATTATTCATCTTTTATTGTGGAGAATATTTTATCAATTAAAAACATATTATAAATCACTAAAAACAAAACAACATGAAAAAGCTATTACCATATTCAACTGTATTTTTTCTCGTTTTTGTCTGTGTTCATGTGGGAAAGGAATAGTAGAGCAGGGCGAATCAGAAAGCGGCAATCAAGCAACAGACGAAGCATATCAAAAAGCGCAAGAAATATATAGACTTACAGGATGTAAGGTCATAAATGCACAAACTATCAATACTTTGAATGAAGTTTTTATTGATAGCAAAGGGTATAAGTATCTTTATGGCGCAAGAAATGCAGGAATCAATAAAGTTTTTTGGTTTTCAAAATATGATTTAAAAGGGGACTTGATATGGGAAAATAATACACATCCCGAAAATGAGAATTATTCATGGGCATATCTACCCAAAGAATTATCGAATGGAAATATTGTTGTAGGATGTGTTGTCGGAGAAGATGACAGCCCAACTTCTATGGCTAAAACTATGTTTCCAACAATTCTATCACAAGATGACGGATCTGCAATTTTTATAAAAGTATTGGACAGGTATTTATATTCATATATTAATGTATATGATAATTGTTTTATTTGTGGAATAGACAAAGAAGAGATTGATCTAAACCCTAACGCAACCCTATGGTTCTCACAAATATCAAATAATGGAAATATAATTCAATCAAAACGAGAGATGGAATTGCCATATGGAAATACTATCTGGAAAGACGAAACAAACTCTGTTTCTGCAAATAATGCAATCATAACAAAGGGAAATACGGCTGACATTACTAAAACTTGGAAGTTTTATCCACAGTTACCCTATTATAATTCATACAGTTCACATTTATCATTTGAAGAAGACAATATAATAGCAAGCTATGACCTTACCACTGTGGATGGAGTAGTAAAGTATACATATAAGATTTTATACAACACAGGGAGAGTTATTGAATCTAATAACCCCAATGACGAAGATAAGTTTGATTATTTGGATTTTGGGAAAGAATATTTAGCACCTGACAATATGACTGTCACAACGAACTCAATAGACATAATAAACAACAATCAAGGAACTACATATTACAAGATAGATTACACTTTGAAAACAATACTAAATCGGATATAATACCAGAGGGTAGTTTTGAGGCGTACTACAATTTATTCACCAAAGGAGATTTCCAAACTGGATTTTTAACGACTTATTCCCCGGAGAGTCAAGGATGAGAACGTACACATTTAAAACTCTATCAAATGCTCCATTTATGTTTATTCAATATAAGCATGAATGGAATGGTTCTGAATCTGAAATTTTGAAGACTTCTTTAAAATGGAAAGCAGATTCCAATGAATAAACCAAATTAATTCATCGCAACAAATATCAACCACTAAAACAAACATCATGGAAGCAAAAATAGAACCACACGAGCAATTCAATAGTGAAGATGAAGAACTCTGTTATTATGGAAAAGTTTACGAATCTGTTTTAAATAAACTTGATGCGGTTAATACATCATTAAAAGACTGGCTTTCTCATCTTCTAATGATAGCCGCCACGCTATTAGGAGTCCTAGCGGCTTTGAACCCCGTGAAGCAAACAGACCCAATTTGTATTCGTATTTGCTTTCTGTTGGCAGTTCTATTGCTTGTACTTGTACTCCTATTAGGTGGAGTAAGTTTGTACGGCGTAGTATTTGAAAAGCGTACTCATTTCGAGAACTACGCAAAAGAGCTAGGAGAATCTGTAAAGTATCATCGGAAGATGAGACCCACAATGCCCGATGGGAAAAGATTGTTCCTAATCTGCGAAAAAGGTTCATATATTTGCTTTGGTCTTTTCTTTCTTGCACTAATTTTATATTTGATACTATCTTTATTTGTCGTGTCATAACAGTGTTTTATCTTATACCAATAAGAATCTAATAGGTAGCTTAAAATAGAGGTAATATATTATTTACAACTTAAAACAAAATATCATGGGAACATTTTTCGGACTTATCGCGATATTATTCGCCGTACTTCAAATCATTCTATTCTTCAAAATCTGGGGAATGACGAACGACATTAGAGAAATCAAAGAAAAGTATCTTTCCTCGACCGATCCAAAGAAAAACGTATCGCCTGCTCAACCGACCGAATTTAGTATAGGCGAATTGGTCGTAGAGATAAAGACGAATAAGCAAATGCGGATCAAAGAGATTACACAGGACGGAAAGTATAGTTGCTATACAGGTGGAGGCGCTTCACATGAGGGCGACTTTACGGCGTCGGAGATTAAGCATTTTAATTCGTAGAGTCCCAATATAAACATCTTCAAACCATTATCTTAAACATACCATTTTATATTAAAAATAAAATAGAAAAAAGTATCTCATTTTATTTCATCGACAAAATGTCAGTGAAATATTAGTTATTCTATTCAAAATAGCTATATTTGCATAAAAATGTCGATGAATTATGTATATAAGTAAAATAAACACTTCCCAAGCCCCCATTGATGTCTCGCTTAGGGAGATGCTTGCTAAATTTATTCAAGAGAATGAAATTATTGAATCATCTATTGCCGATGAAATAGGGATCCATAAAGAAACGCTATCTAAATTCCTAGAAGGGAAAGCTGAATTAAAATTTATGCAAGCAATTCGTTTAATGAAGCTATTAGACTTAACCGAAAGCCAATTAGTTTCTGCATATTGCAAAGATATAAATATAGATGAAGCATCTTCATTGGACAAATTTGAGAAGCTATCATATATAATGCAAAAACTTTGATGTTCCAACATTAAAAAAAAAATAGGAATAATCAAAAGCAGAGCGAAAATTGATGAATACGAACAATGTATTTGTGACTTTTTCGGTTTTTTTCTATATATGAGTACGACGACACATCATTAATGCCAACTTTATTTAGTAAGTCAAAAAAGAAAATCTTACAAGAAAAGGAGGCTAAAATGACTACATTTTGGCTCAAATGTGCTATTAGCTCATTTTCTAAAATAGATAATCCAAATGACTATGATAAAGACTTATTATTCCAACTTCTAAAGCGAGCATCAGAGTTTACGCAAGACGAAGTTAACGGTTACAAAAGATTTGTTTTGGTACTATTTCAATTAGGTATCACCGTGTTAACACAATCTTATGTATCTGGAACTAAATCTTTCGGTGTAACGATGATATTAAATGGGAAGCCATGTATCATAATTACAGATATGAATAAGCAGTATCATAAACTTTGATTAACTTATTACATGAATTATATCATGTAATAAATGATTTTGAGATGCTTGAAAGCATGGATTATCATCTTTCTAACTCTGAAACACCTGAATTATTATTAAATGAGAATAGAGCGGATCAGTTTGCTTTAGATGTTTTGGTTAATCCTTCTGTACAAAGTAAACTCCGGAAAATTATATCATTCCCATTTAAAGTACATCTTTTAGCAAAAGAATTAAATATATCTCCATCAATAATATACGGAGTCTATTTAGAGTCTTTGCCAAATGGAAGATTAAAAGCTCAAGAATTTGCTAAATATAACAATGGTGATAATTTAATATCTTCTGATATTGCTACACGAAATATACTATTCGATGCAGTGGAAAAAAGATCATTAGAAAATGCTATTGAGAAAATGAAAACTGAATTATTTAAAAGAGCAATCTAAATAAATTAACATTATGGAATTACCAAAGAAAAAATAGAAGATCTAATCAGTGCTGCAGATAAAATTATTGAAGCAAATAATCAAACACAAGAAGATTTGTTCGGACAAGTAAAGAACCCCAATGCAATAAGCGAAATATTAGATATACCACTACAGGATCCTAAAAGATCATATACCCTTTATTATCAAAATATTCAAAAATTTCTTGGTGATTTTTTACCAAAAGATAATGATATAAGTAAAACTATTAGAGAGTTAATTTGCATTTTACTTGCACATAAAGAATTATCAGGCATCACGTACGGCACTCGTGAAGCGGATTCTCGATCATAAGTTATATCAAATGTCCAGGTCCTGCGAAATGAATCAAAAGTAGCAAAAGACTGTTCCCCTCCTTTACACATAAACACTTCCGGGAAAGACGTAGGCGGATAAGGCTGGAATAAGCCCGCTAATTGGGCATACACATAGTCAATCATCCATTCATCGTCGGTTAAAGTTAACTCTCCCTTTAAACGAAGTTTAATGGCATAACTAGCAGTAGCATCTGCGGAAGTATAAACAGGAATCTGGCTTTCTACCGGATAATTACCGTCTTTGTAACCGAGGCTCATAGTCAATACGGATTTACCTACACCATTGAACTCTGCAACCTCCCGGGTTCCCGACTGATTTTTCAGATTAATCATAAACGTCAGCTTGCCAAGAGTCGGATCACCCGGATACTGCGCAAGCGTATCCAATACATAATCCTCTTCATTATAGCTCTCAGCCACCAAAATACTATTAGATCCTACTTCCAGAGCCGGACCGCCTTTTTCAATATCCACATTACCCACAGGATAATATATCGCATCATTATCCTTCACACAACTGCAAAAAACAAAGCAGCAATACAGCCGCTCCTATAATTTTATTCATCATCGCCTACATCTTGATTTTAAGTACAAAGATACATCTTTTTTATACCACACTTGATTTATGTCAACCGTTTTTAGTATTTTTGCACACACCAAAACAGAAAAGACATGGATACATTATTAAGAGAGACTGTAAATGCTGTTGTCAATTCCCGCTTTCCGGAAATGAGTATAGAAGGGAAGACGGCAGATAGAAAGCATACTGATTCGTGAAGAATTTCCCAAAGGAGCAATAGCGCTTAATGAAGGAGAAGTAGCTCATGAAATCGTATTTGTCGGGAAAGGGATGCTTAGGCAGTACTATTACAAAAACGGGAAAGACGTGACCGAACATTTCTCATACGAAGGATGTATCGTGATGTGCATTGAAAGTTTTCTGAAACAAGTACCGACAAAACTAATTGTAGAAACATTAGAGCCTGTTGTTCTTTACATGTTTCCGCGGGATATGCTATTTAAGTTAGCCAAAGAAAATTGGGAAATCAATATGTTCTATCAAAAGATATTGGAATACTCTTTAATTGTATCACAGGTTAAAGCAGACTCCTGGCGCTTTGAATCCGCCCGCGAACGCTATAACCTCCTGCTCGAAACACATCCGGAAATCATCAAACGCGCTCCTTTGGCACACATCGCCTCTTACCTGCTGATGACACCGGAAACACTAAGCCGGGTACGTTCCGGCGTCTTATAGTAAAAAACAACGCACAATGAAGACAAAACATATATGATAACAGAATATTCCGTTATCGGCTTTTCCGGTATTCTTTTGGAGACATACCAGTGTAATGCTTGAAATATTTCCCGAAGAACGACTGGTTGGCAAAATTCAGCCGATCGGCAATCTCTTGTATATTCATACTCGAAGAATTCAGGAGGGCTTTCGCTTCCAGAATCACCAACTCATCAATCCACTCCTCCCACCGTTTTTCCGCTGACTTCTTTCACGACTCCCGAGATGTTTCGGCGTCAGACACAACTGGTCAGCATAAAATTTCACACTACGTTCTGATTGATAAGATTCTACCAGCGTTTCATAGAAACGTTCGAATATATACTCTTTCCGACTTTTATTCTTCACCGTAGCGGCGGCAGTCGGTAGCATGGCTATTAAAGATATTGCAAAGTTCGAAGAAAAACCTTGCATCAGTCCCATTACGACTTCTCTACGATACAAGTCCTCCTTATTCTTCAATCTTTTCCTGATAAAGCTATAATATTGCCGGATAATATCCTGTTCATGCGGCGTAAGGTCAAAACAAGGATAATCTTTCAAATAAAAGAACAGAGAAAGTACATTCCCCACTTTAGGCAATGTCTTCCAGCAAATTCTTTGATACCGCAAAGAAAATAGCCTTGAAATCAGGACTAAACCACCTACGCTCGATAATCTGATTCGGCAAGACAATCACCATTCGTCCCGGAACTATTTCATACTCGCGTAAACTAATATTAAATTTACTACCACCTCCCAAACAGAGGCCCACTGTAACTACCTCCAGCTTACTAGGTCCGCTATACAAGGAAACAACGCTCTCCGTATCGAAGAGCGCTATATCATTATCAACAACATCAATGTTGTCAGAATCTATATGCTTGGAATGAACTACCGAAGAAATACCTACTTTGGGAACACCTTGAATCTACATACTCTCTCTTTTTTTGCGACAAATATACCAGCATTTAATCAGATATACAACCAAACAAAAAGATTATCTGACAAAATGAACAAAATTGGCTACTTATTGACCACCCCGAATAAATACTCATAATCACGTTTGGCGGCAGGGACTGTCCACTCTTCAGGAATAAATTTCCACTGGTTCAACGCCTTCGGGTCCATTATCCCTTTCTTCTCGATATAATTCATCAGATAGAAGCGAAGGTCCTTGTCCGTAGAGAAAATAATACGGTCTTTCAATTTCTCCTGTGGAATCCCGGAGCCTTTAGTCAGTAACTCGCCACCACCGTTACCGCGATAAGAGTTCAGAGCCACCTTATATACCTTGTTCATAAGGAAAGGAGAGCCATCCGCCATACTGGCAATCGTAACCTTCTCTCCTTGTGGTTTAGTAACATCCACCGTATAAATAATGCCGGAAGCCGAATCAAAGTTAAAACTGAAATTCTGGAAAGAGGCCCTGTCCTCCGCACCATCGCGAGCTTTTCTTGAACAAGAGCAGATGATCTTCCGGTGACTTCATCCGATTCGTCCACATATAATAAGACATCTCCAAGAAAATCCTTAATCTCCTTTCCCGACAACGTCATCACATACAGCATATTCTCGTACTTATACAAGTTGAACATATCACTGACAGACACATCCCCCTCCTTAATTTCCGCATCAAACGAAAGCGGAGCAGCGAAAGAAATGTCAGCTCCCGTTATATCAAGCTGTAAAGTATGTATCAGATCGATGAAAGCAGAAGGTCCGAAGAAAGCAGGACGCGTTGAGATACTCTCGGTGAACGTACCTATTTTCTTAGAGACAAAGCTACGAACAGTGTCATATTGAGGAGCGAAATGCTTCATAAAGTCCTCGCTGACTCCATAATCTTTCGTTTCAGTCAAGTCTCCCCCTGATATCTTTATCCACCTTTCCCGTCTTTCAATTTCAAGGTCACATCACATTGGAGAAAACGATTCCATTGCTGGCCGGATCGATAATCAAGACCGAGTCTCCGACAATATTCACCACCTTCTTACATTCGCGGGAATGATCGTGTCCCATCAATACGATATCGAATCCCGGAACATTCTTCGCCACGTTCAGAGACGCATTCTCATTGTATTTACCCGACATTTTAAACGCCTCCTGCCCCGCATGAAACAATCCGATCACCAAGTCCGGATTCTCCTTTACACGAATTATCTTCATCCATTTGCGTGCCGTCTCCTCCATATCGTCGAAATGCAAGCCTTTCCACAGGTTTTCCGAGAGCCATGCAGGGATAGCAGGGGTAATCATTCCCAAGATAACTATTTTCACACCGTCACGCCTCAGTACCTTATACGAAGCCAGATGACGCTTCTCCCGTAGACGTATCAATGATGTTCGCACCCAACACAGGGAAGTCACAAGTGGCTATCCAACGGTCGAACACACACGTCCCGTTTCCACATCATGGTTCCCCATATTACCGGCATCATATTTCATGTAGTTCATCATTTCCGAACAAAGATGGGGAGATACCGTATCTATATAATTATAGTAATAAGCTGTGGGCTGTCCCTGCAAGATATCGCCGTTATCGAGTAATATAAGATTATCCTTATACTGCCCGCGCTCTTTCTGTACGAAAGAATAGACCCGTGCGAAGCTGCCTTTCCATTCCTGACGGGTTATAAAGTTGTAAGGATAATAGTTTCCGTGCACATCACTTGTCTGTACAATCTTCAACTTCACCACTTTTTCCTGCGCCACAACGGACAGCACGAGGAAGAGAAGCAAGCCATAAATCAATGCTAATCGTTTCATTCTTTTTCTATATTTAGATTTAACGGGTGAGAGAATACAAACCGTGCCCCTCCGGTGTAATCAGGATCGATCCATATACTTCCTTTCCATTTATACACAATCAATTTACAGATAGACAATCCCAATCCGGTTCCCTGCGCATACTCATTCAGTTTTTCAAAACGCTCGAACACAACGCCTGTTTCTCCTTCGGAATACCGCATCCCGTGTCCGTCACCGAAAAGACAGCCATTTGCGTCTCCTCATTCACCGAAAAATCCAATGTGATCTTTCCCTGTTTTGTAAACTTGTCAGCATTCGACAAGAGATTGATAATCACCTGCTGCATACGCTGCACGTCCGTCACCATTCGGAAACTCTCGAAAGAAGTGGTGAATAGAAACTGATTGTCCGACCGTCGCGAGAAACTGACAGACGCCACCACCTGACTACATAACTGCACCACATCACATTCCTCCCACGTCAAAGTCACCCGGTTCGCCTCCAGACGTGAAAGATCGAGAATATCATTAATCAGACGAAGTAACAAATCCGAATTGGTTTTAATAATCTTATAATAAGACTGCTGTTCATCCTCTGTGCTACCGCCTACGGCCAATACATCCGAGAATCCTACAATCGAGTTCAACGGCGTCCGTATCTCATGGCTCATATTAGCAAGAAAAGCACTCTTCAGACGATTAGATTCTTCCGCCCTATCCTTCGCTACACGCAGATCCTTCTCCGATTTCAACAGTTCGTCCCTCAACCGTTTCGTGCGGAAATAATAGAAAAGCGAGATACATAAGCCAAGTACCAGATATCACAAACAGCGCACAAGCGGACCAAATCTGATAGTATACTGCTGATAGAACGAAACCGGTTGGTTAATAAGCTGCACTTCAAAAGGCAATACCGGGTTCAGCCCCCATTCCTTCACCTTCGGCTATCCAATACAGCTTTACAACCAATCACCGAAAGATGTTTCGCCGTATCTGCGGGTGACGTGATCCATTCGTACAGACTCCATAGCCATCTCTCCCACCCACTTTCCGGTAATCGGGCAACACCCCTCCTATAGCCCAATATCCGAGGCTCACCGATGAAGGAGTAAAAGCCGGGATGGCAGGAGTAGCTTCCATCATGGCATACGTCGCATTCCGCATGAAATACCCCTCGTTCATGTCCACACGCCACGTTCCCACCAGGATAACCGTATTTTCGGGCAGCTGTCTCAACTCCTCCACGATCGTGTAGATAGTATGCTTACGCCCGTTCATAAGAATCAAATCCAAATCGGGGAACTTCTCCATTTCCTTCCGTACCAATGCCTGCATAGTCACACCGCCATACGTATTATCCGATATAAAAGCGATGTGCTCCGTTTTTGGATAGAAAGCCCGGAGCATCTGATATTCCCCTCTATATCATACTGGTTGATAAAGCCCGATTTGAGTTCCGGGATATCCATGTGGTCGACGAAAAGATCTACTGATTCGGGCATCCAGCTATCCAGGCTCTTCACGGTATCTTCTGGCAATATTACGATATTACTACTCGCGAGGCTACACATGACGGGCACTTTTACCTGCATTTCATCCCGCTGTGACAAATAAGCCGCCCATGCTTCCTGTCCCAATAAGATAATCTGCCCCGGATGCTTCTCTCCCTGGTATTTAGCAAGAATCTGCGTCATCATAGCACTCCAGAACGGAGCCTCGGAGAAACTTTTGCAGTTCATGTTTTCAATGACAATGTCGCGCTGCCCTCCCAACTTACTATATTCTTCCATATAATCAGAAATAGTGACCGATGTCTGGTGTGCTGCCGGATTATAAGAGCAGATAATCAGAATAGGTTTCTTATCTTTAGAGACAGCCAATACTTCGTTGACTGCAGAAGCCAAAGAAAACAGATAAAAAAATATCCAAGACGTCCCAGCATAATAATGCAGTTTTGATGTGTTAATTCATTAATTGAGTTGCAAATATAGTAAAACTTGTCGGGTTTAACAGATTTATATGTATTTTTGTCGCTCATTTACTGTCAAAAAATACAAATTATGGAATTATTTCACAAGATGATTTCCGGACTGTCAGGCATATCGGAAAAACAAATAAGCAGCACCCTCCACCTTCTGGGCGAAGGCGCTACGATTCCTTTCATCAGCCGATACCGCAAAGAAGCTACTGGCGGGCTGGATGAGGTTCAGATAGAACAGATCAAAGAGCAATATGATAAGTTGTGCGACATAGCCAAACGGAAAGAGACTATTCTCGGCACCATCACCGAACAAGGCAAACTCACCGCGGAGCTGGAGAAACGTATCAACGACACCTGGAATCCGACAGAACTGGAGGACATCTACCTCCCCTACAAGCCCAAACGTAAGACACGTGCCGAAGCGGCCCGTCAGAAAGGGTTGGAGCCGCTTGCCACCATCCTGCTGTTGCAACGGGAAAACAATCTTAGCGCCAAAGCTGCTTCCTTTGTAAAAGGTGAAGTGAAGGATACGGAAGACGCACTGAAAGGCGCCCGTGACATCATCGCAGAGCAGGTGAACGAAGACGAGTGTGCCCGCAACGCCATACGTAACCAGTTTGGGCGACAGGCAGAGATTAGTGCCAAACTAGTCAAAGGAAAAGAGGAAGAAGCAGCGAAATACCGCGATTATTTCGATTTCTCCGAGCCACTGAAACGCTGCACTTCCCATCGCCTGTTGGCCATCCGCCGGGCAGAGTCGGAAGGCCTGCTAAAAGTGTCTATCAATCCCGACGACGAGGCCTGCATCGAACGTTTGGAACGCCAATTCGTACGTGGCAACAACGAATGTAGCCGGCAAGTGGGCGAAGCCACGACGTCGATGCTTACAAACGGTTGCTCAAGCCTTCCATTGAGACAGAATTTGCCGCCCAATCCAAAGAGAAAGCCGACGATGAAGCGATTCGCGTATTCACCGAAAACCTCCGCCAACTTCTTCTCGCTCCGCCATTGGGACAAAAACGGGTGCTCGCCATCGACCCCGGATTCCGTACGGGATGTAAGGTGGTCTGTCTCGACGCACAAGGCAATCTGCTGCACAATGAGAATATCTACCCGCATCCTCCAATCAATAAGACCGGCGAGGCGGCTTCGAAACTTCGCAAGATGATTGAAGCCTACAAGATAGAAGCCATCTCCATCGGCAACGGAACGGCAAGCCGGGAGACGGAAGATTTCATCAACAGCCAGAGTTTCGACCGCCAGATACCCGTGTTTGTAGTCAGCGAGCAGGGGGCTTCCATTTATTCGGCTTCCAAAATTGCTCGTGACGAGTTTCCGGATTACGACGTAACGGTGCGTGGGGCAGTCTCCATCGGACGCCGCCTGATGGATCCGTTGGCAGAATTGGTGAAGATAGATCCTAAATCCATCGGCGTAGGGCAATACCAGCACGATGTAGACCAGACGAAGCTGAAGAAAGCACTTGACCAGACGGTGGAAAACTGCGTGAACCTAGTCGGGGTAAATCTCAATACGGCAAGCAGCCATCTGCTCACTTATATCTCCGGACTGGGCCCCCAACTGGCACAGAACATTGTCAATTACCGGGCGGAAAACGGAGCTTTCAGTTCGCGCAAAGAACTGATGAAAGTGCCTCGCATGGGCGCCAAGGCTTTCGAACAGTGCCAGGATTCCTCCGCATCCCCGGAGCTAAAAATCCGCTGGATCATACCGCCGTGCATCCGGAAAGTTACCACATCGTAGAGCAAATGGCAAAGGACTTGAAATGCAGCGTAGACGAGTTGATAGCCGACAAGGAACTTCGCCGGAAGATTAATATTTCCGCCTACATCACTCCGACCGTGGGTCTGCCTACCTTGCAGGACATTCTGCAGGAACTCGACAAGCCGGGTCGCGACCCGCGTTAAGGCGATCAAGGTATTTGAGTTTGACAAGAACGTACGCACCATCGCAGACTTGCGCGAAGGGATGATTCTGCCGGGCATTGTAGGCAATATTACCAATTTCGGAGCTTTCGTCGATATAGGAATCAAGGAGAACGGTCTTGTACACCTTTCTCAATTAGCGGAACGGTTCATTTCCGACCCGACAGAAGTGGTGTCCATCCATCAGCACGTCATGGTGAGGGTGATGAACGTGGATACCGACCGGAAACGAATTCAACTTAGCATGATCGGGGTACAGCAAGACTGATTGCCTCCCGTTTTTCTCCCCACCAAACAATTAAAATCGTAAAGATAATCATCAGTACTGTACAAATGAGCGAGCCTTCAAAACCGAAGGCTCCGCCATTCAGTACGTTTTCTTCGGGCATACGCAAAGTCAGCATACTGGTGGTGAAGTTGTTTCCGCTTACCTGATAACCGAGGATGGGGCCTTGAATCCAATTCCAGAAAAGATGAAGCGAGATAGGGAAACACAGGTTCCGCGTATATAGATAGGAAGCTCCCAGCAGCATACCTGCAAGTAACAGGTTGAGCATAGGCAGGAAAGCTATTTCGGGATTGAAGATATGCATAAACGCGAATAATGCCGACGAGATGAAGAGCGCCAGGAATTTATTCATATTAGTATGAAGCAGACGTCCGAGGATATAGCCGCGCATCAGTATCTCTTCGAACAAGGCGACCAGCAGGAAAAACACCCACGAGCCCAGCAGATCCAACGGCTTGAACTGGAAACCGGTGACTTCTATCTCTCCCAAGACGAAAGAGATTCCGAAACCCAGCAAATAGAGCAGGATTGCCATCAGGAGGCCATACCACAGTCCCTTGACGTGTCCTTTTAAGGAGAGCCCCAAATCAGAAAACGGACGGCGTTCGAGACGAAGCAAGATTACGGCAGCAGTAAGAACAGCCAAAAGCATACTGGCCTCCACGAAAATATACCCTACTACTCCCGGATGACGAGCCTCCACTCCAAGAACCAACGACAAGCCTCCGCTAACCAGTGTCCCATACAATCCAAGAAGTATGAAAAGTATCACAATAAACAGCGAGATACATGCCCACACAGGAAGTCTTTTGGGTTCTTTCTTCCCATCTATGTTGTCTGCCTCCATTTTTACAATTTGTTAATCCCGCTACAAAATTAGATATAAAACATAAAAAACATCATGTATTCTCTATTTTTCCTATATTTGTCAGAACAAATCTACAAAATTATGAAAATAAAACTACTATTGATAAGTTTCTTACTGGCCGCTAATGCATTAGGAGCAGCCGCCCAAGTGAGTAAAACGTATTATGTGAGTAAGCCCGGTACGCTGATTTCCATGATGACTGAAGAAGAAGCCAACAGCATCACCCACCTGACACTGACAGGAAAACTGAACGCAGAAGACTTCAGACATCTCCGCGACGAGTTTCCCAGCCTGAAAGTGCTTGATATCTCCAATGCCGAAATCAAGATGTACAGCGGAAAAGCCGGTACATATCCTAACGGAAAGTTCTACATCTATATGGCCAATTTCATCCCTGCCTACGCTTTCTCGAATGTGGTGAACGGAGTGACCAAAGGTAAACAGACGCTGGAGAAAGTGATTCTTTCGGAGAAAACGAAGAATATCGAAGATGCAGCCTTCAAAGGATGTGACAACCTGAAAATCTGTCAGATACGCAAGAAGACAGCTCCTAATCTGCTGCCGGAAGCGCTGGCGGACAGTGTGACCGCTATCTTCGTCCCCTGGGCAGCAGCGACTCTTACCGCTACAAAGACAGATGGCAAAACTTTGCGTTTATCGAGGGTGAACCGGTAGAAGCAACCCTGCAAGTGGGACTGATGGGCAAATTGGAAGAAGAGATTCTGAAAGCCGGATTACAACCTAGAGACATCAATTTCCTGACTGTAGAAGGCAAACTGGACAACGCCGATTTCAAACTAATCCGCGACTATATGCCGAATCTCGTATCTGTCGATATTTCTAAAACAAACGCAACGGCTATCCCCGACTTCACTTTCTCACAGAAGAAGTATCTGTTGAATATGAAATTACCTCATAATCTGAAATCTATCGGACAACGGGTATTTAGCAACTGCGGTCGCCTTTGCGGCACGCTGGAGCTGCCGGCCAGTGTGATGGCTATTGAATTCGGCGCATTTATGGGATGCGACAATCTTCGCTATGTGGTGGCTACTGGAAATAAGATTACGACGCTGGGTGATAATTTGTTCGGGGAGGGAGTTCCGAGTAAGTTGGTTTATAAGAAATAAAAAGAAATTACCCTGATATAAATTGGTGATTAGTCAACTTATATCAGGGTAAATTATTTGAATATTAGGACACTAAGAATCTTTAGAATTCTGCTTTTTTCCCCAATTCCTCATGATTTATCTTTTTCATATAACTAGTTGCAGATAATGCAATAGCACTTCCTCCCCATAATCCAAATAACAGAAAGAATAAGTAACCCAAATACGCATTCATTTCCATGCCAAGAAGATGCAAAATAATTAATATAAAAAATATCCCCAAAAACTATAGAAAAAGCACAGGTGAGAATAATAACATAAATAATATCTGAATTTAGAATCTTTCATTTTATATTCTTTTTTATAATAGGTATTACAATCAGTGCTAATAATAATGGTAAAGTAAAAGCCATGTCCTTCATAAAAGAAGGCTCATACGCATAGAAAACAACGAGAATAGTATTTTTATAAAACATAGAATATACAGCAAGTTTTGTATATATATAAGATATTTACCAATTTTTCCAAAAGACGTCATCTAATTTATTTTTAATAGGTTCAAATATATCATAAGCATTATGTTCTTCGCTAATTTTTTGATTGAGTGTCTGTTGCAGCATAACTCTAAACACACTATTTGTTTTTAATTTCTTGTCCTCTTAGCGAATATGAGATTCTTTCTTGCTGGCTTGCTTCATTTTACGTTCTTGTTTCTTCTTATTAATCTCTTCTAAAGTATATTTCTCCGCTTTCATGGTTATTTTATATCCAAGAAATAATCCTATTAAAAAGCAATAACAGATAATTGTATAATGTAGACTTATATTCAATAGAAAAAGCTATATATACCACAAGAAAACAACAATATAATCGCGTTATTATTTTATCAGATTTCAAATATAATGCCCGAATAAGACCTTTTTCCCTTTAATGGCTGTTTGAGTATCTCTATATAAGGGAATAGATAACTCATCATTCCCCCTATCGCTATAATAGATAACGCAATTGCAAGTATTACCCTAATAATAAATATTAAAGCAGGATACTCAAATAAAAAGAGGAAAAAAATACAATAGGGAATCATCATAAAGCTAAACCATAGTAGTGACTTTTTATATATTGCTATAAATAGATATCTCATATAATAATAAGTTCGTCGTTAAAGTTTATTTATTTACCATATTTCATCTTGTAGTTTATATACCCTGATGTGAGTTCACTAAACTTTAGCTATTCACATCAGAGTAATAATGTTGAGGTTTTAAGGAGTAATATTTTTATTTGCTTGATCTACTATATATTGATTAGCTCTTATTGCTATTTTGTTTCCAAGATATAGTCCAAACAGAAGTAATATTAAATAAACTATTGCTTTTTCGTGACTATAGAAGACCAAATATATTGCAAAAAAAATTGCATATATCACATCTATATCGGCTAAATTTCAAACAAAAAGATTTAACAATATTATTTGTTTCAGTTTTCTTTCTTTCAGACCTTTATTCCTTGACAAAAGTTTAACATCTTGCCTGTCAGCCATGCAATCCATGAAATTAGTAATAATATTATAACAATAAACATATATTCAAATTCTCCTAAATCAGGATGGAATAAGCAATGAATTATCATTAAAATACTATTAAAAATAGTAATTCTCTTAAATATTAATATAAAAATATCTCCCATATATTGCTTTTATTTAAATAGTTTTTTTATCCAATTATAAATATCCCCTACATAATCTGTTGAATATTCTTCTCTACCTTCAACTTGATTTGTATGAGTTTCATAAGCATCTTGAGTGGGATCAGGATTTGTTAATTCCATATATGTTCTATCTATAGCTAACCCTATTATTACTTTTTTCCCAACTTTTATTATTCTCTTTTTATCTTTAGGATCTCTTTTCGGAGCCGGATCACCATTAGGCATCATCCCTGACACGTTAGTATCAATACTTTCCGCCACATTCGCCTGATTCCTGTCCAATCCTTTCTTTATTCCTCCTGTCTCTTTTTTCTTTGGTGCTCATATTCAGGACTAATCGCATTCTTTGCCTGATAAAATAAAAAAGAGTTCCAAAGGCATAAGACATTTTAGAGTATGATTTATAATCTGCCCTAATTCCGCAAATTTCCCCGATGTATGTCTCATTATCTGTTGATTTGAAGGCAATCCTATAAGATTGCGTGTTCGTCAAAGGATAATAGAATGGTAGAGGAAGAGGGATGGAACAGGGATGACTTGCTTGCCATCAGGATCAATATGCTTCACCGGATTATTTAAACAATACCCGTAAGGAGTAATTGAATAATTCTTTTCACTCATCGGATCCGCCACATGCCATCTTCCCAATACCGGATCATACATCCGCGCCCCGTAATCATACCAATCCAGACCACCTTTTCTGTCCAGTTCTTTTCCGTTGTACTTGTAAGGCTGAAACTGAAGGGTGGATGAAGCCAAGATTCCTCCGAACGGATAGTAATGATTCACCTCTTCCGCTTCACGATCTTCATTGTATACGACACGAACATTACCCAAGTAATCTTTCAAGAAGAAATGATAACTATAAGGAAACATCGTCCGCGAAAGAAACAAAACCTTCACCATCGAGAAGAATCTTGTCAAGTTTTTCCGTTTTCATAGATCGCTTTACCACAATAATCAGTGGTGGTGGTGATAGAATCTCCCATCGCATGGATGACCTCCAGTTTCGTTCCGTCGGCACTATAAAGATAGCTGATTGTACGTCCGTCGGTAAACTCTATCGCACTCGGCAAATTTAAGCAATTATACCGGATTCTCGAAATACCTTTGTTTAAATCTTGAATCAAATTGCCATTTAAATCATAAGCATATTCTGCTGATGAGCGGATGCCGTCTTTAAAATCAGTGGTACTTCCATACATATTATTCTTTGCGTGGTCTGTCACATTAAGCAAACAATTGCCCTGATATGACAGATTCAAGCTATCAATGACTCCGAAACTTGCCGGGCCGACAGCTCCATTACGACACAAACCGAGAATATTGCCATTCTTATCAAATGAAGTGACCTGTTCGTCATAACAGTTCAGGTTGCCGGTCAGATTTTCTCCTTCACCATAGCAGGCATCAGTCATCCTGTTCATGCTGTCATAGGCAAAACGATAACCTTTACTGATGCCGTCCGTATCATCTTCCTCACTCCGCCATGCTAGGCTACTTATATTGCCATTATAACAGGGGGATGCCAGGACTTGCATTATAAGAAATTTCTTCAGAAAGAAAAAAGCGGCACATCGTTTTTATTACCTGGTCACGGACGTCATACGTATACATTGTATAGGCACCCAATCCTCCCACATCTTTCAAAAACACCCGGCGGGCATTGTCATACGTTTAGTAAAGCAAATGATTGGCTCTATACGCATTATCAACGCGGTGATATACATCCCTAAGTTCTCCATCTGCCAGATATTCATAGGTATATTCTTCCATGTGCCGCTTTCCGTTCCCAATCTGATAGGTATGTAATCTGGCAAATAACTTTCCAGTATATGTATATGAATAAAGTCTGTGTCATACCCGCCAAAATGATTTTGGGAACGTCCCTGTATTATTCTGCCTTTATAGTCATAATATAAGACACTTGTCAAATATCGCTCATCATCCAGCACTTTTATTTTAGTCCCGGTCAGTCTCCCTTGTGCGGAGATAAGGGAGGCTTCGTGATTGATATATAAAGAATCATACTGCACTTTACCTATCTTCTCCAGCCCGAAAGCGAGTTGGGTGTCCGTTGTGAAGTTGTAATCATCATAGTAATTCACTTGTAAAAGAGAAGATAGCGTATAAGGAAAACGCTCTACTTCATACCCGGAATGAAGCACTCCGTCTTTCTCCGAAGTCGTTCGATAAGCCCTTACTATGGAATTATCCAATGAAGGAGGATCATTGAATGAACAAAGTCCTGTTAATGCAAGCCTTCCCTGATTATCATAGAATGTGAACGTCCATTCTTTTTTCTGTGACTGATTTCCATTCTGTGACAATATAACCCTGTCGGCTTTGTCATAAACATAACGTATTGCAGCACAGCCCGGTAGTTTCTTCGAAATACAGCGTCGAAACTATCATACAAGTATTGATATGCGTACAAATCGAGATTTCCTGCCGATATTTCATCATTAATCATGGGTGGGAGAACATAGCGTATTCTTCCGAAGCGGTCGAATACAAAATAGGTGTCCGCTTGTTGATTCCCTCTACCTAGCCGGGTCAGTAGCGTACGCCCCTGTTTGTCAACAAAGGTGTAAGTCGGTTTGCCGTCTTCATCCGTGGCCTTTGTCACCTGCAATTCTCCCGACCGATAATCTCCTCTGCGAATCAGTGAATCGTTATCATCTATAAAATAGAACGAACAACGCAATGAATCAGCCGGAATATTCGTCAGATATTCCATACGGGCAGGATGATCTCCCCAAGCATCCCCCACTCCATATTGTTCTGTAATACGATTTAGAGGGGACGATTCATAGTTAGTTTGCAAATAACTTCTTTTACCTGCATCATGATAATCCCACAAGACACCACCCTTCAAATCTTCAGGAGACATGTAAGAAAAGCTAGTATTCGTAGAGAGCCATTGTTTCTCTTTCCGTCCTAAACTATCATATTCTATCAGGTGATGGTGAGCCATAATAGCACCGGCACGGTCTGCTCCATAACTTTGTGCAAAATCGAGCTCACGTCCAAGTCCGTCATAGAATGTTATTTCATCATAGTTTTTTCTTCATCCTCTCAAGTGGTGTTCGTACATAAATGTAATTATGTTCTCCCGGTATGGAAGCCAGGGTGTCTTTTACGGCTGTCATGGAAAGATCATTTGCAGAAACAGGTCCTGAAAGCAGGGCTATGGCAAATATAAATAATGATATATGATTTTTCATATTTCTTGTTCTTTTAATAGGAATTTACAGAATACCGATAATCATAAGCCTTTATGGTTCGCCCATAATTATCTTTTGTCTATTGAGCCGCTGTAAGAGGTCATATTCATAATAACTGACCACTCCGCACGGATCCGTTACAGAGGTAACTCCGGTCATCGGCTGATACGTATAGGATGTTATTTGCGCCTGTGGCAAAGAAGCTCTTAGACGCACCAGTTTCGCACGATCCGGTGTGCCGGCTTGCATGAACGGCACGAGGTCTCCTCCCATAGCTGTTCGGACTTCACTAATGGTAGCTCCCTTTATTTCCGCTGCCAGATGCAAATAGTTGTAGCTCCAAAGGTAAACCGTCTTACCCTCGTTTCTGACAACATATAAAGGATGTCCCAAAGCATCATAATCAATACAATTGTACACTTCTCTCAAAGCGCCCTCACCTACCCTTTCCCAGGCAGAATAGCAAGGAAAAAAATGATCGGATACTCCTTTTATAGGAACATATTCATATTTCACCTGTTTCAGTTGCCGGCTCGTTCCATCATCGGAAATAGAATATTCCTTTTCTTCGACAATCGGAGAAAGTATATGCTTTTGTACCATTTGAGTATATATATCCGAGCTGGACTCACGGATCCTTTTATAGGTTTGTTTTCTTATTCCTCCATTGGCACTTTCTGAAATTACTTTTATCAAGCCGTCCGGATCATATTCATAATCAGTCTGCGTACTTATCGGAAAAGAGGATTGTCGTATAAAGTATCACTCTCGCTTTTCAGCCTGTAATCATACAAATAGACCTTGTATGAGCAACCGTCGGCATAAGTTATAAATGAGGTCGGGCAAATATAATCAAGAGATGTCCTCATTGATTTTACGTAAAGGTCGGAAGAGCGTTCATAGGTCAGATACTTGCTCGATTTTAAAATACCGCCTGCCGAATACAGTTCTTCACAAAGAAGTTTTCCCCGTTCTACCGATCTGGAAGCATAAGGTTCATAAGGCGTTCGGTTCGGAAGTATGATTGCTTCCGGGGCTTCGTCCATGTGTCCATTATCGAAGTTGGTATATTTAGAACGGATAAAAGATCCGTCCGGTCTTTTTCAATCACCTCACTGTAGCCGATATGATTTCCGGAAGAATTGATACATGCCGGTAGCACAGACTGGCTGCTGAATCTTCTTATTATACGTTTTACATCTTTATCCGCCCCGGTACCTTCTACCTGATAATCATCAAAATAGTACTTCACCTGTCCTCCCAGACAACCGCTTGAGATTCTTGCTTTTTCTTTATTAACTAAATAATCATCCACATAAAAGTACTCTTTTTCTACTTTTTCACCACTTTCCAATCCTGTATCACTATTTATTATCTTCTTTATTCTTAGTCCTCCCGCTATTTTCGGCTGGAATGTATCCTCGTACCCTTCCCATCGATTCATTTTCACTTGCTTACAATACTCGTGAGGTTCGAAAACGAAACGTGTATATCCTCCCGTGGGATAGTGCAGCCTTTTCAAAACGCCAAATGTCAAAACATCCGCATTAGGTTCGCGAGAATCGTAATGAGTGGCATAATTATCGGTCATCAAACGATTGTTGTAAAATCCCCAGTGATCTACTTTTCCGGACAGATAAGGGGGCAACTGCTCCGGAAAGTCATACTCCATATTAAAATTTCGTCCGTTTGCTCCCCATACAAATTCAGAAACAGATTGTAATATCAGGCGCTGTGAGGCGTTGTCATTGTACGAGAAACGGTAATCCCGAATCCACTTTCCTTTCTTATCTTTTATTTCCAGGTTACTCAACTTATACCATTTCAACTTGTCCAAACAATTCGGATAATTATCATCCAAAGGATTATCTGCAAGAAAATTCAGAAAACGATATTTTGGATTTTTGCGCCATAACATATATTGAGAAGCATAAATATCCTGTGAATATCTCAATTCCGTAGTCACTTCACGCGCAAAAGTTATTTCACATTCGGGAAAAGAAATACGGTTGAGATAAACCGGAGATATAAGACTTCCTGATAACTGTCTTCAATGGCCGTATGGCTCGAAGATGAGCACTCCGGAGTCAAGATTCCGCCACCAAATGTAAAAGACCCCAAATCATCATACAGTGAAATAAACATTTGATTGATAAAATCACCACGCTCGTATGTGTAAGTTATTTCCTGACCGTTAGTCAGGATGATTTTTGTCAGATACCAGGCTGTAGCTGTCCAAAAATCCGTAGCTTGCTGAAAAAATCCGATAGAATATTCAATGGCATTCCGTTCTTTACCAAAGATATATTGAGTGCCATCTTCAGTAGTCAAAGTAAAACCATCAAAAGAAGGCGAATATCCGGAATATTGAAATGCCGTATTCGCTTTTTTTCAAACGGAACATCCATCCAATTACCACTAAAATCCACTTTTACAGGCCTGTCACATTGCACGATCCATGTTTTGTCACTATTCAACATAAATTTTCCATGGTAATCCAAAAATTGAAATCGAACTCGTCCGGCTCAAAATCTGCTCCACCATGACTTTGAGCTGTTTCTTTGAGATAGTCTTGCGTATTCCATTGAGGCGTATTTAATGTTTCGGAATGAAAATAATATCCCATATTCATCAAATAGGTATGATTTTTCACATTACAATCATCAGGCTTGCCCTTCACCGTTCTGGATACAACTCCTCCGGTATTTAAATTCCACCCCATTCCTACCCATCCCGGATGTTGGTCAGGACGTATCCCGGCGGCATGATAATGGAGAGAAAACGGCAATTTAAAATCTCCGACAGGAACTTCATATATAGGAACGGATATATCCGGCATACCTGTAAATTTTGAAACCGGAATCTCACCATAAAGTCCCAAGGCCGCTACATTAGGACTAGGTAACGATTGTGAGGAAGCAGGAATCTGCGCATACATAATATTGTTGCCTAGTAACCCCACTAAAAAAATAAAGATATATAATCTTTTCATATACAACTCATTATTAATTATTTCATTCTAAATAAAAAAACACAGGCCACACATCAACTATTATCAAATTAACAACCTGCAAAAAGGAGCTAACCAAACAACTATTTCGTGCGACCTGTGATCACTTTTACAGACTCATCGCATTACCGCCTACAATACCCAGCACTGCCGAAGCCACTGCGATGACTACTTTCAAAATGGTATCCCAAAGGGATCTCTTGACTGCCATAACTCTACACACCTCCTTTCCATACGCTCTTTGAAGAATTAATTACTTTTAATCACTAATTACATTTAATGATTAGTTACTTTCAATGATCTATCACTTCCTGAAAACTCTCTTACCTTATTTTCCTGTTATCCTACTGAAAATTAGTCCTCTACGTGACTGGAAGCTCCAAACTCCGCTTTCACCTCAAAGCACGGACACGCTTTGATCCATTCTTCCGGCTCAATCTCCCCGTTTCCGTTGCGGTCGGGACTTAAATCGCGATGACCGCACACCCGGCTACCAGGATAAGTCTCAAGTAATTGATGAACCAGCAGCTTGAGTGCCGCCCGTTGTTCCGGTGTCCGCGTGTCTGCCGGAGAGCCGTGGCCATCCAAACCGCCTTCGTAGCAGATACCTACACTGTTCAAGTTGAATCCTTTCACGTGCGCACCGATACGTTCAATCGGTCGGGTGAGGTGCACTGTTCCGTCATTGCGAATGTAGTAGTGATAACCTGTTCCGTTAAACCCACGCCGCCGATGTTGAGTTTCCAGATCATCCGGGGTGAGCGAACGGTCGGCACGAGTGGCGGAACAGTGGATCACGATCAAATCAATCTTTCTCATCATAGTGCCACTGTTTTTCTTATCAGTTGTAAGCATTATCTACACTCTATGAATTAAGCTGCCGGGTCCGGAGCTTCACCGCTACCGCCTCCACTGCCTCCACCGACATCTTCTCCACCACCTTCATCACCGGGATCTTCACCATCGGTTTTCTTCTTCTTGGGTGCGTCGAGATCCAGAAACTCGATTTTCTCACCGGCACGGGTAGACGTCAGATTAGGACGAACACTGCTCGAAGGACGGAAATTGATATTGACCGTTTTGATGTTCTTCATCGTACACTCATCTTTCGTGTCCACTCCCCGCGTGGTAGCGGAAAGGCTGAATACACCAAAATCATGGATATTGACGGATTTACCGTCGAACAGCGCCGTACGCATCGCTTCTACGAGATTAGTCAGCACACTCTGAATGTCACCCAGCGACAGGGAACTTTTCTCTTTCATCGTGTAAGCAAGTTTATCCAGGTCTACACTCTGTCCCTGCGTCACAAGTTGCGGATGATACTTCACCACCCCATCAACCTTTCTCGGGTCTTTACGACCCATTCTTTTTAAATGGTATTGCCATGATAAATTAAAAATTGAGAATTAATAATTGAAAAATAAATATTACAAACCGCGGTTACCGCAATCAATATCGGAAGAGAGGAACGAGCTCTGTTTCTTTTTCTTTCGATACCTCAAAGATAGCGTATTATAAGGGGATGAAATGACGTACTTTGTCTTACTTTGACCTAGTTTGTCTTACTTTCATTCAGAATGTATTTACTTTTATTCAGAGTGATTTTATTTGACTTATATACTTGGACAAGCGGGAGATTTTCCGTATATTTGGAATACGATAAAATTAATTTTCCGAAGATATGAAAGCAGAAAAAGAAGAGATAGCGGAGGAGCCGTTTGTCATACGTCCGTATTTGAAATCGGAGCTGGCACATTTATATAATCCGTATGTACCGTTGGTGTATGCCATGCGAAAAATGAGGGAGTGGATCAGAAATAACAAGGAATTATATGACGCAATGTATAGCGGCGGCGAAGGAAAGAACGACCACGCTTACAGCGCAAGACAGGTACGACTCATCGTGAGGTATCTCGATGAGCCATGAATCTCTTTAGGGCAAGTGCTGATTAGCTATAACGAAAATAAAATTAGCTATAATGAAATCGAGATTAGCTATAATGAAGCTTATATAATAATGTACACGTGCGCGGGCGCGAGAGAATATTCTTTTTATATAGAAAAAAGCGTGTAATTGAGGTGGAGGGGTTCCACCTCAATTACACGCTTTTTCCATCAAATAAAATCTATAAAGAGAATAAACAGCATAAGTAAATGACAGGAACAAAATAAAACGTACCTTTGCGTCTTTTTAAACCAACATTTTTTAACAGTAATCAAATAACACTTAAAATCATGAGAAAAAAGACATTTTTTCCGAAGGCTTCGTTTATCAGAACAAGCAGGCTGTAACACTCGAAAAGGAAGAGTTTCCCCAAGTATCCCAGTTTATCACGCAAATGCTTGGCACTGTCAACAATTTGTATGTCAACAGAATAGAGGTAAGTCCGCGCGACCGCAAGAAGTTTCTCCTTCCCTTTGTCCATCTCTGTTATGACCATGACTCCCCTTTTAAGATTAAAGGTCCCAAATACTTTGCAGAATTGTTGTATCTGGCTGTTGATTTCAAGAAATCAAACGATTCGGACGAATCATTAAGCGTGGAAGAGATTGATTGTGAGATACAAAGACTGAAAAGAACGCTTTTTGACGATTAGCATTAAAGAACCGACTGTAAAAAACTGCTTTTGAGTACAAAAAGCAGTTTTTTTATCTACAAGAAAAGCCGTCCTTTGCAGCGTGTTAATATTGACACAACTTAAAATCATATCAACAATTAAAATGGAAAATATCTCAATAACGACATACAGGGATTATCACTCGTATCAGGAAGTATCAGTATCCGGCAAATGTTCGAATTTATCCGGGGAGATGTCTATCGCGACAGAATCCGGAGACTCCGGGGGAAGCAATGGATGCAGGAGACACGGTGAAAGCAGACCACATGAAGAAGCAACTGCCCTACTGCACCATCACGGCTACTTACGCCAAGGAAAGGCTGGCTTACAGTCTGGACAAGTATCAGGACATCATCACGCTCGACTGTGACGATATGCCGGCAGAAAAGATCCCGGAATTCCGCCAACTGGTGAACGATTGCCCCGACACGTTAGGCAGTTTCGTCAGCCCACGGATGCACGGGCTGAAGATCTTTGTCTACCTCACCGGCAATGAGGCGGAAGCCTTACGCACCGAACTGAACGCATTGGGAACCGTAGACTTCACCCCCTCGAACGCTATCACCACCGCATGTACGCCCTGGCAAGCAGCCAATATGAAAAGCTGCTCAATACCAAAGTAGACACCAGCGGGAGCGATCCGGGACGCGGATTCTTCGTGTCGCACGATCCGGATGCTTTCTCTCTCCCGAACGACTGGAAAACGTGAAGCCGCTGACCGTAAAAGTGACATTGCCCACTGAAGAAGAATGTAAAAACAAGAAGCGCAAAATCCGGGAAAACGATCCCCGCTCCTCCCCGTGCAGGAGAATGCGTCGCCCATCGACCTGCAAGTGCAACTCGACTTCCGCAAGGCGCTGGAGTACACCAAACGCAAAGAACGTCTCGAGATAGGCAACCGGGACAATTTCTTCTATTGTCTCGGCAATCAGTGCTACCACCGCCATATCACGGAAGAGGAGTCCGTCAGTCTGGCACACAGCCATTTCGGCGACCTACCCGATTTCGACCTCGAACTGCCCTTGCACAATGCTTACCAATATACCTCAAAGACCGATCAGGCGGAAGAAAAAGAGAAAGAACCGAAAATCTGCCAGATTATCAAGTTTATGGACGAACACTACGAAACCAGAAGAAACGTAGTGAAAGAACAAATCGAATTCCGGAAGATAATGCCCGCCCTGCCCGAAACAGAGTTGCCGCCTTTCAACGCAGTTCGTACAAAGGATATTAATACATTCTATATCAACGCACATATAAATAAGATTTGCTGTACGCAAGCTGATTTGAAAGCTGTTGTAGACTCGGACTACGCAAAGCCGTTCAACCCGTTTGTCCATTATTTCACCTCCCGCAAGGCATGGAACGGGAAAACGGACTTCATCGGACAAATGACGAAAACTGTACAAGCGGCAGACCAAGCTTTTTTCGAAGACAGTTTCCGACGCTGGCTGGTGGGAATGGTAGCGTGCGCCATCGACGACAACGTGCAAAACCACCAATTGATGCTATTACACGGCGCACAGGGAAAAGGAAAGAGTACCTTTATCCGACATCTCCTCCCGCCGGAACTGAAGGATTATTATCGTAATGGCATGATTATTCCCGAGAACAATAACCATTTGCTGCAACTGTCGTCTTGCCTGCTCATCAACTTGATGAATTTGACACGCTCTCCCCCGAGCGTATGCAGAACCTGAAAAGTCTTATCACCCAAGACGTGGTAAACGAGCGTAAGGTCTATGACATCCAGAACTATACGTATATCCGCCGCGCATCGTTCATTGCCAGTACCAACAATCCGCACTGTATGCCGGATGTCAAGGAAAACAGGCGTATCCTGTTCAGCACTCTTCTGAACATAGACTATCACACGCCTGTCAATCATGAGGGGATATACGCACAGGCATACGCACTCTACCGGCAGGGATTTCAGTACTGGTATGAGAACGAGGAGATTACGTTTCTCAACAACCGCAATGAGGCGTTCCGCCAAAAAGATCCGATAGAGGAGAATCTTTTCTTCTATTTCCGGGCAGCCAGACAGAATGATATTCAGGCGCAATGGTATCCTGCCTCCTACCTGCTGTCGGTATTGAGCATGAACGGGCGCACACAGGCCAATACACAGACGAAAAAATGCTGGTCACGGTACTGGAAAGCAATCATTTCCAATCACGAAAGACCTCCAACAACATAACGGAATATTGGGTGGTGGAGTATTCGGCCGAAGAGCGCAAAGAAAATTCAATACGCCCGCAGCTTCCGGTGCAGACGGGGTTGGAGTTGTAGTTTTTCCGCGGATAGCAGTTTTCCTCCGGATAGTCGTTTTTGCACAAAATAGCGGATAAACGGATAAATTAGTGGCATTAAACGTGTCACATTCATCCGTTTTTCCGTATATTTACTTCGATATGAATGATGAATAAAGAAGGGAATCGCGATATGATGAAACAAATACCATACGGATTGACGGATTTCGGACGCATCCAAAAAAGAAAACTATTATTATGTGGATAAGACGATGTTTATCGAAAAGATAGAAATGCAACCGTCTTATCTGTTTGATCCGTCGGGAAAAGTCTGACGCTGGCGATGCTGGAATTATGACGTTCGGTATGCCAGACCAGTTCGACGAATTGTTCGGCCATCTGTATATCGGGCAGCATCCTACGCCGATACATAACCAGTTTCTCATCATGAGACAATTTCTCGGAGGTGAGCTCGAATGTCAATGAGGTGGAGGAATCTTTCCGGATGCATTGCTGCGGGAAGCTTTCTGATTTTGTTTACAGGTACGAGCATCTGCTGGGAAAAAACATCTGGAAAGTGCTGGATGAAAAAACAAAAGAAGAGCCCGGCGCTTTTTTATCAGCCATCAACACTTACGCCACCCGCAAAGGGGACATCAAAATATATCTACTGATCGATGAATACGATAATTTCACGAATACCATCCTATCGACTTACGGAATGGACTTATATCGGAAAGCGATGCATGGTGAAGGGTATATCCGGAGATTCTTCAATGTAATCAAAGCCGCCACCACGGGAATGGGATCCGCCGTCAACAGACTGTTTATCACGGGAGTCAGCCCGGTAACGATGGACGACGTGACAAGCGGATTCAACATAGGAACGAATATCACAAACGATCCCTGGTTTAACGACCTGGTGGGGTTTCAGCGAGAAGGAGCTGCGGAAATGCTGGCGTATTATAAAGAACAAGGAGTTCTTCCCTATGTCCATAGACGACACGGTGGCAATGATGAAACCAAACTATGACAATTATTGCTTCGGTGAAAATAAATTAACGGATTGTATGTTCAACTCGGACATGGTGCTCTACTGTATGAAGTCATTGATATTGCACGGAGTGAAACCTAAAGAGATTGTAGATCCCAATATCCGCACGGACTTTAACAAGCTTGCCTACCTTGTCCGTCTCGACCATGGACTGGGGAGAAAATTTCTCCGTCATCAGGAGATTGCGGAGCAAGGCGAGATAGTGACTGAGATAGTCACCCATTTCTCCGCACTGGAAATGACAGACGTGGGCAACTTCAAATCTCTGCTGTTCTATTTCGGACTGCTTTCTATCAAAGGGGTGGATATGATGGGGCGTCCCATCCTGCACATTCCCAATCTGGTGGTTCGCGAACAGCTATTCAATTTCCTGATTCAGGGATATGCCCGTCATGACATCTTCAAGCTCGACGTGAACCGCTTGCGCACTCTGTTTGAGAATATGTCCTTCAAAGGAGACTGAAACCGTTGTTCGAATTTCTGGCAGAGGCCATTCGGGAGCAGAGCCGGATAAGGGAGTACATAGAAGGGAAGCTCATATCAAAGGATTCCTCCTCGCCTATCTAAGTATGTTCCGCTATTATCAACTATATCCGGAATATGAGATGAATAAGGGTTTTGCCGATTTCTTCTTTCCATCATCTTGTCAATGATACCATTCGGGGTCAATTCAATAATACGGTTCGCCACCGTTTCAATAAATTCGTGGTCGTGGGAAGAGAACAGCACATTTCCCTTATAAGTCTTCAGATTATTATTGAAAGCCTGAATTGATTCCAAGTCCAAATGGTTAGTTGGAGTATCCAAAATCAGACAGTTCGCATTACGCAACTGCATACGGGCAATCATACAACGCATCTTCTCACCTCCGGAAAGCACATTCACTTTCTTCAATACTTCCTCTCCGGAAAACAACATACGCCCCAAGAAACCTTTCATATAGACTTCGTTACCTTCGCCAAACTGGCTCAGCCAATCTACCAAATTCAAATCACTTTCAAAGAAATCCGTATTATCCAAAGGCAAATAAGCCGTAGTAATAGTAACGCCCCACGCGAATTTACCAGCCTGCGGAGTACGATTTCCATTGATTATTTCAAAAAAAGCAGTCATGGCACGCGGATCACGGCTCAAAAAGACAATCTTATCTCCTTTTTCTACATTAAAATTCACATCATTGAACAATACCATACCGTCTTCAGTTTCCGCACGCAAGCCGGATACTTCCAAAATCTGATTGCCCGGTTCACGATCCGGAGTAAAGATGATACCGGGATATTTACGGGACGACGGCTTAATTTCATCTACATTCAGTTTCTCCAACATCTTCTTTCGGCTGGTTGTCTGCTTGCTCTTAGCCACATTGGCACTAAAACGACGGATAAATTCTTCCAACTCTTTCTTCTTCTCTTCAGCTTTAGCCTTCTGGTTCTGCTGCTGGCGAAGTGCCAACTGACTTGATTCATACCAGAAGCTATAGTTACCGGCAAACATATTCACTTTACCGAAATCAATATCTACAGTATGAGTACAAACAGAGTCCAAAAAGTGACGGTCATGACTTACCACCAACACCGTGTGCTCGAAATTAGAAAGATATTCCTCCAACCAAGTCACCGTATCCATATCCAAATCATTGGTAGGTTCATCCAACAACAAGTTATCAGGATTACCGTAAAGTGCCTGTGCCAACATGACACGCACCTTTTCCTTACCGCTCAGTTCCCCCATCAACATATAATGCTTGTCTTCCTTTATGCCCAACCCACTCAACAAAGAAGCTGCATCACTCTCGGCATTCCAACCATCCAGTTCGGCAAACTTCTCTTCCAGTTCAGAAACTTTCAAGCCATCTTCATCTGTAAAATCAGTTTTCGCATACAGTTCTTCACGCTGTTTCATAATGTTCCACAACACAGTATGTCCCATCATAACCGTATCCATGACTGTATATTCATCCCACTTAAAGTGATCCTGGCTCAATACAGACAGACGTTCGCCCGGTCCTAATACCACTGAACCCTTAGTCGGTTCCAGCTCACCTGAAATTGCTTTCAAGAAAGTAGATTTTCCGGCGCCGTTCGCACCGATAACCCCGTAAATATTACCATTGGTGAACTTCATATTTACGTCATTATACAACACTCTTTTACCAAATTGAATGGCCAAGTTCGAAACTGTAATCATCCTAATATACCTTATTTATATAATTATTCTATTTTGAAATTGCAAAGGTAGGTATTTTAATTCAGAAAAGTATGCCAGTGTGGCAGAAATTCCGTACTTTTGCAAAATTATCACTCTAAGGAAACAACTAGGCACGAAATTTGTTAGCAGTAAATTAACCTAAAAGACCTGACTGTTATGAGTAAAAATAAGAAAAACAAAAAGTTTAATAAGAATATGAACCCAACAGAGAAGAACCAACCTCAAGACGAGGAAGTTTTGAAAAATCAGGAAGCGGCAGAAGCTGCCATTGATGAAGAAACTCAGAAAGAAGCAACAGAAGAACTGAACGCTGAAGAGAAGGTGAATAAGGAATTGGCGGAAGCTCAGAAAACAATAGAAGAGCTGCATGACAAATACCTGCGTCTTTCAGCCGAATTTGACAATTACCGTAAACGCACCATGAAAGAGAAGGCCGAATTGATTAAAAATGGTGGAGAAAAGGCCATTACTGCCATTCTCCCTATTTTGGACGACTTGGAGCGTGCTGTAAAAACTTCAGAAACTTCGGATGATGTAAAAGCAATGCGTGAAGGAATTGAGTTGATCTACAACAAATTCCTGAAAGTATTGAACCAGGAAGGACTTCAGAAAATAGAGACTGACGGTGAGAACTTTGATACCGATTATCACGAAGCAATTGCATTAGTTCCAGCTCCTTCTGAAGAGAAGAAAGGGAAAATATTGGACTGTGTACAAACCGGTTATAAGCTGAATGACAAAGTAATACGCCACGCCAAAGTAGTTGTGGCTCAATAAAACAGTATCATAAAACGACATGGCAAAAAGAGACTATTACGAAGTTCTGGAGGTGGACAAAACAGCCACCCTTGATGTTATAAAAAAAGCATACCGCAAAAAAGCAATACAATATCATCCGGACAAGAATCCGGGGGATAAAGAAGCGGAAGAAAAATTCAAGGAAGCTGCCGAAGCTTATGATGTGTTGAGCAACCCGGATAAACGCGCCCGTTACGATCAATTTGGACATGCAGGA